>JGI24022J15233_10005599_pt1 | contig 13369 bp, 14 predicted proteins | sample Ectturendosymbi2_FD_15233 | JGI IMG/M metagenome (IMG submission 15233) | reverse complement strand
TTTTTCAGGGGGGGAAAAAGTGGATTTTTTCAGGGGGGTCCAAAAACATTTTTCAAGAGCGGGCCAACAGTGGTGAAATTACATTTCACCAACTCGAAACAAACAAAAAAAACAATTTTCTACTTAAAAGTTAATAGGAAAATATCAAATTTCAAAATCCGGGGAGCAAGCTCCCCAGCACCCCCCTTCCGACGTCCATGACCAGACAGGTACCACGATCCAAAATTCAACCAAACATCGTCGCCAATCGTTCGCGTTCGCCAGCAGAGCATATTTCCAAGCTAACTACGCCACCAACACAGAATGTAAAAGATATTGTCGACAAGTCTTTTGACCAGCTTGCAATAGTAACTTTGCGGAGGGATCCACTGAGGGTCGTTGGAACGAAGATAGCTGGCTACGAATTCCCGGGACAAGGACCATTCGCCCGGGCCACTGTCCTGAAAAATAAGGGACAAGGAATAGACAAACGAACAAGAAATGCGAATGGGCTGCGTTGCGTAGCAACAGGTAAAATTTCCAAATGCAAAAGTATTTTGGAATCGGTTTGGCGAGAAACATATCGCGCGGTTCCCTCTCTACAAATCGACGTACCTGGAAGGCATCGCGTTATTGCATTATAATAATCGCGATGGCGTCATTCATGCGTGTGTCTTAAAAGCTAGTGTTTCATCAAAGCAAATGTATTAGCGCCATCAAGCGTATACACTCCACTACCACCACGTATATATATCCTCGTCTTCTCTCATGTATTTGTGTGAACCTTGTTACTGCGATGCATGTTTAAAGTCTAGCGCCTTGCGTGTGGGAGTGAAGACGTTGCGCAATGCAATGCATTACTCCACTGATTTCAGACATGTGGCACAATAAACGGAAAACGAGTTCTTCTGTGGAACTAAAACCTTTCTTTCATTCATCAGGCAACGTTCCGCAACAACCTGCCTTCGTCAGTCAGGGCGAACAAGTCGTGATAAAAGCAGAGAGGCAACTTGGTACGTGGCGCGCACAACAATTACCACTAACTTTTGCCCCCCCCTGGTGGGGCACAAATCTGACGAAACGTCGAATGGCGATGCAAACGTTTCAGTTCGCCGGAGAAGCTGTTTCTTTGCCTGTGTGTCCATGATCGCGTCTTTCGGCTTTTGCACGTATTTCAAAACCGTCCTCCACTACTCAGCAGCATGTCCAGCACGCCCGGTTCATAAGCACACTGAGATTATGCAGTTTATCATTGGCACCATGTACGCCGAGTTTATCATTGGCATCATGCACGCCCGAGTTTATCATTGGCCTCATGCACGCCCGAGTTTATCATTGGCCTCATGCACGCCCGAGTTTATCATTGGCCCCATGCACGCCCGAGTTTATCATTGGCCCCATGCACGCCCGAGTTTATCATTGGCACCATGCACGCCCCAAACGTGTTCGTTTGGGATCAGTTCTTGATAGTTTTCATCGATCGCAAAAAGTGATGCGATGGGAGGCGATGTAATCCAATTGCATTGCGTTATTTGAATGAAATACTTTTACGAATATAGAATAGATCTTTGAGCATTCTCAGCAAGGTAATGTCTAAACGACCGTGTCTGGTTTTCGGTTTCGAAGGACTAAAAAACCGTGTCTCGTATCTGGTTTTGTGACAGATATAAAACTAAATTGGAGGCGTTCGCACCACCGCCAGCGTTCGCCCACCGCCAGCGTTCGCCCACCGCCAGCGTGGTAACGAGCACTGCTGTGCAAAGGGTTCCTGGTTGGAGTCATACCTTGGTTGCACTGGCTTTCATGACAGTGCACAAGACACTATGTTCTTTCTCACAAAAGATTGTATGTTGAAAGTTTTCAACTTTTGGAACCGTTATTGCTGTACATTCTTAAAAAGTTTAGAAAAGTAGACATGGGTTTAGATTCAGGGTTGGGGTTTTGGATTAGGTTAGGGTTAACAATTACTGTTGAGGTTTACAGTTAGCATTTAATGTCGAGGTTTAGGGTTTATGATCAGTGTTGAGCTAGGGCTTAGGGTCGCAAAATAATTCGTAGCCACTTTAATCGTTTACTCTGAGAAGCAACTGACATGTAAAGAAGTGGTCACATATTTCGCAGAGGTCATCACTTTTCTTTGATACGTTGTTTTTAGTCTTTCCAAGGCGAAAACAAGATACGGTCGTTTGGACACAGCCTTTCAGTAAAAGCTAATTTTGCCAAAATGCCTTTTTCAACCACACAGTGACCAAGTATTTGCCCAGATCATCCAACCACGCTTAAGCCCTCAATAAGAAAACACCAACCATTCTATAACACGTTTTACACGTTCTCAGCACGTCTTGGCAACACAGAACACACCGATAGCCATCCGATGATAGTGGAAACCAATTTTTTCTTCAAGTTTGGCAAGTCGCGTAGTTTTTCTTCATAATAGCTGAGAGTATTGAACAGATAGCTGATGGGGTGGTCTGTGTGAGAAGAGAACAACGGGTTCAGGGTTTGGGGGAAGGAAGTATAATGGTTTCTACAGACTTACAGCAGTGGAATGTTCTCGAAGGAATCTAGTTTAGTAAGTGCAGCTATTGCGATCAGATCCAATCAATTTCTTTATAGCAAGTCAGTCGAACGACATAATTCGATCACGCCCAACATTCATACGAATAACTTGAATGAGTGCAAGTTTCATAAGTGAAATACGGACAAATGAACGTTGCAGAGCCTGGGTTATTGAACTGGGGGGTGTGAGAGATTCCGCAAGGGGGCGCGAGTATGTAAGCGACATATTGTCGAAAAGAAGGATTAATGGCAAATAAATTGTTGTTCTGGTTTTGTGTTTCATTGTGACGCAATAGGTGTGACGCGAGTATCAATGACTAACGCCAAAAGAGGGCGCGACTGAATGAGTTCAAGAACGTGTTTCAAAGGATATCAAAAACAACAGCATCTCTGAATTACCGTGGAACTTGTAGAGGGGTCCAATGTGCTCCAGCAACAGCTCAAGCCACTTGTTCTGAGGCAGCAACTCCAAGCAGCGGTGAATGACCAGATCGAGGACAGGCAGGAAGCGCAGAGTGATGTTGCTGAAGTAGACTGGCAAGTAGTGGGGAGTGTCCATGGAAGCTGCAGGAAGAAAATACTGATAAGGCTGAAGCAGAGAGGACGCGAAACCGGTTCTGAGCACTCGGCGTCGGAGCGCTTTGTCCAGTTGGGGGTTAAATCATTCCCGCCTAACCGTAGAGCGGACCAAGTGAATTTGGACCGAAATCGAGATATAACTATTACAGGAAGAAAGAGCATTAAATTGTTCTTATCACAAATTTTCAAAGCTCAGCAACAAATAAAAACAATTTGGCGCTTGTTAACATGGTTCATTTATTTTCCCAGTATCAAGCAATATAGTAGACTATGTTTGGATGGGCCAGTCTACAAACAGTCCATATTTTAAAGTTGCTGTTTCGTTGAATGAACCATGCACATTTGAATTCTGGTTATTACCTTTTTTTTAAAAAGCTTCAAGCATCTCATGCTAGATTTAGTTCGCACCTAATGACTTAGTGGCTTTTCTGTTTTAATAAACATTAGTCCATCAACATTATAGACGATGTGGCAGCTTTGTCGTAATCATTAGGAGGTAGGAAGTTAGCAACATTGCTGCTTGATTTCAAAAATGCACTAAACGTTGTTGGTTGTTGAATCACAATAATGTCTTTATTTATTTCGGAACGGCGGTCACATTGTTAGCAGGTCCACACATTTAACCAGTGTTGCCATTTTTGTCTTTTTGAATCCAAATCTGGTTTATTTTGCAACCGTTTGTTTTTTTCGATTTAGTTCATAGTTTGTTTTTAGTGTTTTTAAATATGTTTCACTCCATATTATATCAGGTGTGTTCTCTGTAAAAGTCTGTCTGCTTTTGGCAATTTGCATAAAATTTTGTTATCACGTGACCGGAGTCCATTCCTGCGAAGGATGAAAGGATTGAGGAAAAGCGAAAGACAAATTTGAAGGCTGGGAGTGCGTGTGCCAGCCAGAAGCGGAATTGTTTTGCAGTGCGTGTGGCGGTCAGAGCCAGAAGTGAATTGCTTTGTAACAAATACTAAGGTTTATTCGCAAAGGCTTAGGAACGAATGGTTGATTGATCCATAAACGCGAAGACTGGACTGCTGAAGAACCACGCGATTCTAGTGAAGTACTGTGCAAATACTGCAGAATTACCTTTCAAGCTCCACATGCTGACATTAAAAAAGATTCTGCTATGCTGAGTGTAAATATAATTGCGCAGTCTTCTAGAAAATCAGATGATGTTTCGATGGCTGAGGCAAGACAATGCTTATATGCATCTGAGCACTGCACTGGTTGCTGTATGTTCGTGTTCATCTCACAGAGGCATGCAGAGCATCTTTTTCAGACGGCAAAATTGCTTCTAATATACACCTTCACCGTACAAAATGTTCTGTTCCCACATTTTGAAGCTGAACTGAGAAACGAGCGCATTGCTGAATGAATCGATTGGCATCGGTATGAGCAAGTGTTTGGGAATTGCTGTGTTGTATTTTAGCGCTACCAAACAAAGCTTGTTTCATCATTTTAAAAGCTCGTGGCGCTAGGTGACTGCATAGCTGAAGCCATGTTCAACGCAGAAAAAAACTGTTTAAGGATTGATGTTAAAAGTAAGCGAGCTTGTTGGTGTAGGAACTGATAATGCCAATGTCATGGTTGGCGTAAACAGTGGTCTCAGAAGTTAAAGCGTAGTCAAGGTGATAGACGCACATGATGAAGTTGAAGAAAAACAAACATTTGCTACTGGAAAATTTAAATTAAAAGATACAGACTTCACGAGTGTTCCTAAGACAATCGAACTTACGGCAGGAAATGAGCTTCATCGCAACAGTCGCAGGTCTGTATGCGCAACCGTTCAACAAACTCAAGCAGCAAGATGACGAAGACACTTACTACGTTGTTGAAGAAAATGGAAACTACAGTACATAGGCGAGATGAAATTACGCTGCACTATGCTTTGCAGTGTTATCGTACATACATTGTGCATGTTTATCAATGTTTTAATGAAGGTCAGGCAAAGATTTCTATTGTCATCTTTGTGTGTTAGACTGTAATTAGGTGCGGATCTTAGTCACAAGCGTCAGGAATCCACCGCTGACTGCTTTATCAGACGAGTTGGACTTCCAATTGTGGTTGAAGGATACGCAGATATGGGGTATCTGGCAGGGGCACGACGTAAATGCTCCTTCATTGACCCCCAAATGAAGTCGCCAAAAGTACATGCTGGTTAGTATGGGGAAAATCTTCAACATGCATGGAAGCCTGTGTATTTCGACGTTACCCGGGACTGCTATCTTACCTACAAAGAACGCATCCTTAAGCCAAAGCAAAGGGAGCCTAGGAACAGCATACTCAAGAAGCTCGCAAAGATTGGGGTGCTGATGTGAAAACAATCCGTACTACGGCCCTGGCTCTATGTTTCTCTGCCGCAGATTATGCTTCTCCTGTTTGGTGTCGATCGACTCCACTGGCGTAGCAGGCGGGGGTGCAACCGCACCACCAAAATTGATTTGCTGAAAATCCGGGCAAAATCTCTGAGAACCTTCTAAATCTGAGCAAAAATGGCGCCCAACATGCTTTGATTTGAAAATATTGGCGCCCGAATTGACATGAAGAGCTTTTTTTGGAGGTCACTTTTTAGAAGTATTTTTCCGGCTAGTTTGGGAGAATCCGGGCTAAATTCCTTCGCACCCCCAAAAATTTGCCTGCTCCTACACTTATGATCGACTCACGCCTCAAAGTTACACCCAACCCGGAATTGCGCATTCCGCGCTATCGCTGTTATGTGGCACAGCTCCTCCGTACATCAAAAGAACTGTAGCATCCCAACAAGAAAAATTAAGGCAGAAAAACGATCCCCGACTTCTTTTCAAGCATGTAATGCCAAATAAAAGATTGAAATCTGGGCACAGCTTCCTCCAGTGAGTAAACGCCCTCAACCGCTGAAAAATCAAACAAGCTATTGGCCATCGCTCCACAGAGTCCACAGTAATCATCTCCCCTGGCTCTAGCGAGATGCAACCTTTGTGGGCCTGTCTAAACCGCCTGAGAACTGCGATGGGCCCCTGCTGAGCCAATCTGGTCAAGTGGGGTTACTAAAACGATGTTGATGCCAGTTGCTTCTGTGAGGAGGCAGAAACAATGGTCCGTCTCATTTCCTGTCCCCAGCTACCAACATCATGCACACGAGTGGACCTTGTTGTTCTGACTCCTGATGCAGGATTGTGCGTGGAAGCACTGGTGCAGACGCGTATGAGCTTGGAGTGACTTGAGAAGACCGGAAGAGTTATTGCTAGGATCATATTCGCGCTGGAAACGTAGTAATCCACGAAAAGGGTCAGCTTCAGCGCAGAAATACTGGTAGCAAAGCGTAGAGACTGTTATTCTTGGCCACAATTTTTATATGGTATAATTAAGGTAACACACATCGGGTGCAAGAGAACCTTTTGACAGCAGAAGAAAGCTTAATTCTGGCCAAGAGCACGAGAAACGAACCAAAGAAGGAATTAAAGTTATGCCCGAAGAACAACTTGTGGGTGAGCTAACTGATGCAGTTTCTGTTAGCAATACAGAGGTAGTCAGCTTTAAATATAACCAAGTTTTATTGTGAAGATTTTCAGTATGACCGTCGCTACAAAAATGCTCTTGTTTCACAGCAGAAGAATGAAAAAAACAATGTGAAGAGCTTGGAAACCGGGCGGTTTTAACACCCAGAATTACAATCTGTACACTGCATAAAAGTTCTTCCTAAAAAGTCACGATGATTCAGATCCCCAAATGACTCTCAGAAAATCTCAGCCAAAAGCAATATTCCAGAGAATATAACGTCAATAAAATTCCGATATGTGAAAGTTTTTGAAGCAGCATTTCGCATCAGTTCAAGAAGATTTAACAGAATATTGGCTAAGAAGCAGGAGAACCGTATGATGCCTACTGATCAAAGGAGGAAGCAGAAAAATCACCCACGTGTTGCAGAGAAAATCAAGGAAAGCTTGTGCCGGTTGGTCGGTCGACTTCAAAAACACAAGTCTCACTACAAAGATAAGAACAAAGTAAAATATTTATCACCTGGAGTTTACAAAATCGACGCATATCAACTGTGGACAGAATGAAAACTGTGGACAGAATGAAACAATATTGAATTATTCGCGGTGCCTTCATGAGTTTTTTAGTTTTCTGGATAAAAACTGGATTAAAAAAACTCTAGGAGTTCATACATCTTCAACTAACTGTTGTGCTACTTGCGATGAGTTCTCGAATTGTGGCCAACATGAGTTGTTCGCTGCACACCACAAAGAAGCTCAAAAAGCAAATGAGGTGTAAAGAAAGGATTACTCGAAAAAGTGCACACTTTCGTTCGATGTATATGCGTGTCTCCTTCCAGAAAAAACTGAATGAAAAAAATGAAAATGAAATGATATGCAAAAAACGCAAACCCTCACTCGCTTGCAGACCGATGCAGTCTTTCACCTGCGGCAGCTGTGGTTCTATAACCTTGGAATTCACTACACTGCTGAAAAGCAAGGCTGTGAGTGTTGCTGGCTGGAGGTAGCAGTCAAACGTGGAAGTAGAGAAACATGCAGCTGTGTACTGAAGTTTTTACCGCAAAACTGTTCTGCTTTTGTGTTGTTGTCTGACAGTTGTGGTGGACAAATCGAAACTGGAACATCATGTGTCTTTTGATGTCTATCGTCACTGAGGATTCACTTTAACTGAAGAAAAGATCACTCACAGACTTACGTGTAGTGGTAATTCACACCTTCCCAATGATGGTGATGTCAGTCATATAGAGAAAAGACAGAAAGCAGCTGTAGCTATCACAAGCCCTCAGCTGTATATTCACTTTATGAAACCCGCACGCAAGTCAAAACTGTATCATGCTTACCAAGTGGAGGAAAAAGATATCTTGGACATTTCAAAGCTTGCAGAAAATTATTCGAACCCAAAAATGATTTCAGGGACAGACCGGTGAAACTTCTTCAAATGGATGAAGTTGTATGCGGAAGAGGTTTTTCTGGATTCCATTATCGACATTCATTCCTTGATGGCGAAGTAACCACAGTGGAGCTTCAGGATTCCAGGCAGCACACCAATTCATTGCCTGTGGTATATCCTGATGGAGTTCCGGTAAGTCATAAATACTACCATGACATTCAAGTACTCATTAAGTACGTTCCACATGTCGATAGTCGCTGGTTTGTTTCACAGAAACTTCCTAACACTGATCCTGTGCGTCAGGATTTGCAATGAAGACCGTCTTTTCTTTGTTGTGCTTCTGTTTTTTTCGTTTAAATTCAAGTTTTGCCTCCCAACGCATGCAATACAATGATTAGGCGAACCTTTTGATGGTAGGACATTAATGTCGTTCTTGCTTTTCTTGAAACTTAATCCAGATTTTAAAAAAGTCTTCTAGATTTTTGTAACTAACCCCATTGGTTAGGACATCTGTGATCTCCTGGAAAGAAAATCTGGCACAGCCAAAGTTTATTTCATGTTTTTTTAAATGTTCGGTTGCATGTTTGGTGAAGAAAGCGACTTAGTTGTTTGGTAAAAAGGTCAACTTGTTCCACTTTACGTGTAGGACAATTTCCCTTTTGTACCTATCCAAGTACTGTACGCTTGGTTCAAAAAATTTAGTAGTTTCACGAACGACATCGTCGACTAACTACTTCAAAAAAAATTAAGAAACTTGTGACGCCACACAATGCCAAACATTTCGTGACCACAACGCTCTCAAAACACACTCAGCTTATTGGTGTCATCCGCAGAATTTCGTACTGAACAACGCATTTGAGGCGCGAAAGTTCAACCTCATTTTTGTAAAAACTACGATTTCTAACTTAGTCCAGTCCACGGTCAGGCGTTTCTATTCACGATGAGGCTATCTTGCGCTCTTTCCTCGCTTCGTTTGTTATCAGTTAAAGTTCCCTACATTTTCGAATGTGGAAATGACATCAAATAAAATACCTGGCGCCAGCTCTAGACGGGTGGATCGGAAACTCAAGTCCAGGACTCTGGACGTGAGGTTCTTGATTCCGACAGTTGCTGGTCAAAATGAAGTGTCAAATGCATGGGCGTCGGAAGGGGGGACCAGGGAGGGGCTTTCCCCCTGGATTTTGAAAATTTTAACAAAAAAAGGTTGTCTTCTTAGTTTCGTGCGGAAAAAAACAAATTTCACCACTTTTCGCCCCTTCCTAGAAAAATTTGGAAAAATACCCTCGTGGCCTCCCACTGGAAAAAATCCCTCCGACGCACATGGTCGAATGCGTTTTGATTCGCAGTGTATCTGGTATAGTCTGGGACAGAAAACAAAAGCTGCCGCTGATGCGACATGTTGCAGAAAACCGAGCTCAAGCTCAGTGATTGGCGGGCAGTTCGGATTTCAACAAAAACACCCGCATTGCTGCCAGTATAATGTTAACTTAGGCTAGTCAAGTAACAATTGTCTCTCGAAGCCAAAAAAGTCGTCATTCTTATTAGGTTTTCAAAATGTTGACAGAAAACAGTCTGAACAAATTCTCCTCGCGGCTCTCCGCCATTTTCTCGGGATAATTAAGTGCTGGCGAATAAGATATGTAAGAAAATGAACTTGAAAAACCTCACTATTCGTATACTCTATTTTAAGACAGTGGTTCCAGACTGTGGTTCGCGAGTAGGCCTACGTTCTGTTTTGCTTACACACAAAAAAAAACTTTACTCACAGCTTTTACTTTTAATTGTCGGTTCTGTTAACAATTTCTTGCATTTCTGTGTAATTTTTCTATTGTTATTTAGCAATGGCCATTATGATTCTCACGGCCATTTTATACATGTCGCTTTTGTGGCAAGTCTAGTTTTCTAAGCTTTTGATCGAATGACATTTAGGTGGAATGAGTTTTCCCGGAACAAGGTAACACGTGGTGGCAGTACCGGACCCCCAAGCGGTACGCGATAAGAAAATTGTTGGGAACCACTGATTTAAGATGAGCAGAGCATGCCTTCGCGCCTGGCGAGATATATACTCTGTTAAAATCAAAGCAACTGATTCTTACCGGCGAAGGGGCACCTTTCAACAGATAAATGCTTATTTTTTAATGCAAACCAAGTGCAACTTGGACAAAGCGTGCACCTGTTCGGTCACAAGTGCGTCCGCAAACGTACCTGCTCCAAGTTGGTCGACACCGGAACAGTGTTTCCTTAATCCTTCGAAATAAAACATTTCCGGGAATTTCTGCGACGAAAAATAACATTCAATGAACGCTCGACATCGTGTTCCAGCGTGAAGTGGTTCGGCATGGTAAGTAGTTTCGGAAACCGAACTCATAAGAAAGGCCGTGGACACCTTTGGCGCCGTCGCCCCTGAGATTTTGCAGGAAACGGCTCAATTTAATAAATAATTCTCCTTCGATGATTAATTTTTGTGTTCAGATTTGTGCAAAACGTTGTTTGCCACCGAAACGAGGCTTCCACAGCCCGTGCATAGACAACTTTGAAAAGTGCACTTCGCAAGTAATCCGCAACACAATGCAAAGCCTAAAGAAGAAGTTGCACCAACAGTGTCTGCGTCGAACTGCACGAGTTTGGACGTAAACTCGCTTCACGTTCTAGTCAAGACTTTTTTTTCAGAAAAACCATGGAACTTGGAAGAAATGAAGTATTTCGCTTGTCAATGAATCATGGTTAGCGTCGCTCTGACCTCACCTGGTGGTAGGCCATGTGCTTCGCGTGCCAGCCGTTTTGGTTCCAGTGTTCGTTGTTGTCGACCTCCTGGACAAAATGGCGCACTCTGGCCCGGAACTCTTCCGGCTTTATCAACAGGTACTGGATGATGAAGAAGGCCACCTGCACAACCACGCAACATTGCCATGGCAGCAAACAAATGCGTGACAAAAGCTTTTTAAAAATGGCTTCATAGAAAAAATGCTGTTCAGGGACATTTTGCCAAAAAAAAAAAACACGGAACTTCGCAGAAAAAGATCGCCGAGTACAAATTTTGGTCACATGCGAGGTTGTCATGGCAAATGTTGATCACATGTTGGGTTATCATTGCAAATGTTGGTCAAACGTTAGATTGTCATGGCAAATGTTGGTCACATTTCAGGTTGTCATGGCAAATGTTGATCACATGTTAGGTTGTCATGGCAAATGTTGATCACATGTTAGGTTGTCATGGCAAATGTTGGTCACATGTTAGGTTGTCATGGCAAATGTTGGTCACATGTTAGGTTGTCATGGCAAATGTTGATCACATATTAGGTTGTCATAGCAAATGTTGATCACATGTTAAGTTGTCATGGCAAATGTTGGTCACATGTTAGGTTGTCATGGCAAATGTTGGTCATATGTTAGGTTGTCATGGCAAATGTTGGTCACATGTCAGGTTGTCATGGCAAATGTTGATCACATGTTAGGTTGTCATGGAAAATGTTGGTCACATCTTAGGTTGTCATGGCAAATGTCGGTCACATGTTAGGTTGTCATGGCAAATGTTGGTCACATGTCAGGTTGTCATGGCAAATGTTGATCACATGTTAGGTTGTCACGGAAAATGTTGGTCACATATTAGGTTGTCATAGCTAATGTTAGTCACATGTTAGGTTGTCATGGCAACTGTTGATCACATGTTAGGTTGTCATGGCAAATGTTGGTCACATGTTAGGTTGTCATGGCAAATGTTGGTCGCATATTAGGTTGTCATAGCAAATGAACGGGGCAGGGATTTACAAATAAAATTTTCTTACATGGAAAAAAAATTTTCTTACATTAGTGGCATGTTATAAAGCTTGTACGTAATTACACGCTTGCCAGCACTTTGTGCAAAGTTGATTATAAAAATTAATTATTGCAACGCAGTTTTCACTATGGCAAAAAAACTACTATGTCTACTGTCAACAGCCTGCGTGTTTGATGGAATTTAGATACAACTTTTACTTTATGCTTGTTTTTTTTTCACTGATACATTTCGGCAAAATTTTTCGTTGAGACATTTTAGTCATTTGTCCCACAGTATTATTAAAACTCCGTGTAATGGTATGCACTAGTCTGTATTTTAAGATATTGCGGCTTAGTTTTATTCGTTTATTTAAAAAATTCGATCTATGACTAAACCACGACAAAAAAAAGTAGCTTTATGCCAGTCTTCAAATTCAAACTTGTGACATTCTAACAGTTCTGATTTTTGAGTCTGCAAGGGTTGGTGATTTCAGTCCACATGTCATTTTTGCAGTTAGTTGACATAGAATCCGTGACCTCACGGAAGCTATGATTGATAAAACTTCAATTGCTTTTAACTTGTGCCGTCATAAGAACTCTCTGCCTTCGATACTAATATAAGTAAAAACCTATTAGAATGCTAATTAAATTGTCATAGAAATCGCACAAAGCTTCAAAACTGCATATGATTTTTGATGTTTATTGCTTGATTTGAATCACATTTAAATCACTGATTTATATCAAATGATGTGAATCAATCAACCCTACACAACACACGACACATTAGTTACAAACACACAGCACATTAGTTACAAACATACAGCAAATTAGTTACAAACACACAGCACATTAATTACGAACATACAACACATTAGTTACAAACACACAGCAAATTTGTTACAAACACATAGCACATTAATTACGACCACACAACACATTAATCACAAACACAAAGCACATTAATTACAAACACACAGCACATTAGTTACAAACACACATCACATTAATTGCAAACATACAGCGCATTAATTACGAACACACGGCACCTTAATTACATACACACAACACATTAATTACGAACACATAGGACATTATATACAAACGCACAACACATTACTTAGATATGGCATTCTCTTGCTTGGTCTTGACGAAACCATGACGCAAGCAGACAGAATGCACCCAAACAGCTTCGCGTCACAAAGGTGGTCGTTATAATTTTCGACAACGAACCAAAGGAATTTCAAACGTAAACAAGAAAACCTGCACGTCTTTGGCTTCGCTCGATCTCAGAGCGAGACACAATATGAGCTGATCGAGAAAAACGATGTTATACTTCCAGACCATGTCTCTCACCAAGTCCGCACATCTGCATAGACATGCACGGGTTAGCAACTCGGTTAAGAAACTCGTTTTTCGTTTCAGTGCATAGACTTTTTTACATAGAATTTTTACGTTTTTTGTTTTAAACAAGTTTCCGCATCAGGCACGATGAACTCAAAAACCGGACTGCACTTTCATAACTGCATCGAACACGTGTTGCGTCCCTATTACGGAAGGGGCGCGCCCGCAACGGTAAGAACACGAACAGATGTGGGCGTAGGAACAGACATGGGCGTCGAAAGGGGGGGGGCAGGGG
>JGI24022J15233_10005598_pt1 | contig 13369 bp, 7 predicted proteins | sample Ectturendosymbi2_FD_15233 | JGI IMG/M metagenome (IMG submission 15233) | reverse complement strand
GGTTGCGTCTGATGAAGGTCTTCTCGCTTTGACGTCAACTGGTTGGGGGGGAAGATTGCCGAATTTGTTTCTTGTGTCGTCACAGTTGAGAAAGAACCCGCGGTCTGCCTCGGTACGTTTGCCGATCAAGTTGTTATTGACAAAGCCCAGCGTGGAGGAAGAGCTCTCGTTGTATGCATTTCGACTGAAAACAAACCTATGACCATCGACCTTATTGTCACTGATGCTTTCGTCAGGTCCGCACACGGTGCATTTTGACGTCAACGGGTCGCTCCTCTCGTCAAAGTTCAGCGGTGGTACTGAGTCGACGTTGTCATAGCGGCCAGACAACTTAAAAGGTGCTTCCGATTTGTTTGTCAAATCCAATGCTTTGGCCAGCAGGCCCCGCTGCTGTGGCACGTTCGTCTTTCGCGGAACAGGAAACGCAGCCATCATGTCACTTTTCATCTAGAAACAGCGTTTTCAGCTCTATTTCCTAAAAAATTAGAGCTGCAGAATTAAGCGATTCGAAAAATGCTTCTTACTACACAAATCAGAGTTGAGAAAAGCCTGCTTTTTTTCAAAAAATCAACCCACCTGGTTTTTTTTGGGTTAAAAAAAACGTTTTTTTTGTTTTTTTAAAAATAAAAAAGATTTTGTTCTTTTTTTAAGAAAAACGGAAAAACCCCACTACGAATTGTTTTTATTGCATCATGCAATATCACCATTTTCAGAATTACACAATAATAACTTTTTATACTTATTATGGCATTCAAAACTGAGGGTAAAGAAATATACCCCATTTTTGTTTTCGCAAAGTGTTGTTGGTCAGTTCACTCCTAAGTGGTAAGGCTTGGCAAGCATGCGCACAGCAAACGGAGAAAAACCATTCACACACAAACTCTGCAGTTTCATGTCAAGTTTATGTGCATGCCCTGCTAGTTCAGCATCTATAGAGTTTATTTTTTTCAACATTATGGTCCAAAATCAGGAAAAGTTTAGATGCAGAGAAGGCAGAAAAATTGGTTAAAATATACCGATTGTGTAGAGCTAAAGAAGACAACCAACAGAATTTACTAAAACTGTTCGATTTATTCTTCTCTTTTTTTCAAGTCCTTTAAATTTTGTTGCTGTTCATTTCGTCCGATTAAAAAAAGTTTATAGTTAGCTGTACAAGTGTCTTGCTTATTTTATTTTTACTTCTTAGTAGATTTTTCAAACGAAAAGTAAAGAGTGGGGTTTGTTGTTTTTCTTAACAGGGCTTTTTAAAAAAAACCAGGTGGGTTTTTTTGGGTCGTTTTTTTACAACAACCCTGACACAAATTACTGCAAATGAGAAGTAACAACCACCAATTACTGAAAAAGAAGCAAAGAACTTACTTTCTGTTTCAGGTGCTGATAACTAGTTAAAATTTTGCTCTGGAAACACAAGTCAATAGTTCAGGCCATGTTTTATTTATGAAGAGAAATATGAAATGGGCTGTACGATATTTGTGCGCAAGATAACTCAAAATGTTGCTGGATTAAGGTTTGAAAGCCAAAATTGTATTTAGTTAAGAAGGATTTTGTACCATTTTAAAAATCCTTGTTTGTACTCATGCCAAACAAATTCCCCAGTCCAATAACCTGTCTCAACGCAAGCTTCATGTGCTAAATGACAAAAATAACGTTTGCTTTCATTCTGCAGAATTTTGGTATGTTTTCTTCACACAGCATTTAAACACTAACTTTGCTCTCTTCGGAATACGTAATCTTCAGACACGTGTCTTTCCGTTACAAAGGCGGGAGAGTTTTGTAGCAATGCCTATTTTATTCAGCAAAAACAGAGAANCACTCTACAAAAACAAGATAAGAGGTTTTTGATGATTTTATTGTTGGACTAAAGTTGTTGCTTCATTGATGTCNAGCAACGCATACCCNATCATTTTTGATGAATGNTTTCTTTTAGTGCTAGTTACACCAGTAAATTTAGAATCAANCTCACTAATACCCTGCCAGTGTTTACACCTTCACTATCTGCAGATTTTCTCTTACCTCAACGCCTGAAGTTAGCGTTTTGATAGAAGGTATGACCGAACTGATCCTTGCAGTGGTTTAGCGGTAACGATTCATTGGAAATGCTTTACGTCTCTCTTCGCTGTTGCTGAGCCGCGCAGCAAAATAAACTCACTGCGGTTCAAGTGCACGCGTAGGGCTCTACAGCAGGCGTTGCGCACGGCCACAGAATGTACGCTGCGCCGACGCGTGAAAACACCATCGTTCATACAGTCGCTACTTGCCAAGTTTTTCGCTTTTGAGTGGAAGACCTTTGCCCATCATGAGTCAGGCCGTTGTCATGACAAAAAGAAAGGGTCTTTTCGTTCCCACCGTATAACAGTCTAATCCTGGTTTGCATTCAAGCCTACCTCGAACCCACTGAACGAGACAACACTGGATCCAACGTCCTGCTTGAAAATCTGTTTGAACTGTCCAAAAAGTTTTTAAAATGTTGAACTTTTTTAGTTTCTTGAGCTTTTAAAAACGCATGTTCGATTTGGGAAAAACGTTTCGTGGAAAAGAAGGGCATAACTTCTTTCAGGGGCGTACTGAGGTTAGATGGCGCCCGGGGCAAAAAACAAGTTTGGCGCCCCCATGTTCGAAACTAAAGTGTTTCGGGAGCAAGTGTACTGTATTGAAAGTACTTCCGACATTGTTGGGACTTTTCCGCGCCGCCAGTGATTTGACGCCGGGAGAACTGTGCTCCCTCGGTGCGCCCCTGACTTCTTTTTAGTCCTTCCGATATTTCCCACAAAACTTTAAGCATTTTGGTACGCCTTACACTAAATCACCAATGCCCCAGCAGTGATATTCGGGAAGAGGTTATTGTGTCAGAGTTGAAGTTGACCTATTTCAAAATCTAGGCCAAACGCCATTGGTTTCTTTAACTGTTGAAATATTCGCCTTGGCCTTACCTGAGACATGACGTACATCACACTACCCGACTATAAAATTGTTGCTTACTTTATTTAGTCATTTTCAATGAAGGCTCTACAGAATGCTAAAATTTACATATGCTACCTACTGTAGCTTTGCAAGACATCGCAAATTGTTTCTTTCCCGCTAGGAAAAAAAATACTCTTTTCAAAAAATGTATTGTACTATGTGTTGTGGCTAGCAAAATACTAATTGTCGCTAGAATATACTGTTGATGTTTTAGTGAAAAATTTAATCCTCAAACGAATAATTTCTTCAATTCGTTTTTTTTTCTAACCATATTTCTTTGAAATGTAACCCAACCTCGTGTAAAAATATTTTAAATCAAATTTTTAAAAGTTGTAGCTTTTGAAATCTTTATTTGAAGCAGGCCATAGCTAAACAACACGCAATATGAGTCTCGCACCAAATTCAAAGTAGTCAAATAATTATTTCGCCACACACGTTCCACTTATACTGTACATTAAAGTGTGCGGCCATGACAACAAACGTAACAGACACCTGATTTGAGTTCTTTCGCAGACTTCAAATATGTCGTGAAGTTGACGGTCATTGCCTAATGTTATATCTTTATCAGTAGCATTACCTTTGTACTCAGACGTAAACATTAGTACTGTAATTAGTTTCTCTCGAGCAAGTTTCAGTATTGACAGTATCTTGCTTCAGATCAGTGTTTCTCCAGCGGTGCTCGTATCTTCCAGTGTGCTTGGCTTATCGCAACTGTGAGGTTCTTAAAAATTAGCTGCCAGTTAGTCCCGCATTTCCGATTCGGGAGACAGTTATGCAAATACCAACTCTCTTAATTTTATTGACCATTGCGCAATAATTATTTGTTAAAAACATACGAGATTACCATTTAGTGAAAGTGTTTGGTTTGTTTTTTAAGCAAAAGGTGCAGAAACATGCATTCAGCTTTTAGGAATGCGGAGAGCAGAGCTAACCTGGAATCGTTCCATTTGATTTACTGCTATGGGAACGAAACAACAACTACTTTGCGGGCGCTCTCCGTGTTGATTATCAGTTTAGAATTGTGTATGGTTAACTATTAAAAAAAAGCAACTTGGCCATGGAAATGCACACCTGATCTTAAGACTCGCTTGATTCTGCATGAAAATTTACTTTCAGATCTGCTTTTCAGTCGCAAAATGTCTGGCATTCAAAACCACCTACCTAGGTCAACGTTTTCCCAACTCTTCAAGTATCGAAACCGTTTCGCTGCTGTAGACATGAANCGATGGTTAATAATTTGGTTCTGGCTGAGAACAATTTGATGAAATTCTCAAATTTGTTTCAACGCTTGTGGAATGGATCACAAAAACCANTGAGAACGTCTAGCCAAGAACAAATAAAGAGAAAATATTTCANTAAATTTGAACATTTACTCCTGGCAGGATGTTGTTTGTTACCTATTTCCATAAACTGCTACTACAACAAAAATACCCGTAAATGAAGAAATATGTTCTTAAATGCAACAAATACAAAGATCGCCGCATGGAAAGAATTGTTTTCAAAAAATCTGTCACATTAAATAAGTTGACCTTCATTGCATTGCGACTATAGGATCCTGAAAATGCGGTATGAAAGTTTAAAGCCATTAGATTAGAATAAGGCTGCACGCTCTGCTAAAGCAGCGAGGCTAACAAGCTGAAGACGCTTTACTCAGGCTCTGCATTTTGCGAAATTGGAACCGCAAAACCTTGATGTGACCCAGATAATTAATCAGTAAATAAAAAAACAGTCATTCCTTGCACTCCACTGAACAGTTGGAAAATTTCGCAAGACCTCAGTGTTTTTCACGCGTACAGGTTGCTTCTGACCTAACAAAACCCTGCGCGTTTCCAGTATAGCGGATGTTGGACTTAACTAGTCGGCTTGTAGTGCCTAGCGGAAGGTCCAGCGAGATATGTTGCGAAAACGAAGATTTTAATGCCGTCATTTTCCATAGACACCGCTTTGTTCTGCGCGTTTTCAGTAAAATAGGGTCCTTTCATAAGTTTATCGCGCATCGACTGCTGTTTCATGTCAGATCTGACCGACTGATCATGTTCGCCTAATCGCTAAATTACCTTTGTACGTTACGTCTCCGTGTGCGCCACAAAAAGCGTGACTTGTCTCGAGCATCTCGAAGAAGCGAACATTGTATCTTCCACGCGTCGAACTGTGCATTTGATAAAGAGCATCCTGAGCAGATCAACAAAGTAATCGCGTCCGGCCAAGCATTAAATTCCTAACAGTCTGCTTGACATTTCTGCGACACCACTCTGTCAACAAACTCAGCTAACCGCATGGCTGCTTCTATACGGCAGTGATGTATCTGTTTTGGCCATGTCACGCACGTGCCAAAAGTTCTCTCTAAAATGTGCCATTTTCGCAACTTCTTGCCGATTGAGTTATAAATGTGTGTGTCGCGGCAAAGAAACCACGTCTCAACGACGCAAATTCAAATTGTACTAAAATCCAGTTTCCAAACGAAATGTCGAACCTGTTGCAACCAAAGGTGAATGAAAATGAAACGATGCATTTCAGAGCATTTGCATTTTGCGATAACTAGTTCTTCATTTTTGAAAATACCAGCTTTTGTTTCTAGGAGAGACCAACTCAATTTGGGCAAACCTGGGATTGCCCCTCGTATTTTTATCGAGCTGTACTTTCGGTGTGCGCAGGGCGAGACGCAGTGCTATCATCTGTCCGGTTTGGCAAGCTTTATTGGAAACCTCAAGCAAAGCGAAGCAAGTGAATGGAAATCGCGCCTCTATTAACCAGAGTCACGTCAACTTAGTTGGAGATTGACTGATGCCAATTCACACAGGAGACGGAAAGGCGCGATGTAAACACAAGCGCTATCGCGACCGCAAGGAATGCGAACATTCACCGCACAACTCCTGGGCTTAGGCTAAATATTTTTGTTTAGTCGAACGTCACGTTCCTCAGCAATTTCAGTGAAAGCGTCTGGTTATCGAATTTCCGAGAACCTCCAGGAGTTTTGCGCATTCGTCACGTTCACCGAAGACGGTTTCTGGCGGGATCCCCTCATTTTCCTCGTTTTTGCCAACTCGGATGCTTTGTTGGCAAGGGCGAATCTGTCTTGATGCGCAATTTGTACACATCAGTTCATGCGGAGCACTTGCGGTAATATTGAAAATCGACGAAAAACCACTCAATCTTTGCCGGTGCCATACAGGTGAAAAACCGCACTCTAACAAACAACTTTTAAGAGAAAGAACCGATTTAAAGACAAACAGAACGTTGTTTGAACAATCTACACTTCATGTTGGATTGTTTGCCTCTGTAATGACAAATTACTTGTGCTTCGCTGTGTTCTTGGGCTGCTTTAAGTTTGCTCGAGTACCTCTTCGTTTCCAGCTTGCAAAAATTTTACTGTGAAAGGCGTGTGGCAACTCAGAGGTCGGCAAACCACCGGGCAGCGGCCCAGTGCCGGTCCGTGCAAAACCAACACCAAATTGCTCCAAAAATAGCAATTTTTTTTGATAAACTGCCCTCTGTGGAAAATCACACAGTTTACCTGTTGGGCTAGGCTTCATCATTCCAAGACTGTTTGCGCCTTTAGGTTAGAACAAAAATAGAAATGTCTTTTTCAATAATGAGTACATATTTCGGCCAAAAATACCAAAAAACAAGAATTTCTTCAATTTTTCGTCAAAAACTCATAAAATCTGTTTTAGAAGTTCGTTTTCAAATTTGGAAGCACTTTTGTGACACTTGAGCAATTGCGTTTATAAGACTGCGAGATAAACCACGCGTTATTTTATTGAGAGCCGGTCCGCAAAATAATGCGAGGCTTAAACCGGTCCGTGGTGAAAAAAAGTTTGCCGACCCCTGTTGTACCCAAATCCGGTTCAAACAATAGAGCCACATCGCCGTGCTCTCAGCCAAAGATGAAATCTGTGACAAAATCTTTTGTCTAATGCACAGTTTTTGTATTATTTATGGGTTCATATATTTCTCTCTCTCTCTTTCTTATGTGTCGAGTATTTAAAGCATGACATCACATAGAATATAAAGCAACTAATGGTTTCGTTGTCTGCACTAACTGACTTGAACTACACTCCTAACAGCTTTCAAAAATGTTTTAAATAGGGCAAACAACGTTCACCTACAATACACTAATAGACAGATTGCGATAGTTCTGACACATGCGCCTAGCTTTTGATTTGACAAGAAAGTACTTCGTGTTTACTCAGCACTTGCACTTACTCTCTGTCAGCAGAAAAAATATCTGCTTTCCTTTGCCACCGGCTTCTGCTTCAACACCTTTATTAGCAAAACGCGTAGTAAGAATTTTCTTTTCAGCAGTCGCATGAACCATTTAGTTGATTGTTGCTTTCTTCTTTCGTGATAGTCTTGGATATATTTAAAATTTCGGCAATTGGCAATAAAGTTAATTTTTCCAATATTATCAAAACAGCTGTTGAGGTTGCTGCTAGTACGATGCTTTCTGTGTTTACCCAAACAAACTCGACATTGCAACCATTACCTTTGCAGTTTTTTTCATGTAACATAACAAATGCGAAAATTATGCTTTCTGACGAAAATTATGCTTGACAAGACGAAAATAGACGAAAAATTATGCTTTCTGTGTTTTTGTTCTTCCCAATTAAAATAAAACAAACTACAAGATCTTCCCAATTAAAATAAAAGAAGTTACATCGCAAAAACGTACATTGAATGAAAGCATGTCGTATGTTTAAAAAACATTTGCTTTCATCGACAGATATACTCACTCAAACATCTTTGTTTTTTGCTTGCTGTTTATAACATAACCCGAAGGACTGTCTATCGAAAGGAATCCTTCCACAGCCAAGAATCAGACACTATGATCTTATCAGAGACTCAGAGTATATATTTCGCTTGCTGAGTAGGCATCATCAGCTCTTATTCAAATACAATGACTCAAAGGACTTTGAAGTTTCACTCCATTCAAAACACTCCAAGTGGTGGTTTTGAAATTGTACAATGACGTACGGTTTGGACAAACGTAAAAAAGCCTTGAACAAAAAGTTCTGAAGCTTACAATACAGGAAAAAAGTGCATTTTTTCTGCCAAGTATAACTATCTTTTTCTGCTTGTTGAGTTTACTTAAATATACCATTTAATGTGGATCATAAAACATCAATCAAACCTGGCTCCGTTGATGAATAAGGTGAATTGCGAAAATATTTCAAACAAAAGAAACACCCTAGTTTACCCGGGCAGTCTGTGCTATAGTTCTAACAAGCACCAGCAATAGTACTTGAGCATGAGGCACAGAAGGTTGATGTGTGTAATTTATGTAATACAGTGTGTCATAAAAATCACTGCGATCCAATTTTACGTGAAATCGATAGAGAGCTGATATCGATTTTGCGATTACGTCCTCACGAACACACTGCCCTCATGGTCCGTACGGAATTATTGTTATTGAAGATGACTGTTGACCAATAACCGCCTCGATCTTTCGCATTTACTGTCTTGATCACAATTCCTTGCCACATCAGGCACAGTTCCCGTCGTGGGGGGCTGATTGACCAACTGGAGACTTATGCTTGTGCTCTCTGACGTAAATCTTTGACAGCTTCGATCCAGAATTTATCAAAACTTCCTTTAGCGCGTAAATCACATCGACTTGGCGACCAATTAACTTCGCTTGACAGACGGCGATATGCGGGAGGGCTGGTCTGTTCCGACGGACGCTAAGAAAGCTACTCTCCAAACACGGGCACAAAACCATAGCTCGAAATTTGTAAACCTAATGTAACGCGTTGAAGTGTTTGCTGAGTTTTACGGCGGGGTGTCCTTGTTTTGACAATAATGGTCATGAATAGGTGGACGCGACTTTGTTGCCACAAACTTATCTTGTACGGCACAAGCGTCACAAAACAGACTGTTGTCTATGTTCTTTGACAGGATCACGGGAGAAGAGCATCGAAAAAATTATATCTAATGCCCGTATACTGCAGCAAGCCCGTAGCCACGAGAGGGCATTCGGGGCAGTGCTCCCCTAAATTTTATTGTTGCCAGAAAATGTTTTATTATATTTATTTATATTTCATTATATTTATTTTAAACATATATTAAAAGCAAAAATCTTGCCCCTCTTAAAAGGTAATTTCCCCCAAAACCTTAAAACCTGGTTAAGGACTTGTGCAAAACCTTGAAACAGCAAGTTTCTCACCGTTTTTAATATATGTTTTTAAACGGTTTGACTGCTTTCATACTATTTTGGCACTTTCAAATAATCACTGATAAGATAGTAACCATTACAAGTTCGTGCTGGTATTGCACAGAAGGGTTCGGACGGTGCCTCGAAAATAACGTTACGGCGCTTTTGTCCTTGACCGACACCAACAGCAGCAAATTGACACCAGGAGCACGGATGTTAACACCACCTGTTCACGTTTGCACGTCCTTGATATCAAAAACGTCAGTGGCGAAGCGTCGTAGTGATCCATTCTGTCTATTGCAAAAGTTTTTTACTTTTTTTTGAGATGACGTCCTCACAAACACTGCACTCATGCTCCGTACGGAATTATTGTTATTGAAGATGACTATTGACCAATAACCGCCTTAACCTTTCGCATCTACTGCCTTGATCACGATTCCTTGCCGCATCAGCCACAGTTCTCGTCGCGGGGGCTGATTGTAACAAAACACCCGACGTAAGGAAAGTTTTGCCCGATCCATTGTTGCACTGCTGTTACAACTACAGGCAAGCAACTACATATCAATGTTTTCAATGAAATCGTTTCGCCTCAGCCTTATAAACAACTGACAATGGAATATCCCAAAGCAGTCTATAAATATAAGCTGCATGTTGAATGATTTTTTCATGCCCTGAATATTAACACCGCGCTTTTTAGTTACGCAGCATTGAGTCGGGTCTGCCAACGAAGAAAAACGAAGAATTTTATTCATTATCGAAAAAATAGAGAGGCAGTTTTGACAAAAAATTTCACTTGCGATTTTATCAACATGATTTTGTGAATAGTATCTATTGAAAGGAATCCTTCCACAGCAATTAATCAGACACCATGAATGATGTCTACCGAGTATACTGTATGTTTCGCGGACTGTACAGGAATTTTCAGCTCTTATTCAACTAGAATCAAATGATTTTTTGAAGTTGGTTTGCAAAAACTACTTTCTTGCTTAAAGTTCAGAAAGAAAGAGAGGAATTTGAAAAGTGGACAAAAATGTTCGCAAATATATCAATCAATCGAAAACCTGAAAGATTGGTAAACACTCTTAAACATATCGACTGCACTTGCAAAATACATGATTCATATTTAAGCCTGACCTCAATTGTTTCAAATTAACTTCGAAGTTGATACGTTGATTTAATTCTATCAAATGAACATGAACAACTTAGGGAAAATAATGTCTGATTGGGAGCCCGTTTACCCTTATGTTTAAACCAGATCCTTTTCTCATGGTTGCGAAAATATTTCATTAGATTTGCTAAAGCTCCTCTCCAGGTGATCTCGCCAAATTAAATTTGAGTCGCAAGGTATATCTTTCCCATTTGGAGGTTTGCAGTTTTGAGAGGAAAACAAATGGTGAAGTGTGGGAAGTTCTCAGCTGGAACACAAGTGCGATTTTCGATATTCATGGGTAACGTTTCGAAGACAATGTACCTTGACTGGAAAATACGTCGCGAACATTTTGTTGGGAAAATCATGTAAGTTTACAGAGTATGATATTTCTCAGAGTATGATAAAGAGTAAATGCAAAGCAGAAATCTGACTTTAAATCAGGGCTGGGGAGTAGGAGCTGGGCATTTTGCAATTGGCGGGGCTGGAGCTCATGTTAAAATTTAGAAAGAGCTGGAGTTCAGTTGAAAATTTAGGAGCCGGAGCTGGAGCTATTGTTATTTGAGAGGTAGCTCCGGAAGCAAGACTTATTTACCGAAAATAGTACTCTTTGTAACACAGCTAAAGGCGATTGTTGCGAGTTACGACACCAGACAGCAACAATGGATTTGCGAGTCTATGAAGCTTCCGTTGTCTAATCATCGCTCTAAAGGCAGTGGCGTCGTAGCTGGACAGGCGTGGTGTTACTTCAGTAGGGAAACGTTGTAAACTACCGCACCATCTTACGGTACTTTCTAGTCAAGATTGATCAAACCGGATCTGTAGTAGCGTAGCGACCTAAAAAGAACTAAGCGATATAATTTATAGGTATATATATGTAATAAGCCATACTATTCAATCGAACGAACGGCGTTTAAACACTTCTTGTCATTTGTGTTAATGCAAATGTGTGCACGTACGTTAGAGAGGACACATGAGAGAAGTAATCAGCTGTGTGCTCTGCGCTCTTTGCATGGTTTACCCGGACGGAGCCGTTAGCTGGAATCGCCAAGACTGCAACATGCAAACCATGCAACGAGTGCAAAACACTTGGTCGATTGGGACCGGACTGTGTCAAAATGCTCGCACACAATGTATTTTTCCAAACAGATATTTTCTTGATTCCGGTCGTAAGAACAACAACAGGTCCTCAGGCATTAACAGCAAAACCAGAGACTGCCTTTCCAGAATTCCTTTTCATCACCATTAACTTGAGTAACGTTTCTGCTAGTAGCTGTTCGCTGAATCGTCTGAACTTGTGACTATTGTTTATTCGCTGATTTTCTCATGCTAAAAGCGATGATTGTAAAAAGTGCTAATTAACCTATTCAAACAAGTGTTATATATTTCGTTACTTTTGTGTACTAGATATATTTCATTTAGCAGTCAACTTGAACACTCCAAAACAATTGAAAATATTAATATGCAAAAACGAACAGAAGCCGTAGCTGGAGCCATGTTATGAGAAGGAAAAGCTCCGGAGCCGCGGCCGGAGCAGTTTCATTTTTATGAAGGCTCCGCAGTCCTGCTGAAAATTTTATTTTAGACTACTATTGATGGAATTTTATGAGTAAATTGACCAACAACAAGAAAGAAAATCCACTTCACGTGTTTTGTTGCCGATGAGCCTACTTTTGGCGAAGACTGCGATTACAGTAACAACTGAAAGTATTTTCTTGCATGAGCAGAGCAATTGCCAATGTCACTCGAACGCTGCGTCATATAAAATACATACCGTTTGGTGTCGTTTGATACTCCATGCCGTGAACAAACGCTTAAACGTTTTTAACCTTAACTGAATTCTATGTGAAGTAAGGACCAAGAGCGCAACTGAACGCCACTCGTGCGTATCAAGCAATTGTTACGCTCAACAAAATGAAGTTTAAGCTTCAGTCCTAAAAGTACCATGGTCAGCATTGCAAATCAGCATCACTCAACATGACAGAAAAACATTCTAGTCAACCTCATGTCTCTTGTGAAGCACACCAATAACTTCCATCTTGCTCTACTACAGCGCATGCCAATCACAAATGTGGCCAACGTTTGTGACTTCTTCACTGACCTACTAAGCGTAACGAAAGGTTATGTCTGATCCTTATCTAACCTCGTGACTCCTCAACCATATGGCAAAGATAAATGCAACTTCCACGATAAATGAATGCTTATCGCAAACGTATACCAGGCATCTTTCTTACAACACAATGAGAGGGTTACAGATTTGCACAACCTGTAATTGGGGCAATGAAGGGGATGAACGCGTCGCAGATATTCACTGACTGAGTGGAAAATATCGGTTCTTTTGTATCGCAGTGTGTTTCTTCTGAATTACGTGAAGAAAATTATATTCACAATCAGGGGCGCAACCAGCACTTAATTTCGGGGGGGGCAATTTTCATGAAATTTCATTCGATGACGTCATCGTGCTTATTCAACCGTGGTACAACTTTTTCGCAAACGGTCACATATAATATTAATGTATTTTTGCCCGCAGACACGAAGTCCATGGTACAAACACGCACATTCTGCACAACGCTGGTTAATAAAAACAGACAAAACAGAACGTTTTACAACAGCGTTGGAGGCTGAATCACCGGTGTCAAGAGAAATTTTTGACTTCACGCCATATACGCATGCACAGAGTAACGTTCTATATATCAAATACGCTGAGAAAAGTGATGATTAGTGCTTAGGGGCTGGTGTTTTTGGGTAAGTGTGTCGGGTTAGGGTTTATGTTACAGTTAGAAAAAGAAAAATGATTGAAGTCTAAGATGAAGTCCAATATTTTTCCCTGGTTTTACTTATTCCCACACTGTAGCTTGTTGTGAGTATCTGACATCTAACCAAAAAGTTTTAATTTACACAACACACATCAAAAAAGTAATCGCCAAACTTTATTCCTTTACTCTGGGAAGCAAAATAACTGGCAAAAATAATAGGTCAGAAATTTCGCTTGACACTGGGCTACAGAAACTTACTTAACAGAACGTTTTGTAACGGCGTTGAAGGCCGAGCCTCAGGTTTGCATACGCATTCTTAACACTATTTGTTCACTTGGTACAACACTACTGCAG
>JGI24022J15233_10005588_pt1 | contig 13377 bp, 14 predicted proteins | sample Ectturendosymbi2_FD_15233 | JGI IMG/M metagenome (IMG submission 15233) | reverse complement strand
GGCCCTAGGCCAGGCAACATGAGCCAAAATGACCCTAAAACTACTTCACTTATGACGTCAGTCACAAAAAATCCGCATCCCCCAACCAAAAAATTTTGTTCGAGTACAATCTACTAGACTGGCCGATCCATTTGAGCCGTTGAACAGCTCTCTAGCGCAATCGGCGGAGGAGCTAAGGCGTTGGTAAGGCAACCGAAAACTGCTGTTTTTTAGGCCGAAATCGAAGTACGAATATATCTTATGCCGGTTCTCAAAGTGTCAACAACTGGGTGAAAAAATCACCATGAAGCTAGTGTTAAATAAATGTGATATAAATGTATTTCTAGTTTGTGAGTGCTTGGTGTTTGTTACCAACTGTCTGCTATGTGCTAACACCTCAATAGACCTATGTTCCAGGTTGTAGGGATTAGCTTGTCTATAACTCTGTTGTAGCGTCTATGTATAACTTTGAAACTTGTCTTTGAAAATTTCATATGGAAGAACCCTTGGGCAATGTGTAAGTACCTTTTCCATTGTGTGTTTTAAAGTGGTTTGTGTTTACTAGCAAGTAACACACATTCTTTAGTTTGTCAGAATTTCTTAACACCTTCTGCGCTGGCTTGATTTATCTTTAACTCTTTTACGTCTGGTATGTTTCGGGCATTTCGAGCCAAAGCAACCGCATCGCACATGGCTTTGCACGAGTGTAACTCTGGCACCAAAAGTGGTAGAGAGTTGTTCAAAGGCTCAAAAAACTAGACTAGTCTTGTAGTTTGTAACGAAAAAAAAATTTTTTTTTGGTTGGGGATTGCAGATTTTTTGTGAGTGGCATCATAAGTGGAGGACTTTCAGGCCGTCTTGGCCTACTTCACCTGGCCCTGGGCCCAAACCGTTAGATGGTAGTTTTTCGCTTAAGTTTCTGTTGGAATCTAGGCTACAATCCGAGTCTTTTGATACTTTGGATGGCCTGCTGGGGTTTCGGGTTGAAAAGTTATGATCTAAAGTAAACTGGCTGGTTGACGAATATATCGTACCTGGATTTCGGCCTAAAACCAGCAGTTTTCAGTTGCCTTGCCAACACCATACCTCCTCTGTTGATTGCGCTAAAGAGCTGTTCAAACCCTCAAAAGATTCGGCATGTCTTCTAGACTGCACTTGAAAAAAATTTGTTTGGTTGGGGATTGCGGATTTTCCCTGAGTGATGTCATAAGTGAAGTAGTTTTTAAGTCATTTTGGCTCATGTTACCTGGCCTGGGGCCCAACCGCCAGGCCAAAATATTTTGCCGAAGTTTAGTTGGAAACTGTGCTCGAGTCAAGTCTTTTGAGCCTTTGATGGACTTTCTAGCGTTTCTGGTTCAAAAGTTATCTAAAATAAACTTTCTGGAATATTGATTGAAAAGTGTTCTTTTTTTTATCAATTCAATGCAAAATCAGGCGTGATTGACCAACTGACACACAGCGATTGACTGGTTGACTTGTTGGCCACCCCTGTTATAGGTGAACTGATGTTATAGGTGAATTCTACTGTACAAATGATTAATCTAAATGTCATAAAATCATGTGTCTGCAACCAAAGCTTCTAGTTTGTAAGTTATTTCTGCAATTACCACAAATACCGTTAAAGTAACATTTACATGGAAAGTGTATGAAATTGTTTAACTGTGCTTGTAAAGACAATGTGAAGAAAGTAGCGCCATTCATTGCAACTCATTGTAAGATGACCATTTTGCAAAAGTTGTGGACTTGATACCAATTTAAGGATGTATATAAATTGATAGGTTTGGAGCACTAACTGTCAAAAACTTATATATCTGTAACTGATTTTATCACAGGTCATGAACCAGGTTCAGGAAGGCATCCTGACATTTCGTTTTTGTATAATTGAAGTTTTTCTTTTTCAGGTCTTTCAAAGGAGGAGGTATGTTTATGTATAAGCTAAAAATTTCTAAGTGCTGTTGCATTACTGATTTAAATCTTATGTTTGCTGTTAAGTGCTCATTGTTGGTTGTGTGAATACAATACATGTGCAATCATTTTTTAGCAACTCCAACTGTGACTACCAAGAAAAGTGCTGCTCCTGGAAAGAAAAAGGTGCATTGAACTGCTATGAAAATTATTGGTGTTGCTAATTAATTTTTGATATTTTTATTGTTCTGCAATTCCTCATCTGGACTGCAGGTGTATATTTCAAGACTTGATAAATTAACACTATCTTTTGTATCTGTCTATGGAAAGAAATATTTTCTCAGCAAAGAATCAGACACTAAGATCTTACAGAGTATATATTTTGCCCATTAAGTAGGCATCATCGGCTCTTATTCAAATAGAATCTATCTTTTGTATCTTGACGATGATGTTATCCTGCTACATCAGTTTGTTATGTTTGCATTCAGGTCATAAGAAGATTGGTGAAAAATGCAAAGACCGGTGAAATTATAAAAACTGAAATAGTCCGAATTGATAGCAATGGTGAAACAACAGTTACATCCTATCCTGCCGGGACTCCTGTTCCAAGCCTTGGCTCTTTGCAAGCAACAGGTTGTGGTTTCCTTATGGTTACCTTTTAACTGTTGTTTGAAGCTANAGTGTATTAGTAATGCTCTCGCTTTCTTTACCCCACTGCATAAAACTATTTTGATATTTTTAGGCTATTAATTTTTACACAACTGCAGTNGCTAAATCTACTTGAACTTATGGAATGAATAAACTGTCTGATGTGTATGGTCATTTTTTATATGGCAAAGCATTGTTGCAAAAAGTACACAAACTTCAAGGAATTTTTTATGAAAAATAGTTGGGCTTCCTGTGCTAGCCAGAGATCAGATTTTTACCCAACAGGTCCAAAGAAATCTGATAAACGACTTGGTGCTAAGTCACAAGTTTTATGCACTTCGCTGTAGTAAGCTTTTATCATTGTGAATGTGGTTGCATCAATAACAAGCAACATCATTAACTGGACACTGATCAAACTTACGCAGATACCCTGACCACTTCATGTTATGTGGTGTTTTTTTTGTAGGAAAAAATGTCTTGCTTTTCAAAGTTGTTCATCTCAAATTATCACAGTTTTTATTTTAATAATGCTACACTGCTGCATGAAGTTGTTTGCCAATCTTTGATTGTACCGTTTCATTTAGTTTCAAGCATTAAAAAATATTTTCTAGCTCTAGAAATTTTCAGCAACTTTTGATGTAGCTTGTACTATGTAATATCCCTGATGTACCAGGCATTTATGCAATTGTTTTGCAAAGACAGAATTTGGCAATGTTGCATTAGGTCTGACCCCAGCTCTGACCAGTTTTAACAACCCTGTCATTTGTCAATACGCACTGATGTGGTCGGTGAAAACAATATTTCAGTAATAAAGGACAGCATATTTTAAGCACATCATACACTTATCTTGTTTTTCCCATGCGTGGTGAAATGCAATTCTAGTAACTTGTTGGTGTCAAGCCACTGACCTAACGGTCATAGGGCATTGTGATTAAGTGGGCATTCTTTAACTGCTAAAGTCAAACTTCTCATTATTTGTGTTTGGCCTTTTAAAACATTAGATTCAACTAAAGTTGGTGTTTAGTTGTTTGAAAAAAAGAATCCAGTTATTATTAAAAGAAAGTGACTGATCAATATTTCCCTAAATTTGAGACAGATTTTGTCATCAAGTTTTGTGGCTAATGGGAACAGACATTGTCAGTACATCATGCACAAGTCTATTGCTTATCATGACCAATTTTGTCAACATGCCTTGTTGATAATCAGACATTTTGTAAAGTTTCCTTACGTGTATATATTTTTACCAAAGCACATAACGTCAAAATCAAAAAGCTGGCATGAAAGTAGCCTTCCACCGAACTAAAAAAGCCATCAATTCTGTGAGGGTATATGAATGCATTTTTACCCTGTTTAATATTCAACACTTGCGTATCTTTCACATATTCGTCATGTGGTTAAGGCACTGCAAGTAATTTTGTGTAAAGTGGACGTAAAAATAAGAACCCAGAACCACTCAGATATTGTAAAAAGAAGACTAGTGGAGATAACAAAAGTTCATGGTACTGTGATCAATGAATTACTAATACTTGATATGAAAGTTGGCAAAGACAGGCTTCAGTTAGTTTTCAGCAGCTAAGTGTTTTACATTTTTGCAATGTCCAGTGTTCACAATCTTTTTCAGTTGTTTTTTTGTGGTGAACTTGTTTGTCCCGGTGGAGCTGATTTTAGTGCCTTGCACATGCAAAACTACCAAATGTGTTTCTTAAATGACTTTGTTGTCTGTGGTAGCTGAAAATCATCAGAGTGACCCCATTAAGCCCAACATCAGGCAAGGGTTGGTGTGGGTAAAGATGTTGCTTTGTGGCATAACGGTTTTATTTTGTGTACTGGTTTCAATTGACTTGTAAACATACTGTGCCATGAATAACTGCTTCATTGGCTGGAGTTGGTAGTTGAATTGTACAGTAGATTTGCCTCAGATAACGCAAATAAAAATTCTTTAAATACAAGGAAAATATACAACAAATCAAATTACTTGTGCCAAGATATCATTATTAAAATACTGTCTTCGTCAAACTAAATTGTTTGTAGTATTTCAAAACGTCAATTTCATTAAGACACAGTAAGCAATCTGCAGAGTTCATTCAGTGTGATTTTTGTCAAGTATGTGTTGACATTGTAGCTCGTTAGCATACTCTGCAGGAGCATCAGGATCCAAGCAAATTCGATCCACCTCATCGGAAACTCTTGGAAAGCCACAAGCTGATATGCCAAAAGAACCTTCCACTGGGTATGGTGCATATTTTTGTATTTGGAGGGTCAAATCATAATTTTTGTTTTGTCCTGGGTTTATTTTTTTGGTCAAAGACAATTTTTTTAAATGACCGAAAAAATTTAAAACAATTCGATCATAATGTTCGAAAAGGTAGGTTAGTGAATACTGCTACGGCGAGTTTTGGGTCTCAGCGAAAACAAATAGGTTTTGTCAATAGTTCTTTGGCTTTCAATCTTGTTTTGCCAAGTCCTTTGACAATGGCCTTGTGATGCAACTTCTTCCAAACAGTGTTCAGTAAGTTGTTAAGAAGAAATTCCTTTGCAGGGATAGATTTTTCACTTGTGTGTGAAACAACAGTGGGAGGCTGGTATATGGTGGCCTGTTTGCATCATATACCGTAAATTTTTGGTAATATTTAGAATAATCGCTGTCAACATTTGTTGTTCACAAAAAAATCCAAAATTTTTTTTTAATTGTCTTCGCTTCAATTTTTCACAAAAAATTTTGTTTTTGGAATAAATTATATCGACTGACAATTCATTGAAACTGAACAAAAAATTGATTTTCTCAAAAAAATTCAAGAAAAATGATTGTGACAAAGTTTGTTCACTTTTCAAAAAATTATCAAGTTTGCCAAGTCCAAATCTGCCAACTGAGTATTTCCCATCGATGTTTGTGAGTTAACTGCACTCCAAATCAGGTGTGGCCAAACTTCTTTGGCCGAATTCGCGACTGCCTGGCCACTGGACGGCCGGATGCAGTGCGATTTACGTAATCTATGCAAAAATACAGTAGGTTGTTAAAGTGTACTGTAGTACATCAATAACAATAAAATCACACCATTTTGTTTACATTCTCAGCTAATGCTGTTGCACTGCTGTCCACAGTCGGAAACGTGGTGCTTGAAAAAAATGTGCAAGGTATTTGGCGGGCCGCAGTTTGGCCACCCCTGCTCTAAATTGAAAATTTCCGTTTCAAAAATGTTCTTTCAAAAAATTATTTCAGTGAAATTTTTTGACTCGTTCTATTTTTAATTAAAACAAAATTATTACATGGCCTAAACGGGCCACCATACTGGTGTTTGTTGATGGCGGTGTCGCAGTGCCTATCTGGGAAATCGCTTGTGGTTGCATAAATGTCCCTTGACTTAAGTTATCATCTGGCGCAATTTCAAGTTGTCATCACTGAGAGGCTTGAATAGTTTTAATTGTTATGCTGTTGGTGTGGGTGCCTCCGGGCGTGCTCCTGATCAAGTGTTATTTTGGGTTCGATGGATGGAAGCAATGTCTGCGTTTATTAATATTCTTCGTAATTTTTTTCTGCATAAAGATATTAAATATCACTTAAGTGTACTCTACGTGTCTTTCTCTTTAGTGCAGGGGTTCCCAACCTAGCGTACATGTACATTACGGATACATGTGTCAATCTGAAGGGCATTTAAGCTTGGCAATGGAAGGGAAAAATGTATATATTTATACAATACACATGTATCAATTAATATTATTTTCAAAAATCATATGCTTATTGTTAAATATATATATGATTAGTCATCAATAATTAATTTGGGAGAAGTCGGATCTATGCCGTAGACAGACTTTAGGGCTACATGCTCATCTGTCCAAATGCTGAAAGGATACATGTCCAGGCAAAGGTTGGCAACCCCTGCTTTAGTGTTTGAAGACGTTATTCGCGTGACTTCCGTTCCTTTGTATCGTTTTTTTTTCACGAGAGCAAAGTGCCTGTCGAACTCTGTCAGTTGTGCACGGTTCGCTTTTTTCAGCGTCCGCATGGACATCGGACCGAGCGTTCCGACCAATATTCGCGGCATCGACGATTTGCTCGATCAAGAGAGCAAGTTGCTGCAGAGCACGAAGAAGGCGGACATTGTGAAAGAGCAGCCGAGCAAAAGCCAAGTGAAGAAGGTTGGTTTGGTGTTTTCAAGTCCGATGGTGCATCGGCTGTTAGCGTTTCTGAAAGATTTGCACTGTCATGCCGGAATCGATGATTAGTACGAAAAAAGTTCGCCGCAAATTTGAGAAATCATCATCAAATGCAGTTGAAAGTAAGATGCTTAAAAAATTGAAACGAAAAGCTGTCAGAGATGCGACTTGGTGAAACAAATGTAGCGGAGTGTGAAAGTGTAGCCGGTGGCGTTAAAAGAATGGTGTGTGCATAATAAGGGTGCGCTCTGAGTTAAAAATGGCGCCTATGTTTTGCGCAACATGTGCACGAGTCTCGACATAACTGTTTGCGAACGAGCCCATTGCACACATGAACAGGAGAACGAGGAAGGTTTGGAAAGTGCGCTAATCAACTTGATGAAGCGAAAGCGCCATCGCGATCCGAAAGGCCGGCGACGTGGACTCGTTGCCAGCACCATGTCTCGAAGGGCCGATTCTGACGAAGAAGACGGTGGTGAGTTGTGCTGCGTTGTTGACGGTGTCTCTGCCGCTTTCTTTTACCTGCTGAAACAGTCCAGTGGCGTAGCCAGCCTAAAATTTTGGGGCGGGGCAATATGATTGACCTTAGGCGAGCAACAGTATTTTTGTTTGGGACGCCGCTTCTCAAAGCACGAAATGACCACATTTGCTAAAAATGGGGGTTTGCAGGGGGCCATGACTCCCCTGGCTACGCTTATGACACAGTCACTTAGCAATGAATAAAAGTGAAATAGGGGTTGTCAAGTGCTTCGCCACTGAAATTAATGACATTTTCACTATCTCGGATGGTGTATTTTGTTGTTTCTTAGAAACAGCTCAACCCTAATTTGATGAGCTTTCGGTTGTGCTGCTAAATTGTGCACTTTCATACCATTCTTGCAGGAGAAAGAATGGATGATTATGGGGAGGATACGGATTACAGAAACGTTCCCAATCCTAAGGAAGTGGTGAACGAGGAAGAAGAAAGCAGGAGGCGACGGGAAAAGCACAGGTAAAAATGATTTCTACCCCTTCCGCCCGGAAAGGGTGTCGTGGGAAGTTCACAGATTTAAACTCGCTGGAGGTGTTAACAGAATCAATTTCACTTTTGGTCAAGTACAGAACATGACTTCGAAAAAATGGTCTTGTGAGAATAAGGCCCAATGAGGGGTATTAAGTGCGCCTTCACAGACCGAGGTCTGGAAAGGTGGGTCTTTGACATGCGCTTGCAGTTCATCAGATGAAACGATTGGCACCATCCGTTGCTTAAATTCCAAGGCCTGTGGAATCAGTCTCCAAATCGACCGACTCCACGGGTTATGTTTCGACTCCGAATCCACCGGAGAGCGAGACTTTATTTTGAAAAGGTTGATTTTTCCACATATAAATTGTTCGATCTTTTAACGGCGATATGTTAATTCACTTAGTGGAAGTTTTTAAAAACNCTGCTCGCACTTTGCAAACACTCATATCCGAGTCAGTCAGTATGCGAACCTGTAAACACCAATTAAAAGAAAACCTCTACGCTTGTATCTTCTTGCATTGGGTACCAATACAGCGCCGTTGACTAACTCGATGAATCGAAATTTAAGTACTTGGCCATGTGCAAGTAAGGACAGTTGTTCAAGTCATACACTGAAGTGCTATTCATTATTATAGTCACGTAAAAAATATAAAGATGCAATGAATGGCTTGCAAGTATTTCACGAAAAAAATTCGTTAATACTTCATAAAAAATGGCAATCGTGATGAAAACGAAATGTACCTCAATAACATCGACAGATCAGAATGAAAGCGATGTCTGACCGCTTCTCCAACTTGTTTTTGCAGGCGACGCCACGAAAAGAAATCTCATGGTGATGGTTACGAATTAAAGAAGGTACGTTTGATGCGCTATGCTCGTTAAGGCTGTTCAGTCGACAAACGTTGCTGCATTCTAACAGTTTTAACACCTCTTAGGCTTTCGGTTGTACAGCACCCGCCACTCATACCGCTCACTAAAGTGCTGCTGCCACTTGAAAGGGACCAGTTTTTACCAGATTTGACAATCTCATAGCACGCAAACTCAGCTGATCACCGTTGTAGACTGACTGCTGAGAAGTGCAGTTGAGTCGCGTACTTTACATCCACAAATGTCGTAATGCACCCACACTTAATAAATCCTAAGACTGTTGTTACGTCATGCCAAATTGACAACAACGCTTATTAGTATCCAGGTTTAGTTCGCTATGTGTTCAACTCTTGTTGACATGTAATCTGAAAAAGAAAACTATAATTGTTATTCTCGCCTTGGTGAAGCTTATTTTCAAAGGTTGGATACTCGTCGAATGCGGCAATAGTTAAATTTGCCTCTATCAAAAAAAGGTAAAATGTCTTTTGGATGGTTCGGATGTCCTTTACCGATGCAGGGGCCGTATGTCGCTTAGCCGTTCGTGCCACAAAACCTCTGCAGATTGAACGCAGTGTAAAGAATATTCACAATGAACGAGAAATTGCGCCGACCGAGTTGCACAAGCACACCAAATAGCATCCTGAGCGTGTTGCTATGCTTGATAAGGCAGAAACTCTGGCCTTCGGTCGTGAGTGAAAGCGTTTGTTTACGTTAGAGCAGTGATTCTGAACCTTTTCGGCCCATGGACCATCTTTTTTTAGAAAATCCCGGTGGAACAGTTTGCTTATTTGCTATGCTGACACCACATGAACGTGAACAACTAGTTCGAAACTGTATTGCACATAGGTCAGTGAAAGTTCTGTCAAGGATTTATGTCAACCACGTTGACAATCACTGAGTTAGAGACTAGAACATAGTCTTACGTTAAGCATCGACGTGTCGTCTACGTCTCGTGCTCACCCAACAGTTGTGTTCGAGCCCATGGTTGCTGATAGCTTCTCCCGATGCCAATTTTGCGTTTTCTTTCGTTCGTGCCAATCTTGATACCAAGAACACAAGACCAATGCTAAACACCGGTGCGTTACCCACGTCTTCCTGTTAAACGTTGGTGTGCGAGTTGGCAGCCGATCGTATACTTCCTCGTTTCCACCTTTGTCTGCCGCATTTGTGATTGACACGCGCCATTCTTGCTTCCTTTCTATGTATGCTGCTATTCGCGTGGTTTGCGGATGAAAAATTCCATTCATTCATTGGTTTAATCTTTAATCTTGTTGACGATGAGGACAGATGCATTCGATTCTAAGTGTTCAACAACATTGAACACTTTTGGTTTAATCTTGCTGACGATGAGGACAGATGTATTCGATTCGAAGTGTTCAGCAACATTTGTATGCGACCTGCTTGTTTTTCGTTACTGGCGATGCAACTTTGGCAAGTCTTTCAAATTTCCGCCTGCTGCTAAAACAAAAAAGAGAAGTGAATACTGATTTTTTCACGTCCATCCGTCCCACCTAACGCAACGACTCATTGGACGGCTCGCAAGCTTCGGATTTATTTTCAGGGGGACAGCCGGCTGTCGGAAAGTCACCAACTCGATCCAAAAGCCTTCGAACCAGACGAGGACCAGGAGCTGCATCCTTTGGAAGAAGCAGAGCTATTGGCCAAGAAGATGCAAACCCTCAGTCATTGTGAGTTGCTGTATATCCCGCCGAGTATGTTTGTGTACAAAACATATTTCGTTGATAGGACTTGTTTAAAAAATTAAAGCATCTGATTTTGTGGGGAAACGAAGGCCGATGTTAATTCTCTGATATTTGAATATTAGCTTTTCGGCAATGACTTTCCAACTTTTCAGTTAAGTAACGTGAAGTATTTCGAACGACGAAATGGGCACTGATTATTTTGCAAAGTGTGTTATTACCCAGCGAGAGGCAGCATGTGACGTGGTTGAAGTGTGTGTTGGAAAACTCCAATGAAAATCAATCTTGAGCATTTACGCTCTGGTATGCCTGGTGAAAATAAAATAGTTAAAATGGCACTTGTTTTCTTATTCTCTGTGTGGCATACTTGGGGTCGCGGACATGTGTATATCAGGCAACTGCTTTCGTTCGCGATGTTCTCTCGAAATTCGCATGTTCTTGTAGTTTCGTCGCCAGCTGAGTGTTGCTATGGTTACTGTTGTAGCAACGAAACCAACGAAGAGTTTTTCAATGTAATATTGCACTCTGTTTGTTTCCACGCGTATGACATGAATCTACTTGTCAACGCTGAGGAGATCAAAACAGATAATTTTTTTTTTTATTTTTATTTTAACTACAACACTGAAAATAGATAATTCGAGTGTTCTGTACTCCATGATAACTACGCGCTCATAAATGAATCGCTTGCGTTGATGTACAGCAGTGTTTCAAAAAGCAGGCCTCGGCGTGAGCTGTGATTCGTGACTCGTTAAGGAAAAGATGATAACTCGGTCAGTTTTTATATAACTAGTGTTGCGAAATAATCGTAGTCTGAAGCAAGTACGTTGTCCCATCGCTTATTTCCCAGCAACGGCGGTTCCAGTGTGTTGGGATAATGTGTCGCGCCATCAGTGCAAGCGCGCTACGCTACCATTTCGCTACCATATAATTTCGCAGTCGGCTAAATGCAAGGAATCGCAGTGTATTTCAATTTCCGGTCTGTTTGTGGGCAAGCTGGTGACATGGCTGTCACACAATGGAGCTGAATCAGTGATGCGTGGGCTATTGCGAGTGCACAACCGTGAAATGAAGTCATAGCCTTGGCATGCTTATTTTGTGGTTGGTCGTCAACCGGTGACGACTTAACGTGAAGAAACACATCTGCATTGCGTGGTCATAATCGATACGACGCCATTGTTGCTTAAATGTGATAAGGTAAACTATAAATGGCTCGTCGTCTGTTACTTGTTAAAGGACAGCGATTGGTGTTGATTCTGCTTTGTCACTCGTGAATTGTGTGTGATGTCTAAGACTGTGTCTTCTTCATTTGAGTCTGGCTCATTGTCATCGGAAGGTATATTTCCAGGGTGGGGGGCACTCGGGGAAATTTGTTTTTTGCATTCAAAACTAAAAAACAACCTTTTTTCCTGAAAATTTCAAAATACAGCCCCCCTTCCGACGCCCATGGTCTGGCTTATGAGCCAAACGAAAAATGGCGCTGCATTGAGGGGTAAAAAGAAAGGCACAAAGCAGAATGGCGAAGTGGTGCTGTGGCAGAGCAAGCCCCTCTCGATAGATAGGATTCTATTCCGCATCGTGTTATAGCGAAAAGGTAAAAAGTGGGTAGTTGGCAGCGTTCCTCCAGCCTTTTGTTTGGCGTTAATGGTAGGACGCATTATAAATGCTTGACGTACGATGCTGCCAGATGGTTACTTCCCATGACCTGCTGCGTAGGGTTGGTGGAAGTGGGATGTCTGCAGACCGCTCGTGACGCCTGGTGTTTAAAGCGAGCGCAATAAACCTTTCGTGAAAAACGAAAAGTCGGTTTTGCTCGTCCTGCTGCGCAGGGTCTTCAAAAAAGTCTTAACTTTCGCGCTGTTCCTCTGACGCACTTGTGGTCACGCGAAAACCAATCGCATCCTGTGCTATCGCTGCGCGAGTTTAGTTGCTCTTCTTGTTGTCAACCTGTGGCGCGTTCTTGCTCTCAGACACGAAAAACGTGGACAAAGTCGATCCTGGCGGCGACGACGAAAAAATCGGCGAAAAAGTCGACGAAGAAAAGCCGAGTCCGAGGAGCGGCGACGGGGGTGACGCAATGGGTGGTGACGACAGCGACGACGACAAGTTGCGCAAGAAGAAAAAGAAGCACAAGCACAAAAAGAAAAAGAAGAAGGTGAAGCGCGGGAAGAGGCGAAACGAGAGCGAAGCGGAGATTAGCGCCCCCGAACCAATGGAGATGATGGAGCGTCCGCCAAGCGTAGAGAGAGAACCGAGGCCAGAAGTGACGTTGGAAGACATCAGGAAAAGCAAAAGCAAGAGCAAGAGCAGAAGCAGGTATTTGTGTCATTGATATATTTTGACAGCAACAAGTATTTGTGGGCCAGTTGTAGATGTCTTTACAGCTACGTAGTTATGACTGATGGCAATTATGCGGTTTAACGTTGAAACCCCCAAATTTTTGCCATGACAGTTTGCATGCAGTAGTCTTGATGTGCTTTTTCAGGGTTCATTAAGACTATTCGCAGTGCTCACGCTCCGTAGTGGATCAGTCGCAGTTGTCGCTTTAAAAGAAGCAAAACACCGGCGCATTGACTTCTAACTTGTTTGACACAAGATTTTCCGGAAATTTTAATGACGCTGAGGAAGGAAGGTGTTACGTCATTGAAGATGGGCAGCTTGGGCTCATTCTCAGTTACCTGTCGTCGCGTGATTTCAGTCAATGCTGCTCAAAAAATATATAAGCAAGAAAACCTTGTTCAAGTCGTTGGTTGCTCGACCGGTGCGAAACAAACAAGACATGTAGTTGCTTCGCACGTTCCCGCATGCTTCTGCAATCGTGCATTGTTGCCAGGTCGAACAGCTTTTCCTCTATGACGTTGTCCTCGATCTCGACCGCGTTCAGCGAATCGTTCGACTTCGCCGAAGGGGATTTCAATCCGTTTCCTACCGGAGAAAACTTCGACAACGTACGTTGAACCATTTCGTTTTGCAAAAACCTAAAAGACAAGCACATTCAGCAAACGTTTCCACTCGCAGGCTCTGGTGGACTACCAGCGAATGCGAGGTTTCTTCCCCCCCATGCGCGGACGGGGTGGTTTCGATCCGTTTCGTGGTCGCGGATTTCGCGGTTTCCCCGCCATG
>JGI24022J15233_10005585_pt1 | contig 13378 bp, 8 predicted proteins | sample Ectturendosymbi2_FD_15233 | JGI IMG/M metagenome (IMG submission 15233) | reverse complement strand
TTTTCTAGACTGACTTTGCTGTTGAGTTTGTTAAAGGCATTGTCTGCGTCCACTAACAGCAGGCATTCACTGTTGTCCTCTTCAAAACTTTTCGTTACAGCATGTATTGCTGCTTCTATGCCCGATTCCAGTCCCGCACATGCCTGCAGTGTTCCCACTGCATGTATGTTGTCTTCCTTCAGCAGTCCTGTGATTGTTTTGCCAATGATTCGTCGTAAACATTCCCCAACACCTACTGGCCTAATGCCGTTATCTTTTTTCTTTAGTGGAACCAGTCTGCATGCAAGGAGGGTTAATATGTAATCGTTTGGAATGGTGTCCGTCGCGAGACGCTTGAACAGGGTGGTAATTTCATCAGCTAGCATATTTGAGTGGGTGCCACATGATTTTGAACAAATCTTTTCTCTCCAGGTATCCATGTCGATCTGTGTTGGTCCTCCAGACCCCGATGAGTTTTTAGTATTGGATGCAATGTCTTCTTGAGTTATGTTTTCAAAGATGACTCTCTCTGTTTTGGTTTCAGGCTTATCAGTAATGGCAGAATGTTTTAGTTCCGCTGCTTTTAGGTGCTTTTCTTTGAGCTTCTTTTTGATGTCTGTAGTGATGTCATGTTTTCCTTTAATGTCACTGGCATGATTCACAATTTTAAGAGCCTTTTTCACCTACAACGTTTGATGCAAATAAAAAAAAGATATTCATTTACATCAAAGCAATTTGAGCTTTTTGACAAAAAAAGTCATGGTTTTTATCAACTTTGCACCTGATATAAGGTACCCCTACCTCTACCAACCATGTGCAGCCACAGCATGGCGGTGGCAATGCTCGTGAGAACTGCAAAGTCATTGACTTGCTCAGGTTAAATCCAGAGGTGGCCTCGAATCCGGAATCCTTTAAACTGACTCCGGCAGGATTCTGCATTTTGTTACCCAGATCCAGTGCTGGAGTAAAAAATTTGTGAAAAACTAGACCTGGATCCGTGCTGCTTGTCATTTTCGACAGTAGCAGAAGTCTGTGTGGTCTTTATACATGTCATTTCTCAAGTAAAAACATTGTTGAATTTCGGTTCCATCGATCGTAGCTGGAGTCTGAACAGGAGTCGAGTCAGATTCTCAAAATAGAAAAAAATTGGACCCTGACCCGGATCCATATTCAGAAACTTTTGAACAGGAGCGGAGTGAGAAAATGTTACTCGGCTACCTCCAGTTAAATCCCATCCGTAACATAACTCTAAATGCTATGACTCTAAAACATGAACCCTAAAACGGTAACCCTAACCCTGAAAACCTTACCCTGAAACCAACCCTTACACCTTAACCCTAATACCCTAAACCTGAAACCCTAGGCTAAAACCTTGCGTCCTCAGATGCAGTGACTCAATACTCCTCACACAGTGTTGCTGCTGCCATGGCAGGTGAGGTGGTTAAGGTAGGGTACTTTATGCAAGGTGAAATTTTCATTCCGTATAACTTCATAAATATGCATCTCCAACAAGTTTCGTGCATATATTCCTTGTTAGTGCATGGTAACGAGTAGCCTAGATGTTTTTAACGCCATTTTCCGATTTGGTGCTCAGCTAAAAATTGACCATGCAAACATATTAAATTTGATTCAGCAGGCAAATATTTGCTGGGTTTCACACCAACAAACACAATTTTTCTTCACTAAGCTTTTGTACACAAAACCACTGCCATATAGATACTCGCTTGGTCTGTATAAACAACATAAATCACTACATTCATTAAGCTGGAAAGTTGCAAGATATTGTTAGGCAACACATGTCTGCATTTGCATGAAATTTAGAATTCTCCAACCTGCTCAGCACAAGTATATGAAGTAAATATTTAACTTAAAGCAACTGTCTTGACTAAGAATAGAAAGTTGTACATTTTGAAGAATAGGAAGTTATACGTTTTGGTAAAAATATGATGTTGTAACTAGCATTACAACTACTTTCGGCTTATGACTGAGTTGCAAATTCAGGGTTTCCACGTGGCATATATTAAAAGCATTGGAAAGTATTAAATTGTTGAAATCGGGTTTTCAAGACCTTGAAAAAGTATTGAATTTGGCGAAAATGTACATAAAGTATTGAAAAAGTATGGAAATTACAAATTCGGCCAATTTTTCACATGACAATCCTTGTGACTGATAAAGATATNGTNAGTGAATAGCACCATTAAGTGAAATGGCTGGGTAAAGTTTGANTACTTCACTCTTTATTGTGGTGGTTAAATCCAGCTNGCTTGAAATTTCCTGGGCCAATGCGCAATGGATTAAGTCTCATTCTAAAGCAGGGGTTNNCAACCTTTTCAAGCATGTGACCCAGTTGGTAATCAANCAGAGGGTCTGTGGCTCACCTACTCAATAACTTCTAACCAATCCGATAATTGTGGCACGTGCACAGAACAGATATGAGAACAACTAAAGACAAAGAAGAACTGACACAACGTGCTCTGCAATCAAATGTGAAGGCTGACCTAATTATGGTTAGGAACATACATATTCGAGGCTCAGGGTGTTTGGTGTAGAAGCATAGATATTTTACGAAGAGGTCCAGTGCCGGATCAGCAGTGGTGTAGGTGGGTGAAAGAGTTGAAAGAAATGGAAACCTATACAAAACAAAAAAATTGTTACCAAATATGCTTGTTTTTGTTCAGCAACAATGTTGGCCTAAAAAGTAATAACAAACAGGTCATTCCATGTCAAGTGATCCAGCAACATTAGGATTTTTCATCTGACCCTCACCAAAATTCATGAAATTTTATAAGGGGAAAGATCTCACGCTTCTGAACTCAGCGAAGTTGCAATTTTTCAAATCGGACCTGTATTTCTGAATTTATGAGCATTTGAAATGTTGATGTTTTACAAGAGGATTGGACCAAAAAGTTTTACTGTTGTAACTTCTACTGATTGTCACTCCTTTATCTCGGAATATTTTCATTCAATATTTTGCAGTGAAGTGCAAGGTTCCATCCTCAACAAAACAAAATATAAAGTTTTTCACTGGTGACCTTTGAACGCTGGTTAACTGTTGCTATAAGGCAGCATGGTTTTCATGAGCATTCAAGTATGATGATATTTGAAATACTTATAACTCAAATAGTGCAACTTCAGTTGACTTCATTTTTTGTAAGGGCTGGTGTTATGGAGATACTCCTGTATCTTGGTCACCCATGCTCATTTTTGAACTTCAGACAAAAAAAATTATATCTTTATACAATAGTGTATATCCATTAAGAATTTTTTTTTATCAAGAAGACTTTTAAAAATTATTTTCATGAATGTTTTTAATATTTGTTATTAAATAATTTGAATTTTTAGATTGAAAATACAATTTTTTAATTCAATAGATTACATTTCATTGTTTTTAATTAAAATATTTTTTAATGTCATGTTTAACATTACTGTTCTTAAGTATGCTCAATCCCCTCAACAAAAAATTTGAAAAAATTAAAAACATGTTGAAAAATGTGAAAAAAGGATCAGTTTTGGTTATCAATATTTTTTTTAGATTTAACACTTTCGCTTCCAGGTTAATTCAAGCGGTTCGCGTGAAAACACCTGGATTGCACATGGTTTTGCACGAGAATTTCTCTGGTCCGGAAGCGCTATAGACCCGGTCAAACGCTCAAAAGACTCGGCAAGTCTTGTAGTTTGCACTCGAAAAAAAATTTTGGTTGGGGATACGGATTTGTTGTTAGTGACGTCATAAGTATAGGACTTTTAGGCCACCTTGGCCCACTGCACCTGGCACTGGGCCCAAACCGTTAGATGGTTGTATTTCGCTGAAGTTTTTATTGGAAACTGGGCTACAATCCGAGTATTTTGATACTTTTGATGACCTGCTGGGGTTTCGGGTTCAAAAGTTATGATCTAAAGCAGCTATGTTCAACCAGCAGCCCAGCCACAAGTTTTTGTGCGACCCAGTTTACGTTTTTGGTGTAATAAAAGTATCCTACATACTGACAACCTCTTCTTATTTTGATAATCTTGAACTGGACGTTTTTCATGCAGGTGATCCTCAGTGCCGCATTATCACGTCTATTAACATTGCAGTTAGGACTGAAACTCTTTCAGTATATTAGCTCAAGCTAAGTTTTGTCTGCCAAGGTCAAAGAAAGCCATAAAATTTGCAGCCCGCATTGATATCTCATTGAATGTTCGGCCCTGGTTAAGATAGTGACATATTTTTTGGCTCAGTAAGCCATTTGTGTTGGGCATAGCTGATCTAAAGTAATAAAAACATTTTACTAATTGTTAATCAGGTCAGGGTGGCCCAAGACTGCGAGGATGAAGGGCCACATTACGGTTTGAGCAAAAATTTGCGGGTCACAAAGAGAGGAACTCCATTGCAGTTGAAAGACTCGTTTGTTGTTCCAACAGACCTAATTTTTCTGCACGCCTAACGTAATTTTTGATTCTAGAGTAATTTTAAGTTTTCTGTTCGTTTGTTTGCGACTCAAAATAGAGATTTCTTGTTACAGAAAAGATGCACAACACACCAGGCCTGTCATCAGGGGGGGCGAAGTCCCCCTAAATATTTTTTTCTCTCATTGGACAATGTGTTGGACATAATTTAAAATTATTGGACATAGTTGAAAAAATTTGGTCCCCTCTCAGAAAACTTTTCGCCCCTCCGGGTGTCCCAAGCTGGTTACCGGCCTGCAACCCACCATCAAATTAACAAAACAACTCTTTGTTTCTTGTTTTTGGTTATATGTCCGTTTTAATTCCATAGTTGGCAAACACAAACAGGCATGCAGGTTTTTTCAGCCGTTCTATTTGTGTCAGTTTTCAGTCGCGTCATAATTGAGAAAGCACTTTCGAAAATCACGAAAACGGAACACATCTTCAGTGCAAAGTCTCTAAATCAGTGGCAATTGCCCGGTTACCTCTCTTGGTTGCGGGTTTACCCTTAAATTATCTCAAAATGCTTCCCTAGAACTTCCGTATGTTTTCCCGTTTTTGGCGCTGTAATGCCTCTTTAAATAAAAACTCTGTCGGAGGGATATTACTTGCAACCTCACAAGACACTGTGGTTTGCTCCCAGCTAGAACTGAACTTTCTATTTTTCTCTGATACTTCTCCTTTGACACTTATTTTTTGTTAAATTGCTTGACTAAATATTACTGCATTACTTCCACAATAAAGTTCTTCTAAGTAACTAGAAAATTAATTACAGAGTCTATGCTTGCAACAAAGATTAAAAATAAACGCATACCTTGCAGAGATGAGCACGGATCAGGACTGGATCGGACTGGATCAGGACTGAAGCCAATTTTGGTCGGACCAGGACTGGATCGGACTGCAATTTTTTTGAAAATTGGCGGACAGGACTGGATTGGACTGACAAAATTTTTCTTGTATTTATGTGATTATTCTGAACATATCAAAAATTAATTGTGATCCGATTTTACAGATTTGCTAAATGGGAGTGTATTGTGCCGTGAATGGCAAAAGCTCTGCTGAGACAATTTTGCAATTCGAACTGTATTCACCTGTGTGAACATATAACGTTGAGTTCTAGCAGCCACTAAGCCAAGGTTGCCAGATTAGACTTTTTAAGGTCCAAATTTGCAAAATCTGGACCATTTCAATCACGTTTGGACCAAAAAAAAATTATTTGAACCTTTGGACCTTTCAAGCTTAAAGTTTGGACCTTTTTACGATTTTAATAAATAAGACTTTATAGTAAATAAACGCTGGGCATAATTCAGCAAAACTTGAAACATTTTAAAACTTGCCTTATTATGCCTGCTTGCGGAAAGATTGTGGCTGGTGTTAACTAGGCTGGTAGATTTCAGGCATTAGTTTAAATCAGTTCACAAATGATTTCCGTAAACTTCAAAATCATATAACCTTTTGTATTTCTAGTGATGGAGGACATGTGAACACTTAGAGATAAAATTTTAGTAAAACTTCAAAAAATAGCCTGTAGATTTACTTCCTTCAAATCCTTTTTACAGATTATTTATTACTTTATTCATTTGGACTTGCCGTACACAAGTTTTGTGTGTGTATAGTAACCATATACTGGTAGTGATTTTCGACATCGATTATGTTACTGGTCGGTTGTTATATAAATGTTATATCTATGTTTTTTAAGTTGCTATTTCTTAAGGCCAAAAAAATTGTAAATTTGGACCTAATTTGGACCAATATGTGAATACATTTGGACCTTTCTGCTGTAGAACATCTGGCAACCCTGTAGTAGCAACGTGAACATACAGTAGTTAGGTGGTTAGTGTCTATTACGTGCTGTGCAAGTGTTCCTTGATTCTGCTCTCACCATTTGCTTTGGCTCAAAGTGAAGTGATGGCACGTTTCATGGTAATGCTTTGTGTATAGCCTACTACTAGTACTTTTGTAAATGTTTATGGTTTACTTTAGGGCAGTGGTTTTCAACCTGGGGGTTGTTTTCCTGTTTTCTGTAGGTTGCGAGAGCTCCTGGTAAATACGTTCATAAATTACTTCTATATATATTTTGTATTTCGTACATGGAACCACTTTTTGCTGTACCCAAAACAATCAATGGGATTACCTGGGAGTAGCGCAGTCAATAATTTTGTTCTGGAGGGGCTGATGTCAGTCATTAACGTTTTGCGTCCAACTGTTACTTTTAGTGTTCCTCCTGTTTATTTATCTAACAGTAACAGGTGAAAATTGATACAAAGCATCAACAAAAATCTGACAAACTTTATTTTGTGGGAGGCCATAGCCTCTTTGCTGACATTCTGACTGCACTACAGCCTACTGTTAACTGGCAAAAAGATAGCCTACTTTTTCATTAAAAGTTGTTTTGACTATGATTATTGATTATGACCATTTCAGTGCTGTTGCATTCGGCAACACACAAACAACTTCATGACCAAAGAATGTGCTGTGTTTGGAAATTACATATCTGATTGTGGTAGCTAACTTGGGAGTTATTTTAGTTTCAATTCTAGTGCTGTGGAATTATTTGTAGCATATATCATGGCAGAGGTCTTCTTCGCCGAGGCTGCCATGTGCATGAATTTAATAGTTTTTGTTCAGCAGAGTGATATCCTACATGATTTTTTAGTCATTGAGATTTTTTATTGTGCAAACACAATCGCATTTCATATGCCTGACTAGAAAAATTCGTAAGGGGTTGATAGGTTAAATTGAGTTGGAAAATGAGTTGCTGCTTGAAATAGGTTGAACACCACTGGTTAGGGTTTGCGTTTAGGGTTTAGCTTAGGGATTGTTTCGGTTTTAAGTTTTAGGTTCAGCTTTTAGGTTTAGGTTTTAGGTTTAAGTTTGGGTTAGGTTTTGGGTTAAGTTTTGGTTTTAGGTTTTGAGTTTAGGTTTTTGGTTTAGGTTTTGGGTTTAGGTTTTGGGTTAAGATTTTAGTTTAGATTTTGGGTTTGGGTTTTGGGTTTGATTTTGGTTTTAGGGTTTTAGGTGATGTTACAAGGATCTTACGCTTATATTATATCGTCCTTGTCACTAGATCAATCCAACCAATCGGATTCTCCGAATGGCAAAATAACTCCAGCAGTGCTTTTTCCTGTAAAGGCAAAGTAGATACAGTCTTGTTAAATTTTTTGAAATTCTGAAAGGTTGTGTCTGTTTTTCCTCATGACGCAAGAGCACTGCTGGAACTATTTTGCCTGCAACCAATTGTATTTAGCTAAAGGCAAAATAGCTCCAGTAGTTTTTTTGCCTCATGAGGCAAAATACAATACACGATTTTACATGGGCGGATCAGGACAGGATCGGACCGATGAATTTCAAAAATTTTACAGATCAGGATTGGATCGGATTCAAGTTTATCAGATCAGGACTGGACTCGGACTGAAAAATTTTACTGTCCGCTCATCTCTGATACCTTGTGGTCAAAGTACTACAGCGTTAGCCTAGCCAAGAGGTTAGCTATTACAATGTCATAAATTGTAAAAAGATATTGTTACCCCGTAATAGTTGCATATTGACCTGAACTTTAGTGACGTGTGATTTGGAAGGGCTGTCTTGGTAATACAATGCCTTTATGACTTTGTGTAATATACGAGATAAAGAAACATTCGCGGGCAACACAAAAACTGTCCGCGGGCCGCATGCAGCCTGGTGTGCCAGTGTTTGGACCACACTGAATTAGGTAATTAATTAATTTGTTTACTTTGGATCATAACTTTTGAACCAGAAACTGAGCCAAAATGACCCAAAAACTACTCCACTTATGACGTCACTTGAAAAAATCCACAACTCCCAACCAAAATTTTTTTCGAGTGCAGACTAGAAGACTGGCCGATCTATTTGATCCCTTGAACAGCTCTCTAGCACAATTGGCAGAGGAGCTATGGCATTGGTAAGGCAACTGCCAACTGCTGGTTTTAGGCCGATTTCAAAGTGCAAATATATCGTACCCCATTTCTCAAAGTGTTGAAGAAATATAACAAAAAATTAACATTTCTTATTTTTATGGTCAGGAAACTCACCATTGTGAGTTCTAAAATGCAATGACGGCGTGATGTCCATTAGCCTCAATCAGTTTGACAGGATCGCACAGCGCTTCTCCCTTGTTTCGCACAAAACGTCTCAGAAGCACAGTACCTGACGAGAGCAACCACGAAGGAAGCGCAGCACCTCACATGGCTTTGCGAGAGAAACGAAACAAAATGTTCATGCGGAGTTTCATTCGTCGAGAGGCACACGAAAGAACGGATTGCATGCAAAGCTTCCAACAGAACAGATTCCCACCTCTCTTCGGGAGGATGCGTTTGCCATGCAACAAAAGCTTAATTGTCCTCCACACGGTTTGATTGACTTGTTCACACTGGCTGTTGCTTTGCGGGTGATAAGGAGACAAAGTATTGAACGCAATTCCACATTCTGTGAGAAAACTGAGTCTCTCGGTTGATGAATGGTGCTCTTCTATCACTGTGAATACAACTGGGAAAGCCTAGAAAACAGAAAAGTGAAGAGAGACAGTCCGTAACGGTGGACGAGGTCATATTTTTACAGGGAAACACAAAAGGAAAACGCGAGTACTCGTCGACGACAATTAATCGGTAAGGACGAGGCCCTCATACTGGACCTTTAAAGTCAANGCTCACTTGATCTCACAGGCGAATTGCTTTTATCAACGTTCNGGAAGCGGGCTGGAAGAATTGCNGCTTTNCCTCTGCGCACGTTTTGCAGTTCCGACATATACCTTTCGTTTCTTCGCTCGAAAACTGTAGATTCCGTTGACGAATAAAGTGATACAATCTAGCATAGCCTGGGTGGCCGAGAGACTGGTGCAACACCTGCAATTTCGAACTGTTACTAGAGTGAGATGTTGCAAGGCAAACTCGTGAAAATGCATCAGGCGCAACATTTTCCACTATGGGCTGATGACGTATGTCATAACTGAATTGAGTCAATTCAAGCCTACATGAAAGGATTTTTGTGTTTTTGATCTTGCCTTTATGATGCTGATCGAACATGTAAAAGAAATAGCCTGTTGATCAGTAACCAGTGAAAAATGTCGTCCCTTCAAGTAATGCTGCCAACGGCGCACAGCTTCAATTATTGCACAGGCCTCTTTCTCTACGGCTGGATAACGTCTTTCACAAGATGTTAAAGTTGGGGATATAAATGCCACCGGCAGACCATCTTGCGACAGTATGGCCGCCAGGGCAAAATCTGATGCGTCGGTCTTTACTTCAAAAGGCAAGTCATCCGCTATAGCACCTAAACAAGCCTTGGCTAAATCGTCTTTTAATCTTTGGAAGGAATTCAAGGCGTCATCGTCGGGGGGGAAAGTGGAAAGCAAGTAGCAAAGGACTAGCCTTCTCAGAAAACTTAATCCATTTTGATAGTACGAGAACATGCCCAAGACACGTTTGAGTTCTTTGGCAGTGGACGGTGCCAGGAGGTCTAGCAAGGGTTGCAGTCTTTGAGGGTCGGGTTTCACTTGGTTGTGGGAAATGCTATACCCAAGCATATCGAGAGTGGTCGTGCGGAGCTTCGACTTTGTTTCATTCGAAGTGAGGTTGCACTCATCAGCGGCATCAAGTAAAGTTTTCAATTCATGTCATGCTCTTCAAGGGTAGCCCCGGTAACTGTTATGTCATCTAGATAGGTGTAGACCTCTTTCAAGTTGAATCTTTTTATGAAATTATGAATGCACCTCTGGAAAGCAGCATCTCTGTTAGTGACGCCAAACAGAAGTCGTTTATATTGAAATAAACAGCCGGAAGCGGTATATTGTTTCTCTTCTGGCAAAAGCGGTACTTGATGATAGGCAGAACGCAAATCTAATGAATTGTAATATTTGTCTTGTGCAACAGCATGTACAAGTTTCTCAATGTTAGGAAGGGGATAAGCGTCCAGTAACATAAAACAATTGATAATAGTAGAATAATCAATCACCAACCTTCGTTTTGTACCCTGAGTGACAATAAGGACTTGGGCCCTCCAAGGTGATCTGGCTGGTTCTGTGATGTCAGCTGCCAATAAACGTTTCACTTCCGATTGGATAAACTCGGAATCGTCACGACTGTAACGACGTGACTTGCAGGCAACAGCTTTGCACTCCGGCAACAGGAAAGCAAATAATCAAGGTCAGTCTAACTTAGCAGCAGCAACCGACAGTNGGGCGGACGTTATCGTCGAAGGTGTATCGATGGTTAACNGGTCTTCCAGTCTGTTCATCACAATAGTAACGGAGGTGTGTCGTTTCAAAACTTCTTGGCCAACAATTACATCAGAGCAAAGTTCGCACAGCACTTAGAATCATTGTACGAGCGTCCCAAAAGTTCTAATACACCTGTAACTTTGCCGATCGTATGCACTGAAACTTCGGAAGAAGCCATTCGTATTGATACGGTCTCTGTCTTAACAGGCAAGCTGTGGTGGCTAGCGATCTTGTTGTCAATGAAGTTCTCAGAAGCTCCAGAATCTATGAGAACTTCGACAAGTAAACCTTCCAGAGAACCTTTAATGACAGCTGACTTCAAACTCGGCAGAGCGCTGGCAAGAACAGGAGGAGTTTCCGAAAACACCGCAGCAGTGGAGCTCTTGTTGGTAGATTGGTTTGAAGACTTGGTCCGACATANCCGCGAATAGTGACCTTGTTTTCCGCAAGCATGACAAATCGCTTGGCAAGCTGGACACATTGCACGGCTTTTGTGTTGATTTAAACCGTAGTAGCAGCAAGATTGATGCACGACTTCCTTATTGCGAGACGAAGAAGACTGAGTCCTCGCAGTAGCAACAGACAAACCATTGAGGGCAACGTCACAATTGCCAGGTGGTCCCTCAGGAGGGGCCGCTGAAGCTTCGGTCATTGTTTGACCAATGACTTGATTCATGTGTTGAGATTGCCGCTGGGCACGATCTAAGCTGTCGGCAAGCTCATATGCTTGAACTAGGGTGAGATTATCTTTTTCTAGCAGACATTGCCGAATAGACGACGATGACCAAAGGTTGTTGATAGAAGAATCCCGTGTCAATTCTTCACGGTACACAGCAGCCGAGATGTCATCAAATGAGCATTCTTTTGCAAGACCTTTAAGTGCCTGTAAAAATTCTGAAATAGATTCGGTCGGTGCCTGCCAACGGCTGACAAGCGAATGCCTTGCATAGACATTATTTTTCTTTATATAAACAGATTTTAATGTCTCCACAATTTATTCGTAGTCCACTGCCTTTTCAACATATAGAAAAACATCGAGGGGAAGACAGCTGATTATGATTCTTTTCTTGTTGATCTCAGGCTCACCTTCTTTACGATAATCGCGAAGGGACGCGATAAAGTCCTCCATAGTTCAAAACCAAAAATTGAAAATACGAGGTGCTTCAGGCTGCACCGACAATTCTTTCGGTCTGAGAACCAGTTTCTCGATTTCAGAAGAACAACTCATTGAATTGTTGCAGAAGCAGACCTATTGAGGCGTTTAACGCCAGGTTTTAATGAGTTGAACTTCAACACATCTGAACAAAACAAGTAAAGAAACAATAAATAACGAATAAATAAAAGTCAAAAGACCACTTAACAATTAGCGTCACTTCACGACTGAGAAGCACAGAACAAAACGGTAACATGTCAACTTTTAATCAGTGCCGCACCATCAATCATGAATCGCCGTTGTAGCGGGGCAAATTCCTCACAAAATAATCAGTTATGTGGTCATGACTAACCTTCAATACCGAGACCTTGTTCAAACTTCAAGACCAAAACTCGAGATTTCAAAATTTGCACATTTTGCTGAAATTCAGAAAATTATCGTCACCACTTTAGAGTTGAACTTTTTTCTAATTTTTGACATTTTTCTGATGTGTTTTGGTTGTTTCTTACGTGCAAATACAACAGAGAAAAAACTTGTTGAATTACAGAAGTTTTACAAAGCCCTTGCAATATTGTCAGTTTCAAGACAATAGGCTTACGAGACCTGAAACCTTCAAAACTAAGACCGAGACTTGCAAAAATGATCTCGAGACCAAGTCTCAAGACTTATTGTCAAATCAAAATAGTTGTTAAATTTATCGACTTACAAAAATTACCATCTTTTCATGGTTGTCCTTATGCTTGACATGCATGGTACAAGTAATTCAGCAGCAATGAAATTCTTCCCAACATCAACCTCATGTAGCACACAAGGTAAACGAGCACTAAACTATTTCTTTTGTGTCCATATACAATAGCAGCATTAATGGAGCTAATTTCCACAAATCTCTTCATTGTCTTTGTTATTGATCTTGAAGAGACATAGTAGTAGCCACAGACTGATTTGCGCCATGGTCTTCAATAGTGCATAAATTTTGTTGAAGCATACTCATTCCTGGTCAATATCTTGCACTATGGCAGTGTACCATGTTTTGTTATACACAGCTGCAACATAATTTCCTTTCAAACATATGGGTTGGGGTTGACAATTAGCTGAAGTTTGTACTACCAAAGAATAAGGGCTAATGAGACTATTCCTTTCATTTTATTGTGTTTGACGAATTGGATGAAAGTGGTGGACGTTTTGTGTACTCTTGATAGCATAATATTGGTCAAATGAAGTTGCATTGCCTCCTGCAAATAGTTTTATTAGAAAAACTAACAAGATAAGCCTTTTCAGAATATTGGAATATAGTTTTGAAACACGTAACTGAACATGTGAATTTTATCAGGGCAAGAGCTTGTCTTTTCAGAGTTCCTTTTAAAGATGAATTGATTTATCTTCAATGTTAAGCAGTGTTTTATTCCAAGTTCAAATTTTGCAACTGTGACTTTTCTAAATTTTGGTGTGAGTTGGGTGAAGAGTTCTCTACGCTGTCGAAGCGCGCATTTGAAGTTATACCTTTTCAGGATACTTATCTGTGTGAGGCAAGGTTCTCCCTAAAACCGTAAAACAAAACAATGATCTCGATTCATTCCCAAAGA
>JGI24022J15233_10005582_pt1 | contig 13381 bp, 15 predicted proteins | sample Ectturendosymbi2_FD_15233 | JGI IMG/M metagenome (IMG submission 15233) | reverse complement strand
ATTGCCGACCCAGTCGTCGACCCCACTGTCGCCGTTCCTTCTCCTCCTCCGGCAAGAAAACTTTTGAACGTTGATATCCCGACGTGTTTGCTGCAGCGTCTGGAAGAAGATAACATAATGATAACGAAACGAAACATGGTCAGTCGACTCCGACGTGTATCGTTTTTTGAAGCACTTTTCTTCAGGAATGATTGGCAATGCGAGGTTTAACCGATTTCTTCGCTGTTTTTTCTTCTATTTCTTTGCTGTTTTTCTCCTCTTCCTTTGCGGTTCTCCTTTTTTGCAGTGTTTCTCTTCTATTGCAGTTTTTTTCTATATTGGTCTATTTTGTACTTGCTCGGTCTCCTCCGCTCGCAGCGCCCCCCCTCCACCCGATAATGGTTGTAGTGCACAAGATCGTGACGACTCGTTTGTTTTCTTGGAGTAGCACCAGATAAAGCCAATGACGTTGCAAGTATTATTTTGGTGCAACACGACAAAGGCACACACAATGAAAAACGCAAAAATAAAATTTTTTTCTCCCATTTTTCTGTGTAAGTAAAGTTTAGTTAAAAATGTTGATTAACTTGCATTTTCCACTTGGAAATAAAGTCATGCTTTTAGATCCACGCTGAGGCAATACCGAGAAAGGCGAAACAAAGAGTTATATATAATGATGTATGTTTTCACTTCTTATATCATATCGAACTTCATTGTGGGCGTATTCCAACCCATCCTAACCTTTCCGTTACTAGTTGTGAGTTGCATCAGTTGGCCATTTCTAAAAATTTTTGGATTGTAACACCATTTCCGAAAAGCAAACTTGGTAGTCTACTGAGTTTAGCCCAAACAGACATCCGCCAAAGACTCGGGACCACTTGCTGGTGTCAGGTCCAACAAATTTTTTCTGCGCAGTTGGTTGAGCTCCCAGCCAAGCTGAACATCGCCCAGATCCTCGAGAACTACGCGAAGTACTTCGCTTTGAACGTCGCCACTCTCCCTTCGTCCGAGAAACACTTGAAAACTGTTCCCGCTGTTCCGGCTGACCTGCCTGCGCCGGAGAGGAAGTTGGTTGCGCGTTTAACATTTCATGCTTCAGTTAATGCTCGCGGTTTAACTCGTTCGAATAGTTAAAATAACTTTCGTTAAGTTGTTTCACGATCCATGTGTTGATGTTGACGTGAAGAACGAGATATACGTCAGATTGGGATTTTGTGCATTGCGGTTGAACTTAACCGTCACCTTGTACGTGCTGTTTTTTAAAAGAAGAAATCTCTTATCATGTTCTTTTTTTTGAAACGTTGTTTTTGCGAGGATGACGCGTCAATGACGTGTTTTTCCATTTTTTCGTCTTTGTTCTCCACTCAGCTTAAACCTGTGCAAAGAAATCTGCGAAGACCTGAGAGTGCTGTTCGACTTCACCCTCCCCACCATCTTGCTTTACATCTGCGAGCGAGGCCAGTGTTGCAGGGTTGCCAGACTTGCCCGGATTACGAGATACCAGGATGAGACAGAATCCAGCGAACGGTAAGTTTCATGGTTCGCAGTGGTTCGTTGCTGCCCGTTGTTGCCGCGTAATCAGTGACGTCAGGGGGGCGTAGGGGACCTGGAGACCCGAATTCACTTAACTTTGCTCGGTCGTTTAACAAAAAACGCTCTATGGCCGAAAAATCAGGCTCAGTTGCACAGTCGCTCTCCTATTATTTTAAAAGTCGTCGAACTCCTCAGCGCCATGCACTTGTTTTCCTTATTTTTGCACACCTGCCTTCTCCCTGCACTGCTTGCTATCTGCGCCGCTTGCGAGTTTTCTGCGATATGTCGCGCAAGCGGGGAGTTTGAAGCTGGCACTTCACCGGAGCAGTCCGGTGAAAGATCCTGGTCTTTTCTGCTTGGTGGTTGTTTTTTATAACGCCTATTTTGAAAATCACCATTTTTCCTCTTTTGTCACTTCAATTGAAACTTGATTGTCATTCAACCGCCCAGCGATCAATAATATAAATTATATTATATTAATTATATTATATAATTGATAGCAGAGAGATCGTCACATAATCTCCCTGTCAGTGGCATACGCGGATAGGGGTTGCCCCCATTCTCTGCCAGTTGAAAAATACCTGCCGTGAATATGGTTTCAAATACAGGTCGTTCGAGTGTAAAGGTTGTTCCGCGGAGTTTACAGTCCGGTACTTTGTGAAATCAGGCAATGTGGGATTTCGTCGAAAAAAATGTCATAAAACATGTTTTGCGTTTGATGATTGTCTGGTTTCTGGACCAATCAGGAACGACTTGTGCTTTTTTTACGAAAATTTAAATTTGCAAAACATTACACAAAAATTTTGGTGCTCTTCTCCATTTTTATCGACGTTTTTGTGAGGACGAATTATGTTTCGTGAAAATTTCAATTTGTGTTTAGAGCGCAAGGAAAGGCTTCGTCAAATCCTGTCGAGAAAAACGAGTCAAACATGGATAACATTCCTTTTCCGTGTCGGAATCGGAAAACACAGAAAGGTTGGTTGGGCAGTTTTGCGCTGGAGAGTGGATCGTCTGTTGCGTTTGCTTCAATTTCTTTTTTTGCTGGTAACTTTGTGATGAATGTAGCGGAGAGAAAAACGCGACTGCGTTATCGATTCTCTGTCCAAAGTTGTCGTGCACAGGCCCTTGCGAACTTTGTCACTAAACTCAAAACCAGACGTCGCAACGTCACAATATCTTATTCGGCTGTGATGGTTTTGGCTTTTCTGAAAATCGCTTGAAATAGTGCTTCTGTGTGTGTTAAGTAGCTTTTCAGCTTTAAAAAAGTTAGGGTATCTTTTTGCATTTGAAATGTTTGCTGTCATATTTCAAACGACTTGTTTTTTCCCTACAGCGCTTCTTATCTCTGCACCGGCAGACGAGACACAAGTGTCAAATCTCTTTTTCGATTTTCTTTAAGCTCTTTTCCTTCGCAGAAGATCATCCTGCACCGTTGAAAGGTTCACCCATGTCTCCTCCGACAGCAGATGGTAGAAAGAGAAAGAAACACAAGTGAGCGATCGATAAAAGAAACATTCGCAGTGTTCTCCACGCGGTATTGAAAGCTTTGAAACTAATGGTGACAGGAAAACGGCGGAGCAACAGATCATCGAAGAGACGCACACGTACCTCATACCAGACCAGCCGAAACTGGATCGAACCGGTTTGTCAAGTGATTCTCAGGGCAGGCGAAGATCCAGCAGACTTTCCCATCACCTTTATTCGCCGGAGCACAGTTCCGATGAAGTGGTCAGTATTATTACGTTGTTCACGCACCATTGAACACACCGCTACCGCTTCTTGCAGTCGTTGTAACGATTGGACAAGCGAGAGTCCTCTGGACGCAAGGACCAGAATTGGCAACGATGTCAATCTTCTCGCAGTCCCCTAATACATAGAACGTGTCGAATGTCAACGTGCACTCAAATATTTGGCACAATCGTAGCGTGCAATAAATAATAACCGGTGGTAGTGGTCCACGTTTTAAATGCTATATTATCCACGATGCGGAAGCGATGGGATTAACCCAATCGCCTTCCAATCAATTCCGATTCCTATTTTCCGCCATATCCGATTTAAGGCGTCCTCTCTGCACAGAGCAATATTCCTGGTTTCCTCAAGTCCTTTGCTAATTGCAGATGTCACCGCCAGTGTCTCCTGAAAATGATCACAAGGGTCAAAAAGAAAGGACGCCGGAGTTTCGACCTTCAACAGGTGGGGAACATGTCGATGGGAGGGTTTAGTTAGCATGACCTGCTCCTGCGTGTTGCTTTGCTCCTGTGTTGTTTTGCTCCTGTGTTGTTTAGCTGCTGTATTGCTTTGCTGAGCTTTCGCAAAGTTTCCAGATTCGTTTTGAAATAACCGCGTCGTAGAAGCATTTTGTTTTTTCAAGCATTTTCAAGGCAAGCGTCTCAAACCAAGCAGCTTGTTAAAGCTCTTATGTTGAATGGAGCGTAGATTTTTTTCGTCGGCACGAGATAGTCTAATTATTGTAATCAATTAATAAGTGAAACGGATGATGGTGTTGTATCATCCTCGATACTCCTAATGCATTGATTCGCAAAACTTCATCTTCAAAACGAGAGGAGAAGGTTTTGTTTTTGCGTACATCTCACAAATAGTCGGTTGTATTTCGTTGCGTTTGATCTGCAGTATTTTCGCCTTTGCTTAAGATGCACTCCACTTCTCTGCGTTCCTGAAGCAGTTATATTCCGAAAACCACCACTGTTACAACATCCTTTGTTTGAAGACTCTCAGGTGAAAGACTCCGAGGTGATGCGCATTTCCACGGAAACCATTGTTTTCCTCCGCGCGCCAGCCAATCACAGGCACGGAGTAATGAAAGTGGAGCGCGGCTGCTCATCCCCTCTCCCGCTTTTGTGCCGACAGAAGGAGAGGTAATTTTCACTCCGATTCAGGACTGCTGCTTGCGGAAATGCTTTGTACATGAAACCACGTTTTCCTGCTTGTCTCGTTGCACCTGAACTGCAACCAGGTTCCACAGTGCACAAATGCGCAGTACCACCGGGCTATTTGAGAAGTTAAATTTCATTCTCGAACGCTTGCAGCATTGCAAGACATTGGGGAATGCACGGAAACAGGAAGAAACTATTTGAATTGAATGTGTGCTTGGTTTGTATTTTGATAAGATTTTATACTTGTTCTAATGCTTCACGAAGTTAGAATAAAATTAAGCAGAAGTATGTGGACTCAGTCTTAAAATACTCATCCTCACTTCAACAAATATTTGCTGAGTGCAAAAAAATTTCTTCGAGGTGAAACTGACTGCAATATTTCGCAAAAAAGGTTACATCCAACGTTATCGTGTCTGAATTTTTGCATTTTTTCCAATAAAACTTGATAATTTTTGCACGATTTCAACTCTGTGATTTTTTCAACGCTCCGAGTGCGGTGAATGAGATCGCATGAAGCGCCGATCGCTTCACGGGAGGGGGCGTGGCGAAAACTCGCCGTGAAGCTGAACCCGTTGTCTGATTGGCAGGTACAGCTGCAGCTCGGAAAGTATAAGAAGCAATGAGATATGTCAGGAAGCTTACGTCGGCAGCGCTGGCGACAACGTCAGAAGAGCTGTTCACCTGGCGCAGGTGAGACTTTACTTGAATGGTCACCGAGACGAATCATTGACTGTATCTTTTCTATTATTGAAGTGGTACTCTGGGCTTCGGGCTTCGGCCCAATTGTGGGTCGTTTGGCACTTCGGCCCAATTATGGGTCGTTTGGCACTTGCAAACCCTGGGCTTCGGCCCAATTGTGGGTCGTTTAGCACTTTCAATTGGACCGCGCAACGCTTATTGTTGTGGACCGTGTGGGACCTAAAGTCCTGCGCCGGTTGCGTGGGATAAAACAAAGGTTAATGTAACAACCACGGAACACTGGTTGTTTGACGTCAACAGACCGTTGTTTTTGTGATTATACGGTTTAAGGCATTAACATAGCATTGTTATTTAACAGGTAACTGAATACAGCATCAGTTTAAAATCGGGCCTTCAAAAATTAACCTGTGCCTTTTACCTACGACTGAAAGATTGGTTTGGGCCATCATAACAAGAGTTTGTCGATTGTTGCTTTACTGTGATAATGGTGCAGTTTTGTTACGGTTGGCTTGTTCCTATTACGCGCCGTGTATTTGTTGCTTTCTTGAAGGAGCGTCAGCCTGGTAGAAAGAGATAAATAGAACCCAGAAAATTATCGCTTCGTTGAATGCTGCCTTGTACAAATATTTCTGCTTGTTTTAACCTGAGTTCATACACGTTGCAGCTATGGTCGTGCGTTTTCGTACAGGGCAACAGTCAACAAGCAAGTTTATTTGTTTTCTCGACCATTTTTTCTCGATACTTGACTCTTGGACAGGTATCGTTGCTTTTCCAGAAGAACGTCACTGCAAGATAAAAAAAGAACAATTGTATAGTGTATGTTGCGACTGGACTGCCACAAGAAACAGATCCATCGCAAAGAGGTGTGGTAGTTTCGACGAAACTGACAGAAACAGTTCAAAGCCAACAAGTGCCAACGACTAGTTGAAGCAGAAGATTTTCAGATTAGTCAACTTTTTCAAAAAACATTTTGATCGAATGCCGAAAAAATTCAAAAGTATTTTCTGGGCAACTGCGATGCAGACGCAGATGAAACGGCTCGTGCTTTGAATTGATTGACGTTCCCGGATCAAGCAAAGCTGACATTCCAGCAACAGCCGCTCCGTTTGCGCACTTACGATTCTTTTTAATTTTGTTTGTGCACTTCACCACAAAGCAAAACCAAGCCAGGTGCTTGAGCTTCATTGGTTTGGACCCTTGTGCAGGCAGGGACGCCGGAACAGCGGTAAGGCAATTGGAGCGGTAAAAGAAATGAGGGCATTGGAAACGTATAAAAACCAAAAAAGTCGTTACCAATGTGCTTTTTTCCAATACAATATTTATTTGACAAACCTCAATTTTTGCACTAGAAGATTTTTATGAAAACACGATAACACCAGCAAACGAAACGAACATGTTTGTTGCAAAACGAACACGCAAACTAAACTGATGAAACAAAACATGGCATGAAATGTTAGTGTTGTAATTAAATGATCGCTGAAGTTTTAAGCGATACGAAATTTTCAACACATTGCTGAAACACTATTTTACCGCAGATTGCGTGACACAGTATTTCGTCCAGTATCTGATCAGAAGTAATTTCTAAGACACAAATCAGTCCCCGCACACAAAACAAAAGAGCCAAAAAAGTTGACAGTATAGTTCGGAACAAATGAGAATGCGTTTGAAAGTTCAAAGTCATTATCAATAGGATGATTCGACACAACATGGCCGTGCATGCGATTAGTAATACAAGTTATATAAAAACGTTAGCTGAATTTCTACACGCATTTTCCAAAGTAGTCTGTTCTGCTAACATTCCGCTCAGCGAATTCTTTGGCAACAGCTTTGATGTCAATGTTATCTATATGACATATTTGAAGACTTACAAAAATTATGTTATTTAAGTGATTTCCCCCAGTGTTTGCGCGCAGTCATGTTTTTAATCGGCGCAATGCGCTGGACGAACGCTCAGATGATACTGACGTCAGGGGTATAGTGTAATTAATTAGCTGGAGTAGCGTTTTTTTGCAGAGGGCATTGAATTGATTTTTTGCAATTGTTGCAATACGGGAGATTAATGTTATTTTTTTTCTTCGCCTCCATGTTGTGCGAACCAAGGATTGTCGGCAATTCATCAGGTTGTAGTCTCAGTTTTTCTTTATCGATCAAAGCTTTCGTCACTATTAAGTTGTTTTTTTCTGGAATGTCTCTTTCAAACATTGACCTTCGTAGACTTTTTTTCTATACTGCTTACCAAAGAAATAGATTCCTGTTGAAACCGTGTGTTAAGGCTTCAGCGATCACATCGATGGCCTCACAGTAAGACTGTCGCATGCCGTTAATACTTTCATCACTGGCTGTATAAAATATAGGGAACGTCCCAGTGCAAAAGTTGTTTCCATCCACCATATATCGTGGGACTTATTCGGCCGTCCTATCTAGGAGTTTATCGCAACATCAAAAACAGTCTTCGTCTCGCTGAGAATTCTCTAAAACTCTACATCGTTTCTTAGTTCTTGAAGCCTCTGAAGAATGTGCTGCAAGGAGTACAAAGTATACTCAGCAGAGATGTCGGCTGATTGGAGCTCATTTGAGAACTTTTCCAATAAAACGAAGTTTTCGTGTCATATTCAAATTGAAGTACACGTAGTGCGGAAAGTTGACGCTGAAGAGTTTCACGGATTCTGCTTAACGTCAGAAGGAATTAATGGATCGTCTTTTAACGTTTCGAGTGTCTTACGCAGTTCAGTGGCTTTCTCAAAAATGACATCAACTGCTTTCACTCTTGTTGTCCATCTAGTTGCGGACAGGCTTTGGAGATGAAGTATCTTATAGTCATTTTTGCCCTCCTGAAATTCTTCGAATAAGCGAATGCGTTTCGGGTAAGCGCCCACGATTACACAGAAAGCTTGGCAAAGGTCCAGCGATTCTGACAAGGAAGGGCACTGCCTGACTGCATCTTTAACAGTCAGCTCGTTGCAGTGGGCGAAACAATGTACATACAGTATATAGCATTCGGGACAACGTCAGCACCTAGCTTTTTTCCTAGAGATTTCATCACTGCAGCCCCATCAAACGCCATCGCAGCCATTTTCTTACCATCTAAACAGCACGTGAGAAGGATATCCTTTAAATACTTTAAAAGCGCATCAGGTGACAAACCTTCCAAATATTCATAAACTCCAATAAAGTCTTCAGAAATTTCAAAGCAGCAGTCATTGCACGTTCTGACACAGGATGGCAACTGCTTCTTTTTGGAAGCATCTGACGATTCGTCGGCGACGATTGCATAGAAGTCTTTTTCCAGAGCACGACTCAGTAAATCCCTTTGAGCTTTTAAAACAAGCACCTGCATTTCTTCTTCCAAAATGTCATGTGCAGTCACGAATCGTTTCTCTTGGAGCTGTAGCTTGAGACCTTCGTCATTGATAGCTTTGTCTAGGTCAAATTGTATATGTTTGATTCCAAATCGGTATCACCTCTGACAGCAATACCTTGTCGCAACAATGTCTGCAGCGTTTGAAGATGAGAAATCAGCCCTTGTCTTCGTAGCTCCTGCTTTTCAAGTTGGAATGATCTGATAGAAGCTATGACGGAGGTTTTTCCCCTCTCTATTGGAGCACAGACAGCTTGGTGAGGGGCACTTTCCTCTTGTTCTTTTAGTCTTTCGGCACCTTTTTTCCCAGTTATCGAAACCTGTACCATATTTGAAATTAAATTTTCCCTTCTGAATATTACTGTTAGCTGTGCAAGTTGCGCAAAATGCTTTCTTTTTTTATCTGTTGTAAACGAGCCAGTGGTAACTTTCAAACCGTTCTTCTACAAAACATCGTCCATTCTTTTCGCTGCACTTTTTATCTTTTTTTCGATAATTCACTGGCGTCTTTAACCCAAACGTTTTCAATGGTATGCAGTTCATCTACTACACTTGGCTTTTCTTTTTCTTTGCTGATTTCTTCACAAGTTTTGCTGGCTGACACCTGACTACTGATAGTTGAAGATAGTGATGTTATCCGTGGCTGGCCTGGTTACGTTGCTTCCTTGGCAAGAGCTTTCACAGCGGCTTTTTTAGTTCTTTCTGCTCTCGGCATGATGACAATAAGTAGGCATAACCTAAAATCGGTTGTAATGAACGAGATGGCTACGATGTAGATACTAATATAGTTCGCATTGTTACGTCTTCAGGCACTGTTACGTTTTGACGTACCACGAGTTCAAAACTGTTTGCTTGAGTTCGGTGTAAAAGCGCGCCCGTAATAGTCATTCTTATCGAATTACATGTTCAGCCACAATGTAGACCTCAAAAATAATAGGAATTATAGAAAACCATTTGAATAAGACCTGATGATGCCTACTTTGATTCTATTTGAATAAGAGCTGATGGTGCCTACTTTGTAGGCGAAATATATACTCTGTAAGATCTTAGTGTCTGATTCTCTGCTGAGAAAGGATTTCTTTCAATAGACAGAGTTATCGAAAACCATTCTGAATTTTCCGCGTGCGCGAAAAGCTGCATTAAATTTGTTTTAAGTCCATCTTGACAAAACATGAAAGTACCCATCATACTGTTATGCAAGGACACCTGTGCCCCCGTGGCCCACCCTTTCAAAGGGCAGGGGGGAGCAATGCTCCCGTTATGCACCCCCGTTCCGGCGTCCATCTGTGTGTAGGTCAATATTATTTTATGATGTAGCAGTTTCAAAAACGCATGTGCTGTTTACACTCTGCGTGGATGTGTTGGTTTTGCCATTTTTTGATATCCTAGTTTGTGACTTTAGTCAGTGACTGGGAGTTTCTCGTTGTGTTTTTGTCTCAGTATTCCCTGTTTGCGTTCTTTTGCTTTCGTTAAGTGTGTCGATGAAAATACGTCTTCTCCGCGCAGATATGGAAGTGGCGTCTGGTGGACCCGGAATATCGCCCAGTGCCGGGCGCCAACGTCCCCTGTTCTTTGATCTATGGCATTCACCATTTCTTGCGTTTATTTGGTAAGACTCGGCCATTTTTTACCGATGAAACGAAGACTTCAAATATTGCGATTGTTTCGCCGATCACGTGATCTGGTTACGCCAGAAGTCACGTTCCTTGTCATCAGACCGCTGTTAGAAACACCAGAATGACTATAGGAAATAATTAAAAAATCTTATTTTTATCTTTATAAGTTGAAGTTATCTATTTAACTTTATCTCAAAAACCACGGGAAAAAAGCTGTTGGGTGCCTGTCCTTGCTTTAAGTGGAGCAAACTAGACGGATTAAGGTGAAGTTTATCATCTCAAAACTTCGCAATTTAAGTCTGCGTTACCGTAATCCTATCACATTACTACATTATTTTTGTTTCTTCCGTCGTTCGTCATATGAAGATCAAACACGTGAAATTTCATTTGTTGTTCGACAATAATATTTTGTTTGATAACAAATCCTTCTATTGTTGTTGACAATCGAAGCCGTTAAAATATTTGCAGTGAAATTGCCCGAAGTTATTTCCCGCATGAAGATCCCGGACGACAAGTTGAAAGTCATCTCGAAGCACATCAATTCTCTCTTGAAGTAAGCGTCACCAGTGATGACGTCACGTTGCTAAGTTTGGATTGGTTCGTGAAAACAACCGAGATTGCGCCCAGAATAAAACCACGTTCTGTTGGTTAAACTCACTTCAGATAAATTTTCCCTATGGTTTTTGTAGTACTTGACAATATTCTTCTCCCGGGGAAATCCCGTCTCCGTCTATGAATAGTGTGGAAAGCTTTGACTGCTCAGACAACCAGTTCAATCCGGCCATTGCTGGTTTGATGCAGGTTCATCGCCGAATACGAACGGGAGATATTTAATTTCAGCGGCGGTTACGTCACTCGCCCAACATCATGACCCGGATGCGCGAAGAAAATTTGCGGAAGTCGGAAGTTGCGTCATAATGACGACGTGGGTCCTGGTGGACGACATCGATATTTGCTTTTTGCACTGCCGTTAGTCAAGAACAAAAGCCATGGACAGAGACTGGACACAGCCGTTAGCTTGGCCCAAGTGGTACACAACCCTTTTTTGCCAATGCCCCTCTGAATCGTGATTGCCCCCCCATGTGTAGTGATATAAAAATTCTAAACACACAAGCCTACATATGTTAACTCATCTGAAGAAAATCCAAAAAAAATGTTTTCGAAAATTTGGACCCATATCTGTTCTATCGGTCTCAATGCCCCCCTTAAAAATCACATTTCCCCTGTGGTTAGGGCGTATGCCCCGCGTTGGGGCCCACTGCTTTAACCGGTAAACACGAGGCCCCACGACCAGTTTCAACGTTTAACACGGTCACTGGACGTGCAAGTGATGTTCCCGATCAAGTTTCGCAAAACACGCTTTTACCAATTTTTGATTACGTCATCAGTGCGTGATCATGATGTTTTTCGAACACAAGTCCATCAATCGTTCCGTATATGTTCATGTGGGTTTAAGTATAGTTTCTTTGCCAGAAAGCATTTACCTGTTGTGTGTGCAGAGTCATCCCAAGCACTGTCTTAACATGCGTTTCGCGCTAAGCAGCTTTTAAGAAAGAAGGTGTGAGACGCAACTTAAAGCACTGCCACCACATGTTGACTCTGCTCTCGTCGTTGCGTCGGTCGATTGTTCCAAGATCTGATCGGATCCATGGGCGTCGGAACGGGGGGTACAGGGGAGGCCTTTCCCATGGATTTTGAAATTTAACATTTTCCTGTTACATTTTCAGCAAAGAAGGTTGTTCTCTAGTTTCGACAAGGGTGGTATGAAAATTCACCACTGTTTGACCCCTTCACCCCCCTAGGAAAGAACCCTTCCGACACCCATTGCATCCAACTGATTTTCGTTTGTTTTGTCACAACTTTCAAGCTGCGAGTGAAGAAGCTCCACAAAACAAACCAGAAGTGATTTGTTCGTTTCTAGCTTGGTAGTCCAGTTCATAGCGAACGGTTGATCACCAGACAGTTCCTTCTGTAAGAAGATTGCTCGCTAAGAAAGCGGTCCTGCTCAAAGTTTGTTCAACGTCGTTGCGGCAGCATTCCACAAAAGTAAACCTGGGTTGCGACTGTGCTGACGTGAAGCTGACNGGGCCGAGCGAATGCTGTCAAGCAGTTTGTAGATATCGGAGAGCTGACATCACACTTTTGCATCGACCAAGTACATGACTTGCAGCTGCACGAGACTTCTCGGCCCGTACCTGGCCATGGTCCGAACCCATCTGTCAAACTGCAAAAGACCGTCGCTGCCAAGTCGAGACGTGTCTTTAAAAAACTTTGGCTTTCCATCGTCGTCCGCATAAACTGCTGCTGCATAACTCTGTGTTGGAATGCAGTAGTGGTCTCTGTTATTTTCAAGCGATTTTCAAAAACGTTTCCTGATATGGTCTTTTTCTGTACAATTTGGAAATTTTTAAGAGAACAACGAATGCACATTTGTGACTACAGATTCTTGTTTCGTAAAAAGAAAATAAATGTCAACTTTGCATCCACCCCCATCTTGCTGCCACGAAGCTGAGGGTTGTCAGTGGGATCGTCAATGTCTTTGACGCAACGTTTAATGTTCAGATGCATGTTGCTGGTTTAGGTGGAGCAAATTCGGGCGATTTGAAAAAAAATGCAGATACTCAACGATTCTTATTGCACAGACCTGCCTGCATGATGCTTGCAATGACGTATACGCAGTGATGGGATTCGACCAGTTCGCAAAAACCTGTTCTTGGAATTTTTCAAATCCCGAGAACCGGTTGTTGGCTTAAGTCAGGCGTTCTCAATCTTTCCCCATCAACACCTTTCACTTATACAGTAGAATTTGCCTAATTCGTCGCCTCAAGGGGATTAGAAAAAGACAATTTGGACGAAGTGACGAATTATGCGAACAGAGCAGCTCGTATACTTTATCATGGTAACTCGTATACATAGTGCTTTTATTTGTAGTGAAATACAACTTTATGCCGTTCTAAGTTAAACTATTCAAACCCTCTACTCTATCTAGACTCCTCCATTTAATCTAGCACCTTTTAAATCTTTAATAAACTTTTTAAAGACTTTCCACGTTCTCTCAATGGGGAGTCGGGTCGCGCTTCGAACCTCGTGCATAAATTCGACAAACAAATATGCGAGGTGCAACAATTCTCAGGTAAAGATCCTTAGTTTGAATTCTCATACTTGTTACACTAGCTGCTTAAACATCAAATGCGAAACTGCAAATGACGTAATAGCGAAACAAAACGCTTCTCAGGGATAGAAAGAGGTGACGAATTGGACGAACAGAAATGTACACAAAAGATAGGAATTCTGCCGGGACC
>JGI24022J15233_10005581_pt1 | contig 13382 bp, 15 predicted proteins | sample Ectturendosymbi2_FD_15233 | JGI IMG/M metagenome (IMG submission 15233) | reverse complement strand
GGAGTAGTTGGACTACGCTATGAAACTCTATACTTTCATTCCCGACATCGTCACCTATCCTCCTGGAATGGCCCTGCCAAGAACAGCGTGGGTCCTGCTTAACCGCCTCCGCACCGGTGTCGGACGTTTTCGCTCTTGCTTACACAAATGTGATATGGCCTCCTCTGCGGCTTGTGAGTGTGGCGCAGAAGAGCAAAACGCCGACCATGTTGTCTTCCAATGTCCAATCCATCGTCCTCTCCGTGGACTGCACGGCCTGACAGTTCTGGATGATGAGACTGTCTGCCCAGCACGTACCCCGAGATCTAGTGCGGCCAAGCAGTCGATTGTAACAACTCACTCAAACGACGAAGTGTGCTTGTGTGATCTCTAGAGTGCACTTGTGTTAGTGCCTGCGGACATGCCATTGTGTGCAATTTATCCTCTTGTTTGTAGATGTTTTTAGCAGTTGTCGTTTGCAGCATGTTTGGTGATACAGCCTTTCACTAATTTTCTAACAAAAGAAAGTAAAAATTCTTTAACTTGATCTTTAGTATTGTTCCTAATTCAGGTTGTGGACGGTGACTCTTGAACATTGTGACATGGACTTTCAGGCGTCTGTAATTACTTATCGGCTCTGTGCTTTGTATTCAGCCTGAAAGTGAGAGATAATTTCATCTGTTGCGATAGACTCCTTGCTCAAGGACATTTAGTATAGACTGCCACATTTAAAGCTTCAAGTCAAGATATCTTCTAACTTGTGAATGAATACCGGAAAACATAAAAGTTACATCATTGAAATTCTACAGCTTTACTTTGACTCGTTCTTTAAATAGGCGCTAAAATGCCATATTTTGTCTGTGGCTTGAATAGTTTTATTGCATCATTCGTTTGGGGAAGGTTACTCCCTTAATTTGTGACATGTTTTTTCTTGCTAAATATACAAGTTGTTCCAAAAAATTGGTATTAATTCAGAGGTTTATATCTCAGTGACTACAAACTCTAGGCATATAAAATCAAACAGATCTCCTATTTGGTGGAGCATGAAATAAAAATTTGATTGAGCGATCCAGTCGTATGTGGATATTATAAATGATGTCACGAATTTTCAATATGCCCACCGTTGCGAAGTACACATGCAGTTCCTTGCTTGGGCTTTCCACAAATCTTTTCCGAACTTGCTCGACTATCTCCGTCGATAATGGTGTTGATCCAATGGTCCAGATCCTTCGGTCCTACGCGATCAACCCTATTGCTCTTGGAACTTTGTATGCTACGTGCAAATCGGTAATGCAGTTGGTACTCAGTTTCCCTCTAAGAAAATTTTACACTGAGCAAATGTTAGTTTTAGTGAGCATGCAGTTGCGCGACCATGTGGACGCGCAACTAGTGAAGCGTTTCAAGCGGTAAAAGCGATAGATGTATATTCGATATTAAATTTGGAATGTTGCAAGTCCGCGTGAATGAGATTTCACAGCAGAAGTGGTCTGGTGGCACTGTGCAATTGCACACCTTAGAGGGAATATTCCTGGTACATTTTGTGCAATTCCTCTTACTAATACAAGCTGTACCGTCTTGTTCGATTGTGTTCAGGCATATTCTGAAACCCAAGACGCCATTCGTACTGAATTGAATGTCTTTTCAATTTCTGAAAAGCTGAACGCATGAAAATCAACATTTGGAGTGATTTGTACGTGTGCAATTTTTACAATTTTGGATCATTTCAGAAAATAACCGATTAAGTTGTTACAGTCAGGGCGCAAAGACTCGATAACCGTTCGTTTTTTTTCGGTGCTCTGGCGTCTCTGCAATTGGTATGGTTTCGTTTCCGTGTTGGAAATTTCCAATTATCGCCATATAAACTCAACTTTTTAGATCTATAATAACAATTTTCGAACACCTTATACCGTATCTATTATTATTTTAATATGAGCTGAGGAAGACGCCGGCTAAATAGGCGAAATATATATACTGTATTCTCTGTGGACATATTATGTCTGATTCATTGCTGTGAAAAGATTGTTTTCGACAGATACTGTTCTGCAAATATTCTCAGTTTTATTTGATCATTTCTGATGTGTCTATAAGTTCAGCAAACTTATTTAACCCTCGAAAGTATCGTAAAACGTGAATAGTAGCAATGGAAGCTTTTTTTTGCTTTCATCAGGGATGTTTTTCAAAAAATGTTCATGTTTAAAAAAAGTTGCCTGTAGAAGAAGAGTTCAATCTAAATAACTTTAAGCAATGTTTTTTTTCTGGCGTGAAGTTGGCAGTTGCAAAAAACTGTCGTAAGTTCAAAAAAGTTGATGTATTTCTGCCGCCGGAGACTATCGGAGAGTTATTCACTTCTTTCTCATCGCATTCGCTTTGATTGTTCTGTTTTGGTCTGACTTTTCCACAGGCTGATGATTCCATGAAACTGACCAAAAGTATAAGGTTTTCTTGAAATGTTCTACTTTCTCTAGTTTCAATCAGCTGCATCACTTTGAGATAACAAACATTTCTTGCAGGTTGTTCAACAGTTAGTTGCTTACAATCGCAATTTTCGAATCCTGGCTTTGACAGCTACGCCTGGAAGCGACCTCAAGTCTGTTCAACAAGTAGGAAAACAGCTGTTTGTGTTGTGTTTGCGTTTCTTTGTTTTTGGCTTTCATTTCGAAGTTCATGTGCGGAGGAATTTTTTGATGACACCGTAAGAAATGTGGGGAGGGGTAGCTGTTGTAGTATTGTAATAATGTGGGAAAGATGAGCTTTGGAATACGTCATGAAATACGACTTAACCTGTAATGCCACTACAGGAACACCTTGTTTGGTTTGTGTCCATACGGGGTGTGGTACTTATAAAATGCGAGCTGACCAAATGTTGAAATCGAGAACATAAGTTGGAATGCTGAATTCCTTGAAAAGCCGAATAAAAAATGTTAACAAGGCCATTACTTGTTACAAACATGCATCAGATGATGGGTTGTGTAAATTTCCGGATAAAGGTGCTGCAAAACTTAGTTATCACTTCACCGTAAGCAAAAGAGTTAAAAGTGTTGGTCTACTTTTTAGTATGGCTTTTATCTATTACGAAAGGCTGCGGTCATCTTGCATAAGGCTGCATTTTTTTCGCAACACTCGTTACGTCAAGATCTCTGAAATCCATCCCCAACTCACTGTCACTTTATTTCGTAAACACTCGAGGACGATAGTTTAAATCTCTTCTAACCTGAGCTGCACGTTTTTTTTGCGTAACCTGCAAAATGTTTCCTGCACGTGTTTGAAAGCGTTTCACTATGTTATCTTTAAAAGTGTTTCCATTTCAATGTTTTAGCGGTTTTGCTGATAAAATGTTGTGGATTACTCGCATTTGACATATTTACCATTATACTTTTTCTCGTTTCTATCTAAGTTCAATTAAGTGGCGTTTTTTGACTGAATTGATGTGTGTAAGCACTGCAAGTGATGAAAAGTTTATTCTTGTCAAGTCAATCATGCATTGGTTCATGTGAGATAGATAAACGAGCTTCGCTTTTGCGTGCGCAGTTATACTGGTGATGTTTCGTTCATACAATCCAACCTACTAGGTCATAAAGAACTTACTCATATCCCGTATTGAAGTGAGGTCAGAAGAATCGATTGACATTAAACAATACACACACGCGAGGAAAGTGGAAAAAGTCGTAGTGAAACTTGACGGAAGAATTCTTCAGATGAAAGAAAAATACTTGAGCGTATGTTTGATTTTGAATGCGTTGCGTACTTTTGCGAACTGATCAGATTGAGGCCGGATGAACATGTTATAGCTTTTTTTTATATCAGATTCTCAGTTACAGCGGTTGTTGATTATCTAATCGTTCTGTAAGTGCTCCGTTTGTGAATAGAATGTTCACTCGCATGTGTTCTAGTTTCGCCAGTCATTTTACCAAATCGTTCGGTTTTGTTTTCCGAAACATTATTAAATCAGCGTACGTCTATTTATTTAGCATTGGGCGATGAGTGCGCATAAGTTAATGCACTTAACTGTTGCAAGAGATGTCGTGTTGATCGAACGTATCTTATGCACAGGTCATTCAATTATTCATCGATAACCTGGTCAGCAACAAAGCCCTGTACATGGGTGACGTGTCTCGCCTGTCGAAGTACCCCTTACTCATGTCGAGAGATCAGTTTAGAAAAGACCCCCCTTGTGGTCTGCCTGTGAGTCGACTTTTGCAAAGTATTTTTCAATCGCTGTCCGTGCGATTGCTGTCAAGTCGCACGCTCGACGAGATGTTGCTCTGTTTGTTTTATCCGCGTTTTTGGTTTGGCGGGTCCCCAAACTAAGATAGAAGTTCTCATAATATCGTTCAGCAGCACTTCTGAGTCTTGCAAATTAACTTATAACAGTTGCAAAAGAGTTTCACTGTCACATCAGATGATGCAAAGTTTTTACATATACTCCCCAGTTACTTTATGACTAGCGTGTTATACTTGGTGATATGAAACAGTTCCCGCAGTATTTTTGTAATTCGCTATTGCTCGATAGTGTGAGTTATAAAGAAGATCATGCTTATTTGTAAAATTTTCAATAAGACCCTTTGCTGATGTCGCTCTTTGCTTAAAAAGCTAAATCAACCATGACCGGTATGTCGTCATAGCAACAAACTCTGACTGCATTATATACAGAGTGACGGCAGGTTATCAGCAAAACCTTAAAGAGGCATTCGTTTTTTTCGGTTATTTTTATTCTGAAGTAGGCCATGAGTGATACAAACACCACATCAAGTGTCACTGTCACTCGACTGCATGATGAATATTCACTCAAACCGTTTGCAGATAGCATTATTTCGCAGCACGTAAGCTGGCTGGTTCGAAACATGTGTGCATCACCAATCTTTAGCGAAGTTAAGATTTGCTCTGAGCTGAAGTATATGCTCGCGACCCGGCTTTTGTGCCGAGGCTCGCTTGGATAAGCGGATCTGCAGCAATACTCTTCTTTCGCTTGTTGATAGAGACGCGCGTAACACCTTACAACAGGGATAGGGAATCTATTTACTATCACGGGCCGTGCGTGTTGTGGAATATCGTTGGCCGGCCGCAAAAATATTAATTTTATCCAAAATTTTACCCTTGTCTTTCTAAGAAAAATAACGACAGAAAACTATGAGAAGTAGCGGGAGATGCTTCTTTTGACTTACTGCTTTGAAGATCTGTTTATAACGGAGTTTTGTTTTGACGCGACGTTGTGTTCTTTCTTGAGTAACGAAAAATGTGATGTGGGCCACATTCAATTTCCACGCGGGCCGCAGGTTCCCTAACCCCTGCCTTACAAGTTGAACGACGTCCATGTTCTTTCTCCCAGAGACAAGCGATCGGCATCGTCGAAGGCGACTTCGCCATATCAATCAGCTTGTACCACGGCTTGGAACTGCTCTTACAGCACGGAACGAAGTCATTCTTCATATTTATCAAAGGAATCGTGGATGGATCGAGAGGGGTTGTTTTGTTTGATCATTGAAAGGCCGTGCAGCGATTTCGCGTTCATTATTATCTTGGACTCTGCATTCAGTACCTGGTTTCATTCAATGCCTGGNTTGCATTCAGTACCAGGTTTGCATTCAGTACCAGGTTTGCATTCAGTACCAGGTTTGCATTCAGTACCAGGTTTGCATTCAGTACCTGGTTTGGATTCAGTACCTGGTTTGCATTCAGTACCTGGTTTGCATTCAGTAACTGGCTTTCATTCAGCAACTGCTTTGCATTCAGTGCCTGGTTGCATTCAGTACCTGGTTGCATTCAGTACCTGGTTGCATTCAGTACCTGGTTGCATTCAGTACCTGGTTTGCATTCAGTACCTGGTTTGCATTCAGTAACTGATCGCGCCCACAATGTCGCGTTCGCAGGAAGCACACGCGCGAAGTCCATACTCCAGGCAAACCCCGCCTTTTGCTCGATCTACGAAGAACTGATCGACCTGTACGGCGGATCCCCGACATCAACTGTCCTTTTGACTCAAGCTGACGGGACTCAGCACGCTCGAAAAGATGCCGCGTGTCGCGAATCTGCTGCTGTCTACGTTTACGGCCATCCTAAAATGAAAAAGCTGGAAGAGGTAGTCGTGTCTCATTTCAGGAGTGCAGCGTCATCGAGTGAGTGCCGTTGCTTTTCCTAACCCTTTGATCAGCGTCGGTATAGAACGTGAGATGATTTCGTGGGAGAAACATATGGTAACTTCTTGAAATGTATGTTGTTTAGCTTGAAATTGATGTTTTTTGGCTGGATATTGATGTTTTTCGGCTTGAAATTGATGTTGTTTGGCTTGAAATTTATGCTGTTTGGCTTGATTTATGTTGCTTGGCTGTATCTACCTGAAATGAAATGTGCAGATTGACTAAGGTCAAGTGATCCCGGAAATCATGTCTAAAATGATGTATTATTTTCAGACCTCCGATTTTTACTCACAAACACTGTTAAAGAAATAAACATTGCAAAACAAGAGACCGCGCTTATTTGCAGATTGCTTTTCTGAGCTTCGCAGTCGCATTCACGCATTTTTTTGTGGTTACCCTACCTTCTACCCTCCATATGTTGCTTAGAGGCGATAGTGTCCACAGGGGTGTGTTATGAACTGTAGGCGTCTTTCATGCGCACTGTCTTCAATTTATTGCTTTCACTACGATATATGCAAGAAGCGATTAAGTTTGTAGCATTAACTTCACATGTATTTTTGATGGGAAATCTTATTGCGCGCCTGGCAGGTTGAAAACGTGGTTTATAATTGTTTTCTCGTCAAAGGATTTGTCGCCAGTTGTAGTCAGCGGCGGTCTTTCGCGATTGTTTTGAAGTGATTTCGTGATTACAAACAGGGCTTCGGGATCATGAACGAAAAAATAGAAGAGCTGTCAATCGTGGGTGTCTGCGCGTGACATAATGAACGCACACATTCGATTCAACCGTCTGTTTCCGAATCAGCCTCTCGTTCTTCTTCCTCCTGGTTCTTCTAACACACCTTGCGTCTCTTTTACCGGCTGTCAACAAAACTTAAGCGGTGGCAAGAGTCCTGTTCGTTTGGAACCTGTTTTTGTTTTGCTGAGACATTGCCGTCATATGTCCGAAATAGCTTGAAAACTTTATGTCATCTTTCCTTTTCGAACATTTTTTGACCGAATTGACTTTTTTGGTCATTTCAAAAAAACTCGCTCAATGACCGACAAATGACCGAAGAAAAACAGGTTTGGAACGCTGTTGGATCTCCGCAGTCTTGTGTTCGCAGGCGGCGAGAAGGAGCCGGTCGAAACTCGCGTGATGATTTTCTGTCAATATCGCGACAGCGTTCGAGAAATCACGGAACTGCTGCAGAACCACAGGCCGTTGATACGACCGATGCAGTTCGTCGGCCACGCCTCCAGCACGTCCGGCAAAGACGGGTCTCCCGCAAGTAACAACAAAACAAATCGTCGTTTCACGCAAAAGGACCAGCTGATGGTACGCATCGCACCCTTGTTTATGATGCCACGTTTGTTAGAGTTACTTGCAGTTCTGCAAGTTTTTCGCTGCGAACTGTACAGCATGTGGTTTGCGTCCCGCGGCACGTTGGGAATGTGGTTTTGTTGCTGATTATATTACCCGTTTCATTTGCACTGCAATCCAGCTCTTTCCGATGCCAACTTACAAAGCTTGTGATACCTAGTTTCTTCTTTTTATTATTCTCATTGTACCTCCAGCATGTTTACTGAGAGTTTAACCTTTTCGAACACTTACCATGCTGTGATGCTTTCTTATACAGCGGGGGTGGCCAACTTGTCTTCGACTGGGATCGACTAGAAAATTTCTTATAACTCGCGATCGACCGGTCGGTAATGAAGTCACAAGTACAAAATGTCATAAAATGCAACGTTTTTCCTGTAAACGAATTTGTGTTTCCCACACATTTACCACCGAGGGCCGTATTTTCATGTTTCGGTTAATTTGGTACTTCACAATATCACAACAGTGCTTTCTGGAAAATTGATTGAAAAATGTTCTTTTTAGGTTTCTTGTCAATTCAATGCAAAATCAAGCGCGAGCGACCAACTGAGACTCGGTGATCGACCTGTTGGTCACCGCTGTTATACAGTACTGCCAACTTCACGCCTGTAAAAGTAAACGAATTACGAACAAATTGTCGTTGTCTTTTTCGGTCTGCAATTTTACTGCTTTGTCAGCGATGTAGCAATTCGACCCAAACAATCGGACGTGTTGGTTTTCTTGTCTTTGCGACCTGTCGCGTGCAACACGCACTGCAGATTTGTCTCTGGGCTAACCCCTTCTTTTACTTCCAAGGTCGTCAGCAAGTTTCGCAGTGGCGGATACAACACCTTGGTGTCCACATGCGTCGGTGAGGAGGGTCTCGACATCGGCGACGTCGACTTGATCGTCTGCTTTGACGCGCACAAAAGTCCGATCCGGCTCGTCCAGCGCATGGGGAGGACCGGCCGAAAAAGGGAGGGGAGGATCGTCATGTTGGTCACGGAAGGAAAAGAAGAACGCGTAAGGGGCTTTCTCTGTGACGCCTACATTGCTATCTGTTTTTTTCCCGGTACTTTCTGAGTAACGACGCGGTACGCAAGTGTCTTGCAATATGTGTATCCTACGTGGTTGCATTTATTCGGTTGGATTTTACAACGTCTGACCTTATCGCAAGAAAGCCAATGAAGCAATCTCAAGGTGGACCAGATTATGTTGGTCGCGATGCTGTGGCACCAGCAGAACATACGACTAACCCTTGTCTCGCGTATTAGACCATGTCCTTATTTTTGCGCTTGTTAGCTGTAGACCTCTTTATTTTCGACAGTCTTAGGCTGGGTTTTATTTTTCGCTGAAACATTTCGGTCATTTGTCCCATGATAGTATCAAAACTCGCCATAACAGTATTTACTAGCCTACCTTTTCAGACATCATCACCGAATTTACTTAATTTTTTTGGTCATTTAAAAAAATTGAGTCTATGGCCAAAAAATGACCGAAAAAATAAACCCAGGTCTCAGTGGAGCTCTTCCCACTCCCCTTCTTCCTGACAGTCCTGTCATTCTGTTGCTTGTTTGCTGTCTTATTTGGAGTATAATCCAATAGTGCCACTGAGACTGATTGGCAGCTTGGCCCAACAAACTGATCCCTTGCGTATGGGTGTCGGAAGGGGGTCTTGCCTCCCTTGGATTTTGAAATTTGACATTTTCCTATCAAATTTTCAGCAAAAAAAGTTTTTTTAGTTTCAACTAGGTAAAATGAAATTTCATCACTTTTGGCCCCCGCCTGAAAAAATCCTTTTGGCTACCCTTGGAAAAATCCACTTCTGAACCCCCCTCTGGAAAAACTCCTTCCGACGCCCATGCTCTTGGCACCCTTTTGACTTGCTCCGCGACGTGCCGTGGCCTGATGGAGCCGAGCACGGCCATGAACCAATTTCAAGCAAGAGCTTGAAGCAAACCTTACTGTGTGCTTTACCTCAGGACAGGAAACCGAGTCGATTTGAAGCTGCAGATTAGATCAGTAAATATTTTCCTCTAAGTTCACCCGTCAGCTTATTGATTTTGACGCTACGATTCTCGTGCAGGACTACAACTCGAGTGTGGCGAGTCGGAAGAGTGTCTACAAAGCGATCGCCGGAGCGGGAAAGTCGTTGCAGTTCTACCAGCACAGTCCCAGGATGGTTCCGCAGGGCCTGGACCCTGTCTGCCACAAAATGTTCATCACCGTTGCCGAACAGAGCAGCAAGGCTGCCGATAAGAAAAGCAAAGCGAAAAAGAAGACCCAAAGTGTCGGCGACGTGTCCGTTTTGCTCAAGAAAGGTAGGGTATTTCGTTTGAAGATTTTTCGTCAGGTGAAAGAGGGTTTAGGTTTAAAAATCTTTGCAGTGTTGAAACGAGACGTTTTTTAGAACCTAAACCTTTTTAGAATTGTACACGTTGACCCCAAGTAAGATCCTGATTGACAGCAGCCATCAAAATGTATTTTAGTTCAGTTGCCTTGAAAAACATGCCGCAAAATAACTGAACCAAACTGGATGGTGTCCGATTCGGTTTTTGTCCCGGTGGCAAGCGAAACTTCTGACCTCTGCGAAATTTCTGACCTGTTGTTGTGCTTCTCAGAATAAAGAAATTAAGCTTGGTAATTACTTTTTTGATGTTTGTTGTGTGAATTAAAACTTTTTGGTTGGATGTCAGGTACCCACAACAAGCTATAGTACGGGAATAACTTTAGCCACTGAAAATTTTTGGACTTAGTCCTGGACCTCAATTCTTTTTCTTTTTCTCACCCAAACCCTAACCCGACACGCTTACCTAAACACGAATCCCTCAGCCCTAATCATCAGTTTTCTCAGCGTATTTGATATGTAGAATATTGCTCTTTGCATGCGGGCATGGCGTGAAGTCAGAAATTTCGCTTAACACCGGGCCTAGCACTAAAGACCAACTTTTCACTTTTCAGCCAATCTGGGTTATTTTTTCGCTGTGACATTAAGTTCATTTTTTGCTGAAATTTCGGTCACTGAAACATTTCGGTCATTTTTCTCACAGTTGTATGAAAACTCGCCGTAACAGTGTTCATTAGCTTATGTTGTCAGACATTCTGACCGAAATGACTTAATTTCTGTCGGTCATTTCAAACACATATCGGTTTATAACCGAAAATTGACCGAAAAAAAACAGAAGCCATGTCGAGAAATCCTGGGAGTATGCCAAAGATGTCTACGCATGTTTTTGGATCTTGAGAAAGCATACGACCGAGTTCTTCGTGAAAAGCTTTGGGGAGTATTGCGGGAGTACGGTGCTGACGACCACCTGTTACAGGCCGTCAAGTCACAGTATTCCTGCTCAGACGTTTGTGTCTGTGTCGGCAAAGTTAAACCACAACCGTTCACAGTGCTGGTTAGACTCTGGCAAGGGTGTGTGCTGTCACCGCGCCTCTTCATAATATATATGCATTGGATAGACAGTAACAGTCGAGTCAACGAGGGCGTCGCTGTTGGAAGCTGCAAGATCAATCGCTTGCTTTTTGCATACGATTTGGTACTGCTGTACATCTTCTCAATAGGGTCTTCAACATGTGCTAGATCGGTTTTGAGCTGCATGCGACCAAGCGGGAATGAAAATCAACACATAAAGGACCGAGATATTTTGTCTCTCCAGAAACCCAAGGCAGTGTATGCCGCAAGTAAGCGGCAATAGATGCGGCAGGTGGAGAAATTGAAGTACCTCGGGGTGGTATTCACGAGTGACAGAAGAGGGAATAAGGAGACTGATACACGGATTGATAAAGCAAACGCGGTTCTGCGTGAGCTTTATCGCTCTGTGGTCACAAAACAGGAGATTTCAATTCATAAAAATGACCGGTCTTTGCTCCGATCTTCCCTCGTGGCTATGAACCTTGGGTAATGACTGAATGAATACTGCGCCAAGTGCAAGCGGCAGAGATGGAATTCTTGCGAAGAGTTCACGGCGTCGCACTTCGCGACAAAGTGCGCAGCTGTGAAATTCGTGAAGCCCCGGATGTCGAGTCATTTCACCGAATCGAGAGATCCCAGCTACGTTGGTTCGGCCACGTGACCAGAATGTCCCAAGAAAGATGGGCGAAGCACATCCTGCTGGTAAACCTGCGGGGTAACCGCCCAGAGGTTGTCCGGGGACCAGGAGATGTGATTAGATAACCGACCTTTCTTGACCCCTCTTTGTGTCGAGCCTATTGAAATGGCTTAAAACCGTGAGGTATTTCGAGTCTTACTAGGATTGCTGCAACCGCAGCCCTCTCCAGAGGAAAAGCGGGTAAAGAGATGAATGAATGTATTCTTCGCCCTTGCGCACCGCTGAAGCTTTTGCGCCAAATTTGTTGACCTGTACCTTTGCTTGCATCAGCGTTGCAGAAGAACCAACGCAACGCCCTACTCACTGACGAGCAGAAGGAGAAATGGAGAAACAGCTACCAGCTGTCGACTTCTGAGAAGTTGAAATTGAAAAAGCTCCCCGATTATGGTCAGAGCATGTACCTAAATAAAGAGGTCAGTCGTGGCTGTCTTTTCTGCTTCAGGGCTTTGTTTACTGCGTGGAATTCATGCTCTTCTCTTTTCCAGCTTTTCCAGCAGTCATCATGCGCGAAAAGGACGATTTCATTTTCAGAGTGGTTGCCATGGCAATGCAGACTGCAACACACCGCGTTCGTGAAGCATTCTTCTCGCTGCGTTATGCTCACTGAGGTGATTGTGATTGAATTCTAGTATTCAATCTGGATTTTTTCGATGATGTATGTTTGTAACCCGCTGTAGCAATGCTGTTTAAGGCCTAGAGTTAAAAGCAATGTTTTGTAAGTGTTGAACGTTTCTATAGATATGATGGTGTTCAGCTTTTGTAAATGCTTCTCACCTTCGACTACATAAGCAATTTTTATTGCACTCTGTGTCACTGCAATGCGAGCCGCATGTCTAACGATGACAATGCACTGTGGACAGGCACAGAAAACAGGGAATTGGGTATGGCATACTCCAAATAATTGTACGAAGATGGTGCAGTGTGTACGTTCATACTCCTTGCGCAACAAAAATGTTGATAGCCTATGGTTTATGCGAAGAGGTTGTAAGAATGAATGAGTCCAAGTCATTTCTCAACTTTGAAAAACAAATGTGTTCTGAAAATACTGTGGATTCTGTGCAGGTAGTCAGTTCGTAACCCCCGTCACAAAGACTTTGCGCCCCCGACCAACTTTGGCCCATATATTTATATCGAGTTTCCTACAGACCAGACAGCGTTAATAGCACAGTTGCAAAGTCGGATTTCTGCTTGAAGGCTTTGCTGTTTTGATCGTTTGCAGATGCTCGAGGCATGCGAGGTCATCAAGCAGCTGGACGAGAAGTCCATCGAGACCTATTTTGGAAAAACCGGAACGAACCCGGACAGCGATAAACCGCACGCAGGGATCGAGAAGTTCGTGACCGCGCGTCGCGAATCTGGCGAGGAGGACGATCAAGCGTTTGCTGGGAATGCCGAGAACGATGAAGAACTGGTGGTCAAACGCAAGCGTTCTTCCCTGAAAAGTGTCGTTATATCGTCCGACGAGGATGACTTCGTCGCCCAAGAAACACGACATTCAAAACCGAACGCGTCTGCTGTTGGTCGCGCTAGGAAGTTGGTTGACAACGGACTTGACGACGGTCGCGACAAGCCCGGTTGCAGCTACTCCAAAGCTGATCGCACCAATGTGGCGTCGAGTCATGTTAAGAAAGTGGAGGTACCAAAGAAAGCACCAACGGACGACCATCTGTCGGTTGCATCTGATAAATCCTCCAACTGTGATACACGTCACGCTGACTCGAGTAGCACTTCCGCAAACGCAATGTCAGCAACAAGGAAGGTTTCTGAAGCTTCAGGCCACGAAGACAGTGCGTTTCGATTGTGCAAAAAACAGGTCTC
>JGI24022J15233_10005580_pt1 | contig 13383 bp, 7 predicted proteins | sample Ectturendosymbi2_FD_15233 | JGI IMG/M metagenome (IMG submission 15233) | reverse complement strand
CAAACCAGATCTCACGTACGGAATGCAATAGCGAGTAGGGAACGGCAAGTCGTAATGCGAAAAGTTAAATCCACTATACTCCCAATTTCCAGGGGGGAAATGCCCGTTTCCCCCTGCTGAAGCCCATAGTCGCAGCGCTAGGACTCTCGGTTTGTTCAGCGCACCAAAATTGGACTCAGCGCACCAAATTTGAAAAAGAGCGAAAGACAATCTAATTCTCATCAAACACACCAAAAACAGCGACTTTGCACAGAGACGTTTGATGCTTTTCTTCGACTTTGCAAAAATGAAGGAAATGTGAACTTGAGAAATATACTTTTCAAAAACGGCAAAAATCAGAGATCCAAACAAAGTGCGACAGACATGAAGTACTTCTCTGTAGCATGGGAGGAGACATCTGATAATGGTCACGTTGAACAGCTCAGCTTATCTCCCTGTTTCGTCAAAACCAACTACATTTTTTTGTACCACACACTTTCACCACTGAGCAGTAGGAAAGCACTAGTGGATTGTACATTAACAAATTTGTCGCAAATGGTCTTGACTTAAACATTTTACTGGGGCAGTGACACGATGGAGGCAGCAACATGAGTGGTGGCTACACAGGTGTGCAGACAAGCATGCGCATGTTGCAACCGTTAGCAATATATACGCACCGCTGCAGCCATGTGCTTAATTTCGTGGTCTCTGCGCATCGCAATTTATTTCGCGGTCTGCGCAGCCTTTGTTTAATCTGCGAAGTTCGTCCAAACGGAAACACCAACATTAAGGGGGCGAAAAAATAAACTTATACCTCTCTGCGAAACTCGTAGGGAGATAGACACGATTTTGTTATCATGTCACATTTTGCTTCTATAAATTCATTCCCCCCTTAGCAAAACCCTGGCTATGCTACTGCCAATATCGTTGTATCTGAATTGCTGTTCAGGTTTCCGTCAACCGCCTATAAATACTACTAAAGATTCAGTCAATTTACTCAATTTTGTCTAAAAAGCGTAACGTCTGAAACAGTACACTAAAAGTAACTAAAATCATGCAAGATAAACTGTGTCCCAAATCTTTAGCTATGCTACAAACCGATAACCTATGCTGATAAGGTAATGCGGGACTCGCTTAGTACACGGTAAAATGTAAACAATGTGCTATGGTGTTTTGCTTCCTCGCGCAGAAAGGTCTACGAAAATGTCAAGGTAAAATCTATATTTTTCTTTAACATGGATAATTTTGCAATACTTGGCTGTCGTTTGTTTTACTGACAGGCCAAACTTTTGGACTGATTCCGGGAATTTCATGATCTGATGTATTGACAATTATTAAAGCGGAAATTAAAGGTCTTTGTAGAGAGGTACAGTGAAAAACTGTTTTAGTGCTATGCTTATATACAGTAGTACCGTGAATATTTTAAACTGAAAAAAACTTTAAACAGAGACGCCTTCGCAAAATATACATTTGTGAAATTTTAGATATATGACTTTATACACAATTACAAATGCATGACGGCAATCTTATTATCAATTCATAAAATGTGCTGCTTACCAAGCTAAAAAAACGATGCCCAATCTGCCAACCAACATATATGTTTTATATGTTTTCACGCAAGTTGACCAAACTTCTGGACTCCCATTTTCGCAAAAGTAAAATTCTTTGATCTCATCTTTTTCAAGTTTCCCGACGTGTTTATTGATTCGAGCAACTTTCTGAGCTAGTATGACTGCTTCTTCTCTTCTTCCCTTTGCAATCAACCAGGTAGGCGTCTCATCAATCAGCCTGTATAACAAAAAGCAGGATGTGCAGATGTGAAGCATTCTTCTGGCTTTCAATAAATCGAACGTTTAATTTTGTGCTTACCGACAATACGGAATGTATAAAACGCCGATAAACCCAGAAAAACGTAAGAACCACCTCCAGTCTGTGATCAAATACCCAGCGAGAGGCATCAACATATATCCAATTGCAAATCCACTTTCCACAAAAAAATACAGAAGAGCCCGGTAGCGAACATGCACTGATTCAGTACCTATGACAAAAACAGTTGCATTGGCGTTTCACTAACGGATGTGGTTACGTTTAAAGAAAATTAGGAGTGGTGATTGTATAATGTGGTGCAAGTTTAGAGATGTACACAACAATGACATATGATTGATTTACTCTGTGTTTTTTAAAGTACATATACAAGAAAGGAAAACATCTAGCTAGAGTGTTTAAGAAGCAGTCTTCTACAGAAAGCGCCAAACCGCACTGACGATGAACGTCTTAAACGAACTGTAACGAAAACGCTCATCTTAACACCAACATGACCTTAACTCAGGGTCGTAACGAGGTTAGATGGCGCCCGCAGCAAGAAGCAACTATGGCGCCCCCATGTTCGAACCTGAGGTCTTTCGGAAACAAATGTGCTGTATTGAAAAAAGTACTTGTGACATTGTTGGGACTTTTCGGCGGCCCCCGCAGTGATTCGGCGCCCCCATAGTGATTCAGCGCCCGGGGAATTGTGCCCCCCTTGCCCCCCTCGTTACGCCCCTGCCTGAACTAAAAAAGGTTTATGCAGGTTTGTCCATAGGAATAGGATTTATCCTATGGGATGGGATAGTAGACTTGAAGTATGTCCCATGTCCCATCCTAAGTAATTCTTACGTCATACAGCAGAAATACTTTGAAGCTGAATAACATTGTAGCACAGCAAATAAGAGACGTAGTGGCTCAGTACCATAGCGTAGTGACGCGAAGCCCCCGAAAAAAGATTGTTGGGCTCTTTTTTAAGAGAAAACTTTGAAAAAAGTCACCCACTTTTGGTTGGCCCTCCTCACAGCCGTGGCTCCCAAACTGGGCTTGGGGTGCCTTAGCCACTACTTTGTAGACGTCTGGACAATATACATACACATGATAATAATGTACTTTCTTATTATTTGTGTCATCCCATGTTCAATTTAAAAGAAAACTTATCTATGCCTGTAACATGTTTTTTAAAATCGGGGATTTGTTCCAATTGACGTTTTGAGATTATTATACTTTAGCTTCGTTTTTGGTCACTTATAATATTGCGTTATTTCGTGGGATACAGCCAATAACTTTGTTCTGCAACCATTGTCAGCGTTACAAAACAACATATTGCGGACACTGACTTTTAGCAAATATAGATGTCGCATAACTCGTCTGTACAAGAACTTAAAAATATTGAAACTGAATGACATTTATCAAATGAATTAGCAAAATTTATGAACAAATTTCACCACGGAAAATGACTAGAAATATATAAGGAATATTTTCAAGAGACTTCTTCTGTTCATTCTTATCAAACCAGATTTGCTAATATGGAAAATTACTTTATTCATCGAGTTTCAAGCAATGCCGGTAAAAAATCAATTTCGTATAGGGGACCTCTCTTTAGGAATGAGGTGGAACAAAACTTAAAGGCTGTATTTTTAAGCACTTTTTGCGATCAATTACAAGGGTTCATATTCTCACAGTATTATATAAGTAAAATAAATGTCATTTTTATTGGCTCCTATTAAATTTTATGGGGTATTACTTTCATTTTGTGTGTTTTGTTTCTTCGTAATTCTTTTTCTGTTTTGGAACGTGTGAGTCCCTGTTACATTACTATTACATATTGGTCTTGTCAGACATATTTCATAGGACATCTTGACCAGATAACCTTAGGGTTTGTCGATGTCCGAGCTTCGAAAAAAAAAATATATAAAATAAAATAACACGCAATACACAATAAAGACCGTAGGCCTATTTTTTGCGTTTTGTTGTCAACTGTAGCGCTTGCTATGTATTATTTTCATTTTCTTCGTCTTTCTGTGAACACGTGTACTTTACTCACCGTCACTAAATACATCTCTCTAATATTAGTTTCATGGGGAATCCATGTGATGGGATTGTACGGTCATAAGTTGCCATGGAATGGGATGGGACAGAAAAAAGTGTCTAATGGAGAACCCTGGATATATGCTTAGGTTTAAAAATACTGTTTTGAATTTTGTTTGCTTTGTGGTAATTTACAATTAACCAATGCAATTGCTGCTTGCTATAGCAAAATAATTATTCTGCCTATGCCAGTTGAAAAATGATACATAATGAACCATTGTCAATTCTAGCTTAGGCCACTTCAAGTAGACTATACAAAATTTGCGGATAGACTTCAGCGCTTTTATCATTCAAATTTCTGTAACCTTGACGTGCTGCAAGAAAGGTATCGCTTGTGCGTTTACAGTGGAATTAAAAGTAATTTTGAGCGCCACGTTTCGAAATATGGGAATTTCAAAAGTTTATTCAACCAAAATCATGTTTGAAGCTGCGTGGTCAAAGTTTACGACACAGACACACGCATTTACACTTCACAGAACATAAACTTACCGAGGAGTGTGGCTGCGTCGAAGTTAACAACCGCACAACCTCCTGAGAAAAATAGACACACAGCGTACAGCTCTATGCTTGTAGCGAAGCTGGTTATAATGGCAAGGATATATTGCAAGAACGTAAAGAGCAGAAAGGTCAGGCGTCTTCCGAACCTGAACATACACCAATTGGATGTCAGTGGAAAGGTATTAACAGTTCTACCGCGAAATCTAGCAATGCAGTAACTAAAACACTGGTGTAGGAGGCGGGGGTGCAAGGAGTGCAAGAGCACCCCCAAAAGTTTTGATTTGGTGAAAACCAGGGCAAAATTCCTTAAAACCCGGGTAAAATCCATGGAATTTGGGGCAAAATCTCTGAGAACCTTCACAAATCCCTGAAAAATCTGAGCAAACTCACTGAACATATGAGCAAAAGTGGAGCCCAACCTGCTTTGATTTGAAAAAAATGGCGCCCAAAATCATATGTAGAACTTTTCTTTTTTGGAGGTAACTTTTTGGAGTTTTTTCGGGCAAGTTTGGGAGAATTCGTGCAGACATCCTTCGACCCCCAAAAATTTGCTTGCTCCTATACTTATGAACTAAAATACCGTAAAGTTACAGTTGTCCCCTATACTTTGTTAATACACTTCATATGTTCACCAAGAAATGCATTTGAATATGAACTAAAATACCGTAAAATTACAGTTTTGCCCTGTACTTTGTTAATACACTTGACATGTTCACCGAGAAATGCAATTGTAGTTAATAAAAAATGCGCATAGATAAAAAATTAAAAGGACTTGTTTCTTGGGCGAGAGAGAAACAATTTTTCAAAAGAAATCCACCTGCAGGTCATCAACTAAGAGTTTTCCAAGCAAGCGTCAATATCAGCGTAATCAGCCGACAACCTGCAGACAAATGACGGTCTGCAGAGCAGTTGCATTAATCAGAATACGCGCTTAATCAAAATCAGGAACCATCAGCACCGCACTTCGAAAAGAAGGAAAAATCTGACAGCACAAAAATTGAAAAGTACTCAAATCTTTGCAGAAACGATGCAATCAGAGCGAAGCGTTGACAACAACGCGATTGTAAACGTACATTGCAAAACGCAAAACACACCAGCTCAAAAACGCATACGAGAAACATTCTATGCACGATTAGACGACAACACTTTGAATACGACGCTTCAAACAAACTTGCTGCTGGCAATTTGCGTAATGTTTGCAAACAAGACGGTAAAGAAAAGGTAACTGCACAGACTTTTATTATATAACCTGAAGTCATCTCAGTTTTTGGTAAATCCACCAAGTCAGCTCACGGTTATTTATCAGCATAAAAGTGCAAGTTGTTAAATGGTGCCCAAGATATTATTTAGGGCTTCCTGCATATTACATACCGGTGACAACTTCGAAACAGGAACGCACAATCTTGTATTAGCGATTGCGCATAGCTTGTGACAATGCCTACCACTTTGTGCATTACACATTCCAATATTCTAAGTCCTATCTAACATTTGTATCTGCTCACTTCGCATGTCTTCTGCCATGGGTATCCAAAGGCGACCCGAGGGCACATTCCACATAGCCTGTGGTTTTGGTTTCAGGTTGGATATACGTCCCGCCAAAGCCCGGATTGTGTCGGAACGATGGCAGCTTCTCTTTACTTACCACAATTCCAGTTGTGTTTTGATGTGCTGAGAGCGAATATGAGCACGAGCACCGTCGAAAAGTAGTGTTTTTGCTTCAAACCCTAAGGGAAATGTCTTAGTTGCTTTTCCTGGAATCACTTGTGGTTGAAGATGGACATTAATAGACTGTTGAACAATTATGGACTCTTCGAACAGTGAGGAACTGTCGTGTTACATACACCTATTACACAGTGACACAATCGTGTTGCACATTTCAGTTGTGTGAATGTGTGTTACCATGATAACCTGCACCAACGAAGCCTCGCACTCATCTGACGCTGTTGGAAGCTTGCAAAAGCAACGCTAACCTTTCTGGCCCGCGGGCGTCATCACATAATCAACTTTGGCCCTCTATGACAGTGCTTGTCAACCCGGGGTATCGTACACCCTAGGGTGTACCAGAATTTTCCAGGGGTGTACGAACTTGATGGGGTGTACAGGGGTGTACCAGATGTGTGTTCTTCAAAAACAGTCAATTGTCCCACATATGTCTTCTGCACCAGCGCAGTGAGTTAACTTTTCACATATTTTGATACTGTATCTATCGAGTGGTGTGCATTGTCTGTCGATTTTCACCTGCATGTTTGTAATGTTTTCAGATGACCATCACGTATTCTTTTTTTTCATTAAGTGCAACATTGGAGAGTATGCAGGTAAGAAATGTTCGGGAACCATTGCTCTAGCTAGCTTGAATTTTTTGTAAGATAATGTACCACCCATGCTTTTCTCTGCAATGATTATTTTTTGTAGTAAGACACGTAACAGTATTTTTCCAGTCCCGTCACCACGGGGATCTAAAGTTTGAACACCGCTGATGCGTTTGCAAGTCTTCCGTTTTTCCTCATTGTTTGGCCCAGTTTTATGATCATGAAAGATTACAGTAAACGCTGGCGCGATGTTTTCATTTTCTTTATCATAGATATTTGTTTTCTCTCAATAGTGCTTGTGCATACATATATGCTAAAACTCCTCTTCAGTGCTTCTTAGCGTCTAATTCTTTTTCATATTTCTTGTGTACCATCACAAACTCGTGTGGGTGGCATGAACTTGCCTCTGTGGCAAACAAATAATAGCAAACAAATGAAAATGTAGATAGAGAAACGATTCAAAACCTGTGCATTTTTAAAAACTTAGCGTGCTTTCATTTCAACCAATTGCAAAGCACCATGCAAGCCAGGCTTCTTTAACTGCAGCTGTTTTCGAACGTCAAGATGATATAGGCCAATACCTGTCTGACATGAAACCACCGAGTTGGCCTCCAATCATTTTCCCGCACATGTACACTGAAACGAGCATCGGTTTTATCCATGCCCGATTGCAAACAAGGTGAAACTAAAAACAAAATATAAATAGTTAAAAATTCACGAAAGTAATCTGAAGAAAAAGCCTATTTGTCACCATCCGCAAGACCTTGAAGGTAGGGTTTTCGATGACGGTGTAAACTGTCTCCATATTGTCAGCTTTTATCTGTTAGTCTGATACTGCTATAGGATATCTCGTGGAACAGCATGCAATAATGAGATGGTGGATCTGCATGCTGTTGCTCTCGGCAACGACGGCAAGCACTCAATACTTTATATATATCAGTGGTGGGCAAACTACGGCCCAAAACGGCATTTTGTGCGGCCCTCAGGGAAGCCACGGGTATATAAACAGTACATACTTTTAGGGCCGGCTGGGACAAATTTTACCAGGGGGTACGAAGACCGATCACAGTCCCCTAACTTCTGGAGTCCTCGTCACAATTTGTATAGCTGGTTTGTATAGTAATCAGAATATAGATAAGACTGCTACTGTGCTAAAATTTAGAAATAGATTAATTGTTATACTGGCAACTGGCTTACTCAGTAATTCTGGGCTTGATTACGGAAAAACTTAGCGTGCGTACTTTCATTGTCCCGGGCCCCAGTGCCTACGGGGCCGGGTAAGATGTACTACTTGTACCCCACCTCTCTTAGACCCTGATATTTCGAGTCGATGTTAAAGTTATTTTATCGATTAGATTAGAATTCTCGAGATTTTATTCCACACGTTTCATTCCAAACCGCATTTTTACTCAACCGGAAGTGACTATTGTTACTGTGTCAATATGAAATAAAGCAATACAAGGTTATAATAATATTATTATTAATTCATATTTTGATAAGTAACTGTAACTGAAGTAGACAAATGTAATACATGCGGCCCCAGTTAGCAATAAAGTTTTCAGTGTGGCCCTCCGTAGAAAATGTTTGCCCACGCCTGTTTTATATGAATAGACTGGTGTTAATAGCTCGAGTAGACCAGCGTAACAGCCGGACAAATCGAGACACTACACAAATTATCTTATTGTGGCTCCAAAAGAAATGTGTCACACTCTCTGCTGAAAAGTGTTAATTGTTCTGAAGTGACAACTTTCTACTGCCTTGCGAACATTAGAAGGCCATACATCCATCCCCTGGTCTGGGTTTACGTGGATAGAAACAAGGTTGAAATGTTGCATGCATCTAGCCAAGCCCAAACATCGCCCTTGCAATAATTATGCGTTTTTACATTGATTGAGCTGTTTTGACACCAATTGAAAATGTTGGAATCCCCATGCCTGCAAATATCAATTTAAACCGAGAAAAAATAGCTTCTATTGGTAACCATTGAATCAACTAGCTTCATTCGTACCTCTGTAGAAACAGTTGTAGCGAAACCCTCGAACTGGTATTCGTCGCAGTGTGTTTGCTGATCTGAATAATACAAACCACGTCAATGCGGTAAGTCATGCTTTGAGGTACACTGCATTCATGATGATTCTTAGTCAAAATGTACGAGTAATCGTGGTGCAGATAAGTGGTAGGGCATTGTAAGCACTTCATAAGGCCTGAGGAGAATTAATAAAATACCCTATAGGAAACAAGAATGTTGTTGGTCGAAAGTTTCAAGAGATTCTTAACGAATATTGAGCATCAGTCAAATTTTCCATTTCAATTCTGATACAGGTTTCTCTTTTTTATGGCTTTCTACACTTTGCGTGCTGCTGTAGTTAATCATAGACTACATAACTGAAACCATAAAAGTTTCACTTGTTCTGTCAGATTTACTAGCATAGAAGAATAATTTTATAAAGAAAACTTTAGATAAAATAAACGTTAGCAAAATTAGCAAAAAAAAACTTATTTGCTTTGCACAAAAAGTTTCGAAAGCAATTTTTCTGAAAGTTGCCCATCGGTTGGTAAATAAAAGATATTCCATATAGTAGACCATGATAACCTAACTTTATTCAGAAAGATGTGCAAAATGTTTCCATCAAACCCTTAAAGTCGCTATGAACAAGTAGAAAAGTTATTCACAGTGCTGTTCTATGCTCGATATAAATACCTGACAATTCAGAGCCGTTGTTCGAGCAAGAGTTTGACGTGTTACACCTCACTGCAGGCACTGCAGTTGTGATGACGAAATTATTTTCCTTGAAAAAAAACAACGATCAGATTCTTGTATTGCAAGTTATTTCAAATTGTCTTTCTAAATAAATTTAACCTTTCATCAACAAAATTGTAATCAGTTGGTATGAAATGAGAATTGCAAGGTTTAAAAATGTTTGTTCTCCCACGTTTGGTAAGGATTTCTGTCATGTTTTTCAGAGTTACATTGAAGTTGAATAAATTGTTTAGAAAAAATAGAATTAAACAAAATTTTATATAGTTTGCTACTTTGCAGTCCTCACCAAACTTTGTTTGTTAAAAAACTACAAACTATGCTGTACCTTGCAGTAAAATTATATACTGTAGTTTGCTAGCGCACAGATTTTAAAGTGTTTTATCATTTGAAGCTTCAAGTTATTATTGACCAAATTTACGTTACGTTGTAAAGTTTTTGAGATTGTGAAAATGCACCAGAAAATACTTCTGCATATTGTAGAACCACACTTAAAATAGTACAAAATAAATTAGGATGGTATTGCTGTCTAATTCATGCTGCCTGTGTAACGTGACTCTCATTTAACAAAGTCAAGCCTTCAAAAAGCTTTTTCGTTACTTTTGCTTGCTTGGGGAGGGGTATAAAATTACAATTTATTGCAATTCAAAGAGTCGATGTAAAAGTGAGACAGAGTAATTATCGACAGTGTTAAATACCCTAATACTGTTTTCATGCTCTGCGTAACGTCAAAGGGTCAGAACCTTGCAGGTACAGATGTGACCAATTATTAAATGTTGTTCGTCTCTCCTCCCGGGCGAAGTTCGATAATTTAGCGATATCCTCACCAAAATATGACAAAAAATTGAGGCTTAAAGTAACGTTTGGAGCCGGAATTGTGCAGGTTTTTTCACAGCGGAATGGCAGTTTTAAAAAAAGAACTCGGTATTCTTACCAAAAACAGCATTGAAAATAGTTGTTTCTTGCTTTGTAAGTATCGCACTGAAACATGTAAACAACTTCTAAATCAATTTGAAGTAATTACCTTTCTTTCGTATAAGCTATATGCCAATTGTAAAATATTTCACTGCCTAACTTTATGACAGGCAAACTGATCAGAAGTTTGTTTAAAAGGTGTGTTGATCTTACTTATTTTGTGTGCCTTGTTGATTCGTCAATCGATGGCAACATTCCGTGTTATACACAAACGTCTATCTCGTGCCAAAAAATGAAGGTTTTCTTGCCATATTTTGACATCACCTGTGCGTGACTGCGAGGATCTGTGAGGTCTGGCTCAAGGTTCAGTCGTGGTGCGTGTAAGAGTATTTCGTGTGTGTTGAAAAGTTGAAGCTTAAATTTAGGAGTGATTAGAATTTCTCTGTTTAAACAAGCTATTCGGTGCTGATAAACTAGAATTTGCTTCATAAATTTGTTTACAAATTTGGAAACGTATTGAAATGTTGTGAGCATAACCAGTAACAGTACACGAATCACGTGGCATAAAAAACTTCAGATATTTGTTAGAGCCAGGATTTTAATATTTGAGGTACGACCTAGTTTTCGTGCCTATCAGTGCTTATCAGGTGCAAACGTCTGTAAAGCATAAGCAATCGGTAAAACTACGGAAATGGTTTGTTTACTTGTTTATTCAAAATTCCCGATGATGACAGGCCAAGGTCTGAGCTGATCACCGACTTATTTCGCAACAGTAGAAGAGAGGGAAAGACAACGAGCAAAAAGCAACTGACGTACAAACAACAAAATTAATGGAAAACATGCACACTCACACATACGAAAAAAAACTAAACAATCGGGATTGGTGTTGCCCATCTAAAAAGGTTGATGTTGTAGAGTAGACAAAAATCAAGGACGTCTGCTTGAACAGGAAAAAAGATAGGTCTCTCGGTAAATCTGGATGCCCGAATAGAAATATTTAGGTTAGCTAATGGAAATTTAAGGACTTAAATGCAGGGGCGTAACGAGGAGGGCACAATCCCCCCGGCGACGATTCACTCTGGGGGCGCCGAATGACTGCGGGGGGCGCCGAAAAGTCCGAACAATGTCACAAGTACTTTCTTCAACACAGTACATTTGCTTCCGAAAGACCTCAGGTTCGAACATGGGGGCGCGAAACTTGCCGCAGGCGCCATCTAACCTCGTTACGCCCTGCTCAAATGCCGTACATGAGATGCACCTTCATCTGCAAGAATCTTCTCTATCCTTGACAATAGGAACTGACGTGACGTGTACGCTAATTGGCATTCACAGGATATATGATATTCGGTCTTTAGAGCATCACTCTATCACATGGGCACATTCAATTGTAGTGGCCATCGAGTCTACTGTGGCCCAAACGAGGCACAAAATTGCAGTTGCGTCAGGATTACAACGGTGCAAATGCGAAACGTTACTTGTCTACTTGTCGGGTTAATGAACTAGTTAGATTCCTTAGGGAGGAATTCGTGACAACTCAAGCAAAAAACGCTGAAGGCAGTGAATTCAAAGTTTTGAGCCTTTATGAGAAAATGAGTTATGAAGAGACTTAAGTTTCTATGAAGGTAGCTGTACGTTGAGATGAACACGCGATGAATAGTTGGAAGTATTTTTGAAAAGTATGGAAGCAAGGCCAGAGATGAAAGGAAGGCAGGGTCCAAAACGTGTGTTACAAATTGGAATAAGAATGTGAGACTGACGACGGAAAAGGTTATTATATGTAATCACGCAGGAGATGGCTATCTGTTTCACTATTTCAATTTGCACTGCGATAGTCTGTGTTACTGGGACAGTTTCCGTTTGGTTGATTAAACCTTCTTTGAGGATACGTGGGCAAAGTTCCGTTTGACTGCGTCGTTTTTTAGGACTGCTAAACGTTAGTTAGCTTAAATCTAGCCCCATGCCTACTTGCTGATATGATGTCACTTCTTTTATTAACACTTATGCGTCGGTCGACTAGTACGATCTGTCTTTCTTGTATGAGGCACTGGCTATATCTTCATGAAACGCACTTATCCGGTTATCCACCTGCTTTTTTGCAAGTAGACCGACCATTCAAGGCTGTTGTAAATTAAATCCTGGATCTAACAAATGTTCAACTCATGTACTTAATAAACACTAAAATCTTGGACCTAACAAGTAAAATCTCTGTTTTTTGCACAAATTTGTTATATTTGTTAGATGTGCTTCTTAAATACTTGTACAAGCCGAGCACTCCATCACAACATTTTCATCCAAACGGGAAAAGCAAAAAAGCTTCAACTCCCAAAATATTTTTTTAACGTAAAAAGGTAAAACATCGGCTTCCAACGCTCCTATTTTCTCCACTTGCAAGATGCAAAGCGTTGCTGGTTGATTTTGGTTGCTACTGGAAATTTTAGTTATTTTTTACAATTTTTAGTATTATCATGTAATCTTCAAGCGGATGGACAGCAACTGCATTGCAGCTCGAAGCGAATAACATTTACGAAAATCCAGTGGATTTCTTCCCAAGAAAGGGCGGCAGTTCTTCTATTCAATCTTGTGGCGACTGTAACTGAACTATTGCACTACTTATGCAGAAAAGTCAGTTCATGGAAAAGAAATTCCAGCAGTAGCGACTAGAGGCAGTGTACGGTTAAAACACATTGCGAGCTTTTCCCCAACTGTGAAGTATAGCTGAGGAATCAAGTGATCAGCTTTTCCACTTGCTTACATCATCTTCAGCATAATAACGCAATAAAAGTTAATTTCCAGCCAAACATCTACATCAGTGGTTCTCAAAGTGGGCGGAATCGCCCCCTTGGGGGCGATTTTGAGGAACAAGGGGCGAAAAATCCAAAGGGGCGATTTGGGGCCAAAACAACACAAAGGGGGAGAAAACCCTCAACCACTAATCCAGTGTTTTTCAACCTTTTTTGCATCACGGACCACTTTATGCAATAAAAAGTTTTGGGGAACACCAAACAAAATTTTATAATCACAATTATGATG
>JGI24022J15233_10005579_pt1 | contig 13383 bp, 11 predicted proteins | sample Ectturendosymbi2_FD_15233 | JGI IMG/M metagenome (IMG submission 15233) | reverse complement strand
ACGGGTTACCTCTGTTCCTCGCGTAATCGATTGTGTTGCTCCACAACCTCAGTGCGTTGTTGCATTCGCTGCCGGCCGCCACCTGCGGAGTGCACAGCTTGACTGGTGATGATGAATTGAAAACAGCCCGAAATGGTGACTTGCGTGAAGAGCTAGCATTCTGGGGGGCGAATTATTCAAATTTACTGATGCGTGAACAACACCGCAGCCATGCGAGCAAGCGCAGAAAAATGTTGACGAAAGGCTGTGACATTACGGTCTTCAAACATAACAGCGGGGGCAGCTGTCCTCAGATAGTATGCGATTCTACATTCACTTTATACGAACGATGTGAATCGAGTTTGAAGAGACACATTAAACGCTACTTCTGCAACGTCAAACGCATCGTTGCTTAGCAACCGACCGCACCAAACTGTGAAGCGCAGCGTCATGAAAAGACCTACGTGGACGAGAAACTTCAGGTCGTCGTCAAACAGCTTGTCAACTTGAGCCGGTTCTGTTCTTCCTCTGACAAATCCCAACACTGCCTTGATTCGGTGAACTGTCAACAACGACACACAATGCAACGTCATCGGTGACGCGTTGCAAATGCAAGGTAAAAACGACAGTTAAAGGGTTGACGTAGACAAATCCCAAGTTCCAACTAAAATTCAATAATATCCGGGGCGAACAACGCAAATCCCGACCTGCAATAACTCATGCCATTCGCTTTTCTTCCTTTTTTTGAGCTTTGAAAGATATTGCCAGTTTGATGCACTGTTGCGATTGCCTTCGTGTTTGTATCAAACGTGATTGTACTTCATGCTGTGGTCAAGCTTTTTGTCTTCACCAAACATAACCAACTTCATTCAGTTGTAAAACCTCTACAACTCTAACTACGTCAAGAGCAGACCTTAGTGGTTGTGAGAAACGGCATTTGCACGTCAAAATGATAAGATTTTGGGGAAATAAGTGATTATTAATTAGTAGTCAATAAAAATTTGTGTTGGAACTTGTTTTTAAAATACCGCGTATACTTGTTGCCAATAAACCGTATCAAGACACAAATAACTATTATGTTTCGCAGATGTTATGCCGAGTTCGTTATTCCACTTGGTGGCGTGGGTTGCTACGGTAAGTTGAGCAACGAATCGGCTGAACGCCTCTGACTCCGATGTTACAGAAGGTCGCAGGCGAAGGCCACAGTTAAACCCAGCAGCTTACTTGTTGCAGTGTAATCCGCTTGCAGTCCGTTCCTGAGGATCGGCAAGGCGAGCAGAGCGGCATTGTCCTGCTCCTCACTGGTGCTGCACACGTTGCCAATAGCAACGGCGTTCAGTATACGGCCGCTGAGGAGCGCACAAGAGCGCTCGATGTCGATCATCCATGTCCACATGCTGTCTGTTTGGGAAGAAAACAACACTTCGATGTTTTTTAGGAGGAATTTTCAAATTACAAGCAGGTGGCAACCGACAAGATCCTAACACAAGTTAAAAAAACGATGGCAACCACTTTGCAGCGCGGCAAAGAAGATTTTAATCCAACGGTCAGCCCTTGCAGCCGACTGCTGACCTTCTCACGCATGCCAAGTTGATGCAAGGATTCCACAGCCTTTTCAGAGCAATCAACGAAATTTCTTGATAACTGGTCACATATCTTCCGCACCACAGCCATCGAACGCACCGGATAAGATCTGTGGCTTAGTGAGCTTAAATTTTAAAGTTTGTATTCACTTAAGTGACTGAAACTACAGCTTTTGGAGAATCATGGCAAATGCAGGATAGAAACAAAGAAAGAGGGAATCACACTCGCAAAGACCAGGTGTGGAGAGAAATATTCAAGTATTTTGACAGCATCGTTTCTATGGCTTTTTTAAAACCTGTGTAACGGGAATTCATTTTAGTCAAACGAATGTTGTTCATCTGTTTATGACCCCTGTGCTTAAGTTTTATCGACAAAATTGGGAATGCAATTTACGTGATTCCTGAGCTGAGCTGAGTAACCTGAAAGCCTGTGAAATGGGCGAAAAAGTGCAGTTGGTTACTTGCTGGGCACACTTGGTCTATACCATGTTAGAACGACTACGAAGATACCGAGCATTTCCGACCCCTTCAGTCATGCAGGAAGTCCTGCGAACCTGTCTGGTCTTTCAGTTCCTTGCGATCTACAGGCCACGACAGCTCAGTCGAGTCGGCGATTTCAGGTGCGTCACAGGTCGCCCTGGCAACAAAAGCACATTTGAAAACAGATATACGTATTATCTGAAAAAGAGAAGAAAATTTGGTGGCGGGTGGACGACGCGTCATGTATCTTGTTTCAAAAGAAAACGACCACGTAACAACGCACAAAGTAAACCACTGTGTTGTTTCCTTTAAGGTCAGGGTGGATTTTACATCTTGGAGGATGCACGCTCTGTTACAAGGTGTACTTCAGGAAAAAATCCTTTTCGTAGCATTTGAAATGAGACGTATCATTGGCAGTGCTTTTTCAATACAGTGGAACAAATAAGCACGAGCGCGTTTCTCAGAAACATGGACTTGGAACGAAAAAAATGAAACCAAAACTTGGAAGTTGCGTGTGTTAGTTTGAAAAAAACAAACAAACTGACCTGTTAAATTTGTCCAAATGAGGCAGGATATCTGTGAGGACCTGCTGCAGTGGGAGAGAGTCTTCCAAGCGGCATAACAGGAGAGAAGAGATCGAGAAGGACAAGAGACGACCACACGAGGAAAACACCAGCGTATCTGCACGGGACGAAAACGCTACAGCGAATCTGCACAGGACGAAAACGCTGCAGCGAATCTGCACAGGACGAAAACGCTACAGCGAATCTGCATGGGACGAAAACGCTACAGCGAATCTGCATGGGACGAAAACGCTACAGCGAATCTGCATGGGACGAAAACGCTACAGCGAATCTCTGCTCCCTAATCAGGCGCGGTCTACTGAGACACATTGCGTCACGCGAGTCGATCACCGCGTTCAACAGTTTCTGCAATGATGCAGACAACAAGTGCAACCGAGTGTTGTTCTTGAAAGAACCACTTCGCTGTTGAGCAACTGCAAATTACATTACCAGTCCTAACAAAATTGGGCAAGCGATGAAAATTGCACTTTGTTGTCGGAACAACAAAAGCGCTGCAAGTCACATAATTCACTGCTTGGCATTGCCTTGCCGAGATTCTAATATGGCGTAACCAGCTGAGTGGTGTGCAAATGCGGGATAGCAGCATTCGACGGAAATTAGATTCCAATTCGCTTGGGACACAATCACGGTACTATGCACCAGGCGCTAATATATTCCTTAGTACTATGAAAGTGCCTTAAATAACTTTACATGATAAAGTACATTGTGACATCACGCTTTTATTACGACAAACTGCATTTCATTCTACATTGTGGATTTACGACTTCGCCAACGCTCACTTTTCAAAGCTTGTGCAAACTCCCCATCGCTCTTCCTGAGGATCTCCGCAGCGCTCTGCAGCTCCGTGCATGCTTGCGCAATCAGCTGTGACGTGCGTTGCCTTATCAACAGGCTGGCGTGCGGCGCCACCTGGTGGCTTTCGAAGCAGTGCGAGAAGAGGTGAAAAAACATGGCGAAAAGAAGTTCGTGGATCTGCGATACTTGCTTGTCGTCCAAACCGGTCGAAGCCGCTTTTGGGCTGTTCTTCTTTTTTTCAACCGTATCTTTCAACGCGGCGAGATCGTGCATCTATCCACAGTAAAACGTATCTTAGTTGAAATCAGGTGGTACGTATCTTCTATTTTCATGTCAGCAACGCTTCATTCTAAGGTTTCCTGCCTTGTGCCAAATCGATGCGATTAATAAATTCTTTGGCTGAACATCTTACAAGAAACGCCTGGAGCAAGGTGTGGCTTTTCGTCTCATGGTTCAAATGCCCTGCCACGGGATCTCGAATATCAAAACTGGGTGACAAGGGAACACCAGTGAGCATGCAACCAAATACGACGCACGCTGAAAGTTACAGATCGCGGTTAGATAACGAAGAAGCTCGGGAACTTCGCGTAACTCAAAACTGGAAGTCATTCAAAGCGTTGAAGCGCCAGTACAGAGGCAGTGCTGTATCTCACCGTTCGGAAATGTACGTTTTCGAGCAGAATCGACATCAGACAAGACGCCGCGTGCTGCTTGCGCTCGGGCGGCAAGCTATGGTCGTGCGACCAAAACGAGAGAATGGCGGAAACGTGAGAATGTTCCAGAAGACTCGACAAGACAACGTCCAACTGCATTTTCTGCGGACACAAAGCGAACAACAGTCAGTGCCTTATTCAATTTGATAAACAGTCATATTACAAGAAAGTTTTGCTTGGATCTGGATATTTGAAATTGCCACGTCACCGCGAAGTCCGAAACGTGGACATGCATCAATGCTTTTGGGAAGAAAACCCGGTATGTACATTTTTCGCGTCGTTATTATAACGCCTTTACTGTTTTTGCTACAAATAACACTGTTAATGCGACAATGCACTCCAGTGCAAGGTTATGTAACTGAACAGGCCAGTAAATGGCAGTTTTTTGATAACAATGTATTCTAAAGAAAACCACAGTTCTGTACTTATGAAATGAAGACACTGCCATTTCTAAAAAATTCCGAAGGTTTGCGTTCGGCAAAATGTCGAACTAAGGACCAGTTACAAATGCAGGAAATTTCAAAACAAGTAAACGTACAAAGGGTCTAATACTTCATCAAACTTCCTTCAAAAACAGAACGTGTTATTAACAACCATTAACAACGGAATGGCTTTGAATGATGCTCCGCTGCTCCAACACAAGCCGAGAGGATTAACCCGCGATGGGCTGTATGTGAGTTTTATTACTCAGTGGTTTGAAAACTTCAAAATTTCGTTACTTTTTTGTGTCGCATTAACCACATTATGAACAACGCCATGTGCAATGCCGGCGTGGATCACGATCACCAGCCACGCGTGACGTCATAAGCGAATAGCAAGTCACGTGACCTGAAACCATAGAATCTACTCACTTGTCCCATGGATAAAGACTGCGAACCTTCTTTTCCTCTGGGCAGGAAGGCCATGAGGAGGGAGACGCGCTCGTGTACGGAGGGGAGGAGGAGGGAGGCGCCAACACCGATGCACTCCCGCACAGCCTGTGACGTACCAACCAACAGCGTGATGTCACATAACGTGAGAGCTGCAACTTCCGCGCATGCGCTGTTTTCAGAACGATTTCGCCAAAATGCGATTCAACCTCGTTTTTTTCGGTCACAGACCGAAATTTTTTTGAATGACCGAAAAAATTTAAGTCAATTCGGTCATAAGGTCTTTTCCAGGCATACAAAAATATCTGAAAACGAAATAACGACTGACGTTTTTCATCTATTTCGGACATATGACGGAAAAGTCTCAGCGAAGAAAAAGAACAGAATCCAACTGATAAGCGAGGCCATCAAAACAAGGCAGACTCTGCAGTAAACGCGTTGCCTGACAGTTTCAAACATCTTACTGTCCCGGATTTTTTCCAGGTCCAGGGCCGTGCGCTTCTACTTGAAAACAAACAAAATTATTTGTTCCATTGCGGCCACAGCGAACAACGCGGGTGTCAGCCACAAACGTTGCGAGCTGAACAACGCGAATCGCGAGCACTCACGTCTTTGACTGACTCCGGAGCGTCCTGATCGATGAGACGGAAGAGAAGCGACCGGAGCACTTCGGCCTCTTTGCCCAGGGTGGTGCTCGACAGGGAAGCGGTAACAGCCAGCTTTAGGTGGGATATGAGCAGATGCAGACACAGCAGCACGAAGTGATGATGCTCACTGCGACGAGCAAGCGAAATGAATCATCGTCGAAAACGGAATTGTTGTTGTTTGTTTTTTACTTTTCAAACGAAGGTCACACCTCGCAACTATTCGTGCAACACCGGCATACGATGAGCAATTGTCAGCTTCTTTATCGAACTAAGTCTGATTTTCGTGGTCACGTCGCTACCGTTCTTTTTGAAAAGCCAAATGAGAGCGGAAGTTTCTAATATATTCCAATGCGGTATTAATTTCGTCCACTACCAGGGTCGTAGCCAGCTGATATTTTCGGTGAGCGCAATATGATTGCAACTTGTTGTTTTACCTAAAAACTAAAAGCTTTTGGCGCTTTCAAAATGTTTTTTTTTTTTTAATTTCAGGAGGGGCAACTGCCCGCTTGCCACCCCCTTGTTGCGGCCCTGCTCACTGCAATCAAATTGTTTTAAAGGCCTCCGAAAGAAAGTATTCCTGAGTTGGTTCGTGCCCTTTGAAACGAGTTTATGCCAACATGTCAACTCGCATTGAAAATTGCACACGCGCGAAAAATTGTTTTTGTTTCAAACAGCTGTGCATTATTCAGCAGAGATGATGACTTCCAAACTTCAGACACACAACGTGCCCCTCGCGCTGCACCCGCGCACAAAAGCAACATTTTGTCATCAAACGTTCAAACATCAACAAAGAGATAAAGTTACGTACCTGAAAAGACGAACGGTACGAAAGTCCCTGTTCAGCGAACAAGTTGTTGGTAAGGCCCGCAAACAGGGGAGAACCGGGCAATTGCACGCCCGAATTTTTCAAAAACACGTTTAGTTGTTAAGGCACAACAACAAGTTACAATCATTTTCCTCCCCGAAAATATGAGCTGGTTACGACCCTGTTACAGATCAAGCATGAAGCGGTTAAGCCCAACGTCACCAACCTGTTGTTGCTGAACGGACTGGGAGGAGCGCCCGTGAACGCCACGCAGTACTTTTCCAGAAAACGATTCAAACGAGCGATTGTATTCTCACACAGATCCACGCAGAAAGGCCGTTGCCAAGACACCACGTGCCTGCAAAACGAAAATATTGCGTTTGTTTTTGTTTGAAAGCAAAATAACCAACTAATTATTTTGTAAAAATGTGCTTAGACTTAAAATAAATATAAAAGAAACCGAAAAACAGATCATTGTGTTCATTTTCGGAAACTCGACTCCAGGAAGAATAATGCGGGAAGAGATGAACGCAGGCGTTTTTGATTATCTGCACAAATAAAATCTTTCACAATGTCTGACAAAAAGCACACACAACTTCCGGCAACGCACACTTCCAACACAAATACAACAGAGTGGTCGACATCTTTGCTGTTCCGGTCGCAACAAACAATAAAAACATCTCAGGTTCAAGAAGACAACAAAAATGAACAGTTATGGTGCAATGAAGTTCAATCCGACATAGTGGCCAATGTCTTCACTTCCTTGCTACTTACGGCAAGGACGACACGTAAAGATCTATCAAGCTACTCAGCACAGCTGACTGCTGTGTTGCCAAGTGCGTGGCATTGGCAAAGATGCATCAATACCATTCATCGCTTGCAACACCGTCGCTTCAACGCACTTCCTGTGCGTTCTCAGCTGGCGATGCGTTTACGGCGTCATGTGCAGTACACACCAGAGCATAAGCGTCGGGAGGGGGGCCTTGCCCCCCTGGGTTTTGAAATTTTCAGCAAAAAGAGGTTGTTTTTTTATTTTTGAGTGGAAAAAAACAAATTTCGCCACTTTTGGCCCCCCCCTGGAAAAAATCTTTCCGACGCCCATGCATCAGAGTATTACCATGCACTTGCACTGATTACATGGAACATAAGGTTTTTGCGAACTTGTGAGTAGGGCTTCAGCAACGTGATCTGATTTCCTGTGGCTGCGTGATGATTTTGAGTAACAGGTGATTAAAACTAGAAGCAACTTCTTTTTGGAATTACGGCAAGGACGGTACGTGTGAACTACGGCTTTTTGAATCAGTCATTTTGAGGTCGTTCCTGTGCTTGTCAAGCTACCAAAACAACACACTTGTGGCCTGCACAGCTTTTCTGGAGCGAGTAACCTCGTCGCTCTGCAAGCTGCGATGAAGCACGTCGCTACGCACGCAGTCATCAGCGGCAAGAAAATCGTGACGTCGCCAACGTAATGTTGCGACGGCAATAAACAGCTTGACTGTTTACGGAAACCGACACAGGGTGTGCTGGTTTGCTAGTGCAATCATGTTATGCCCGACCGCCCACGGTGGTTGCCGTCTCTTGTCGGGTACTTCCGAATGTTCACATATAGTTTTGTGAAAGTATGAGCCTGGAGAGTAGCGCGATTTACGCCGGCTATTAATTCCTACATCGTGCCAGAAGCAGATCGCCAAAGACAAGCATCAAAAACTCGATGCTCTCCACTTCAAAAAAACAATAGATCTGATCAGGGTTTCCACGGTGCTACAAAACATATTTCGCAAGAGATATGTAACTTTTGGACTGACGAGGAATTTCTCACCTAAGAAACACCAATCGGCTTCGATTCTCAGGTTTTTATGCCACAACCCGTTACTTTTAATTTATCATTACGTAATCAGGGTTTTAGCAAAACATAACAAGCGCGAAATGCACCGATCTTCAAAATGTTTTGTCAACAAGTTTTGCGTCAGCGTCACTTGGTCTCAACAAACCCCAACAGCTGTGCAGTTGGCATCTTTATCAAATGCTTGTTTGTTGCATAAATTTAACGTTGCGGCTCATTCACCGTTGTTACACCATCAAGGGCTACAGCGTCGCAATCACCACAAATGGCAAACCGATATTGGCGAGAAGCTACAAGATCGGAAATGAACCACTGCGATTTGCCGGGGGAGGTGTCACAATCAGCAATCGCTGCGTCAGCGCCGTTTAAACAACGCAATCCTGACCCCGAGACTGTTTCTATTAATAAAAAGTCATTTCAGAGCCACGGATCAATGCTTGTTCTCACAGTACCCTGGGCATTTTCTTTGGGGGCCATGTTCAGTTATTCTCACCTGTCCATGGGCAGCGCTGTCCACGCTAGGCTGTGGGACGTGCCAGCAGATATTTGATGAATGTTTCGATTGCACAGCCCAACGACTCGCGTGGGCGAACAAACCGGGCTGTTGGTGTGCCCGAGTCCGCATTGGCCCATGGCGTTGTTGCCCCAGGTGAAGACTTCGTTCGCTGCGAAAGAAAAAACTTCGGATTTGGTAAAGATCGAATACATTTTTTTATTTACCGTTTCAGCTTAGTCATAAGCCATCATCAGGAATATAAATAAAATACAACGGATAATGGCTCATGAATTAGCTGAAACGTTGAATTAAGTAATGTATTCGATATTTGTGGCTATACTGCTAAAAACCGTTTGTTCTTTCTGTCTGGTGCAGTGAAGCCGGTATTTGAAAGCAGAAAGTTACACCGGAAATCAGAGAAGGCACGTTTTTTTCGGAAGTCCCGAAACAGTTGTGCGTTTCGAAAGAAGATAAACTGAGTGCGATCGGCATCCGGAATAAAGATTTCTTTTGCAAAGCAGTAACCACAATCAAATGCTGATTCCTTCATTTTCTCATCCTCGCGAAAATGACATTTCAACCACCTTCCAAGTTCGGGGCAGGAAAAGGGTCCCCGGGGCGCCTCATGGACTACTTGCGTTGAAGGTCACATCCAACCACGCTCCAATCAGGAAGGAAAGCTGGCTGCTAATAATCTGAGACACGCAGGTAATGTCAAAGCGCACACGGCACGAACCTCCAACCCGTAGCACGCCGTCATTATTTGACCAGACGCTTAGAACATCTCAACTTTTAAGCAGCAGAAGAGCGCAGAAAACCACAATAAGTGCGAGTTAAAAATAGACAGGCAACATTCAATTGCGGGTGAGAAAGATTAGATTTAAAGTTTTTTTAGAGGTATTCTAACGTTCTTATTCAGGCCAGCATTCGCTTGTACACAACAGCAAGTTTGAGTCAAACAATTCCGGTTTGCATAAAACTCCTGACCTGGAATTATCTTTTCTTCCGATCAGTAGCGCCGCGCAGCCAAGAATTTTGTTGGGGAGGAGCCAGTCAGTGACGTCGATAGCCACTGACGTCTTTTGGCACCAGTAAAAATCTTAGCAAGTTTGTTTCGAGGGTGCCTGGCCTCTTCGGCCACATTCTAGCTGCGCCACCGCTTCCGATCCATTTACAAGAATTATTGAAAAAAACACCAGTAATTTCTTACATTTTAACGAAAAGACACTGTTGCCAGCAAATTTTAGCTTTTTGAAAAATGCCACCAATACTCGACTACAACCACCACACAACAACAGCGACCACAACACGCACCGTCGCTCAGAGCTATGCAGTGTCCATCGCCGGACGTTATGTCGACGATTCGCGACGACCTCAGTTCTTCCAGCTTCGTTGGCTTCATGTAGGTGGTGTCGGCCGAGCCACACCCCAGACACGCCCCGCAGCCCCACGTGTAGACCTGACGAGGAAAAACATCGCTGGTATTTTAAATTCATGCCGACGATTCGCTTCAATCCGTGGCGGTGGATTGCAAGCGGGTGTTGCGGCACTCATGGGCTTTCGCCGAACGTGGTAAAAGACAACGAGGTTCTATGAAAGCAAAATAAACGATCAAAACCTTGTAGTTCATGAAGTAGGCACCAACTTTCCATCGTCTGGCAAATGTGGCTGGAGACGAAAGTGGTTGGGTACCACTGCTCTGCGGTAATATCTCACTGCCACGTGAGAGCTACGTATACCACCGACAAAGTGAAGGTTTTGGTAACGCAGACGCGGTAGATTGCCTCGTGCAGGAATAACATGTCACTAAGAACATCAGTCCGATGAATTTGGGAAAGTAGCTTGTGAGCAGGGGGGTAACAAGATTAGATGGTGCCTGGGGCAAGAAGCAAGTTTGGCGTCCCCATGTTCGAACCTGAGGTTTTTTGGAAGCAAATGTGCTGTATTGAAGAAAGTACTTGTGTCGCTGTTGGGACTTCTCGGCGTCCCTCGCAGTGATTCGGCGCCCGGGGAATGTGCCCCCGTTCCCCCCTGCTTGTGAGCAATGAGACTCCTACCCTGAAACATTAAGACAGGGCATCGCTGGTGTGATCGGATGTATTTGCAATCAATTTTCATAAAACCCCGATTGCGCCGCGCTGTAAAAATGGTGTTTCCGCGTGCCATGCACGCTCACGGAACACCGTACACAAATCGTGCACGCGCGAACTTTTGTGGTGCGTGCAACCCAGCGGTATTTGTGTTTTGGCCAAACGCTAATCATCGAGGTTGAGCCTATGCAGCGGCAATAAGTTAAACAAAAATTTGCGCAACGTAGAAGAGAAAAATACCTGTCCCGTGTTGGCAAGAGCGATCGAGTACTGGCTTCCAGCGCACAGTTTGCGGAACAAGATCCCGTGCACACTTTCAATCACCTTGGGTCTGCGAAAGTAAATTTCAGATTTGAATAACAACAATGCTAGAAATGCGCGCCGCTCACAAAGAGTCGCGTCCGATGCCCCTGCAGCGGGTGACCATGATCGTACCAAAACGCGGTAAACAAACCATAAAAAGCAGCGTATTTGCGGCTATATCTTTGCAAACACGGACAATTTGTCATCTTTCACGTCTTCAGTCAAGTGGTTCACCTCCGGCATTTGTTGCTAAGGTACGGAAATGACGTCACATGCAGATGGGATCCAGCCACCCACTACATGCGAGGTCAGAGCTTCCTTTTCACGAAAGCAACAGCTCTTCGATTCTCATTTACTTCATATTCCTATAAGGTTAATTATTATTGGCTACGTTGCAAATTGTATCGATACGAAACGTTAAATCACACTTATCAGCATTGGTACAGGCTGCTTTCAACGTTTGCAAACATTGCAAACAGTCTGATGTCTGAACAAAGCCTCCGATATATGTTGACAACGAACGCTTTAAACCACCTACTCGACATTCCAGTCTATCAGCTTGCCACGCACTGCCGCCTGACAACTTTACCTGTAGACTCGACTCGTGTCTCCATGGCCGAGCTTCCCGTTGTCTCCAGCTCCGAAGCTCCAAACAGTAGCTCGATCTTTCGACAAAACCAGAGTGTGCGAACTGCCGCAGACCACCTGCGAAGAAACGAACACGTTCTGTAACGCGACATCTGCCGCGATTGGAAACGTTGAGTTCATGTCTGGAAGATAGCATGGGGCGAAGTTGTTTTTGCGACACGATGCTCTTTGTGTCACATTAGATAAAACAGAAACGTCAGAAATAGTAAGGATGGTATAATTAGATGTTCACACTACTCTCTTCGTTTCGAATGAATTGACAGCTTCAGCAACTGCGTCCTTGAATAATTTCACCCTGCAGGGGTAGTTCAGCCATTTCTAAGGGTATGTTTAACAGCTGCTGCTAAGCATAGTACAACGATAAAATCTGTAGCAGTGAACATTCCTGTGGGGCTTCTGCCATCCATGGAAAAAAACTATCAACCAAAGTTTTTTTTTACCACAGTTAGATAACATAAAACCTACACAAATGCACATGTAAATGGTAAGCTACGCGGTATATGCAGCTGCTTGTCGTTGAATAAAATTAACCAAAAGCGTGAATAAGCTACAGCAGTGAAATTCCCAACAAGCTCGTCGTTATTTGCGCCTTGTTCCAATGCTACATCCGCCTGTGGTTATTTTGTTTAACGCTGAATGGGTCAGCGCACCAGCATTTTTTGTTTATTGGCAGCATTTTTTGTTTCATTCTTTAATTACCAGCGGTATCTTCCCGACATCTCGAGAGAACAGAAAGCATAACCGACGAAGAACATTTCACCATTACACATCAACGGTCTGGCAAGATGACCTGTTTTGCTCGGTTCATCAAAATGAGATTCTTTAACTTTTCTGGATTGGCTTGGAACCTGATTACTGTGGATTAAATAAGCTTTCCGGGAGGTTTCCAAATACATCGCTATTCAACGGCCAACAATGTGATTTGCTACATCCCTGCTTTTTGTGGCTGATCCAATACAAACAGTTGCTTTTATTCGAATCCATGGCGCTGGCGTGTTCGGTAAAAAAACAGACAATGACCTCACAATGAGAACAGGCTCCGTCATCGCCAACCGATCACGACTTGACTCGGCCAAGACGCACAGTTTACCGAAGGCTGCCTAGTCCGTCCAATTTTATTTTGAAATTATTCAAGAATACCGTTGAAAGAAGTCACACATAGGTTTTATCATCTTTTAAATACACAGTACTATTGACGAGACGACAAATGAGAGAAATGTTGCAAAAATTTTGTCCCGCTTGAGCGATTGCATTCTTTCAAATCGCAAGCAAATAAACTATTGAACCTGACACAATCCGACGTACGTTTTATACTGTCATAAAAATTTAACGCAACAGTCTTCTGGACGTGGTCCCTTTCAGTTGTTTCAAGCAGAAAATACGACTTTCGCAACGAGCACATCTAACGAGACCAACTCACCGAGCCCGCGTTTGTGATCTCCTTCACAAGAGTGGGCGAGTTTCTGCTCGTGTTGTCCCCCAGGCCAAGCCGGCCGTAGTCGCCCTCGCCCCACGTGAACAACTGGCCGTCCTGGGTCACACAGGCCG
>JGI24022J15233_10005577_pt1 | contig 13383 bp, 1 predicted proteins | sample Ectturendosymbi2_FD_15233 | JGI IMG/M metagenome (IMG submission 15233) | reverse complement strand
TCATCAATTTATCTCCTAGCATTTCACCTCTGTTTTGTTTCCAAAACGCTAAGTTTTTGTTTACAAATTACATGCATACATGTTTGTTGATCACACTGTTTTTTATGACATTTGGTCCCTCAAAGTTAGTAAGACAACAGAAATGTAATTATTAACTGGGTCTCCTATCGCCTCCCAACGGCCCATTTCTGCATCACCCTCCCCAGGGGGGCGGTACTACCCACTTTGGGAACCACTGATCTAAACAAATCAATTTAAGATATTGTTCCAGAAAAATCATGCCTTAACTTTTTTGTGCGCTTATGTTAAGTCGAAGGAGAATCTTTGTTTTGTAACAAGGATGATATTGTTGCGTATTGTGAAGGACTGCGACCGCAAAATGGTCACGTTAATGTTGATCGCACGCTGACAATTTCTGGTCAGCAATTTTTGTTCGGGCTGTATAATACCTTCATTCAATGCTTTATGGTCCAGCCTGTACTGAAAAGAAAAACGATTTTACTGCTGCGGTGCGAATGCCGCAGCGGGTTGCAGCGAGCTGTGCGAACATGCACCTGACGTAAGGCTCTCAAAATAGAAGCCACGTGTAACAGCGAAGACAAAGACTCACTGACGCTCGAGCAACGGGAAATGCTGTTCTCTCTGTGATGTCAAGTTCTGCCAACTTTTTATTTTTCTCCAAACTTAAAAACAAAAATATGTAACGTTAAGTATGATGATTTCTTTAATGATCAATCTTTTTAAATGAAACAAGGAAAACAATAAAAAACAAGAAAGTAGGGTAAATAACTCGTTCTCAAAGTGGGTGATATGGGAAGACAAGAGTGGGATGGCGGAAAAATACAAAAGGGTAAGGAAAGATCATTATTTACATAATTTCACTGGACTTCTGTAATAAGGCAAACAATGAGCTTTTGTTTGTTGCAAACTTATCATATTCACAATACGATTGCCTGGCCCAACTATAACATAACAGATTAAACGAATACGATTGATTCCGCTTCGTTCCAGAGCAGTCTCATAAAGCATTGGTTCTCAAATTTTTTTCGTTGCGACGCATTTGGAAAAGTTTGCTGGACTTGCGACGCACCAGAAATAAGATGTCAATAAAGACACATATTAATTATCAAAGTTTTATATATGTAGCCTCATTGCCGAAAGCACGAAAAAACGACCTTGATATTTTGTTTGATTTGTATATTTGTTCAAATAAAAGTAAAGCACTAAGAACTTTCAGACACGTTTGTTATACCTTCCTTCAAAAACGATAGCTTTTTAACGAACACTGCAATTTCATCTGATACGTCAAACATATTTTTATCGGGCCTTGCATAGAAATATTGAGTTCATTCAATTTAGCAAAAGATATCACAAAGTACGCCAATTTAATTAAAAATTCGTTCTAAGCTAAGCATTCAGCAAGTTGATTAATTTTATCACTGACTACGTTTGTCTAGCCTTTATATTTGTCTGACGCAAAGGAAACTAAAATTGTGCAATGCGTTCATCAGTAAACATATTGTTTACTAAACACCTGTAGTTGCGTGGTCATGAGGTACTAAATAGGCTATCTACTGCTAGCATGATCGCACTTGAGCAATATTCTTTGGTAAAATTATAAAACTGCACTGAATTTTCCTGTTATTAGTTCGTTGAATAAAACTGCACTGAGTTTACTTTTGTGCGACGCTCTCGAAAAATTAAAACGACGCACTAGCAGAGCATCGCGACGCACAGTTTGAGATCCACGGTCATAAAGAAAAAGTGAGCATCGTTCTCACTTGATTATCACTAACACATCCTTCACATCTAACTGCGGGCCACACCACACGTTGATTTCTTTTAATGCAATTCTGTTATACTGTACTTGTTTTGCTTAATACGGAATGTGGGTCGTGGGGCGATAACGGTATGTCGAGAGTGGTAAGGGGGATGTGGGGCAAAAACGTTTCAGAAACCCTGGGGTTCAATTTTCAATAACATGTGTTTGATCAATTAAGAAAGAACTTGCTGCTTGTTTTGAAAGATCGATGACTTTGGGCAATCTCTCGTAATATGACAGATGCTTCAGTCGCACAAAATACTTCGACTCTTTCCCTTACTTTACAGGAGAATGCCAGTTTTTCAAGAAATATAATTAAAATAGCTTTTTTCTCGTCAATTCCTTTTATCCAATACAGGACACCCGGATGTCAGGAGCTACCTCTACCTCTATTTATAAAATGTATCAAGCAGAACTTAAAACAAGTGATGCAATAGTTTGAAAGATTTCCTCTTCAATCACAACAAAACTTCTGTTTTGCAGGGAAGCCGACGTCCTGCTACGTCCCGAAACACGATCTGCATTTTTCGCAAACAGTTTTCAAATTCAGCAAAGGAACAAAACGTAGTCGTGGAGCAGGCCATTTACAATAAATAGACTGAAAGGGTTAATTACGTGCGTTGGTCAGTATCCCCGAGCCAAACCTTCCCTCTGCTAACGTCATGTTTCGCATGACACGCAAATCAAGTCTTATCAAGAGCTGAAAGGAAGATTGAGGAACTTGATTTTGGAACACCACAAAGGGTGTAGTTTTTCTACTGCAAAGTTGGCAATTTAAATTGGTAATTCCTCTTTTCAAATTAAAACTGTTTTTTCGTTCGATGAAAAAGGTGATCACTTCCGCGAATACTGTATATAAGCTAAGAGTAAAGCAAATCTAATCAAACTTGAACGGGACTAACAGCAGCAAAAATTTACAAATACTTTACCTGGTGGATAAATCATTTGTTGTCTGGAATACACTGAAAGCCTATTTTACACCTCGAGATAGGTTGCTTTGATTATTTGCAAAAGAAAAAGCATAAGAAACTGCAAAAATGGTAAGATTTGCAACTTGATGATGAGCAAATTTAATCAAAGAAAAGTTTGTTTTTGAAACAACTTGAAAAATTGTAAGTAGACAAGAGATTTTTATAAAACATCTTTAGCTCCAAGATAAAGGTTGTGCGGGCGAAGAAGGCATGAAACCTACCAACTTCAAAATCGTATTTTTTCAAATTAAGAGAAATAATAATGCGTGGATCTATTTCTTTACAACGAAAATGTAAAGTAGCAAAAGAGAAAGAAGACCAGTATTAAAAACCCAGTTTGAGATAAGCAAGCGTATCTCTAGAAAAATAAAACCAAGTCTTTAACGCTCAAGTTGCAGTAACGAAAAAAGTCTGATTGTTGCATTCCAAATGCTCTTAACTTGCTACAAAGATCGTTATCAAATGATATTCCGTGCTACATAACTAACCGTGGCATTGATGGTTTTCTAATTTGAACACCAAATGTGAAAAGCTATTTTTACCTCTCGGACACACATAGAAAAAGATGAGTTTTCCTGAGTAGGTGCGGTTATTGATGTTTGATTTTGTTGTTGCAAATTGCAATAATGACTATGCATGTTTTATTAAACATTGCAATGCAAAACTGGCCTGTTTTTGAGTGGATGATAAGCAAAATGTTTTGAGGCTGAAGAATTGTTATAGTGTGCACAAAAAACTCTTTGAAAAATAAACCTTATAAAGTAAACACTTTTGTTGAAGGAGAGAAGAAAGTTTGAAAACGTGTTTGAATTTTGCCTGAAATATAGGTATTTTCTTCCAGACAAATCATAAAATCTTGGTCACTGTGAGTCTTGCCTGTCTGTTTTTGTGTGGAGCTTGGTCAATAACGACGGAAATTGACCCCACCAATCCACCTAGCAATATGTAAGTTCTAATTAACGTTGTGATACGACACTTCTGTGATAGTCGAAGAGGTGGTCGTGTTAGTGCGATCCGTTATCAGCTTTCTGGACGATAAAAAAATACTTCAAAGCTGTTATGACTTCCGCTTGCAATAGTTTGATTTTATTTTCAGAGCAGGCTACTTTCTTCATACGTTTTGTGAAGTACGTGAGTTTTTGTTTTCTATGACGTGCTATATTGGCACAACGGCCATTTTAACAAAAAATTCGTGCAAATTCTTCACCTAACGAAAAATCTGTAGGAAACTTCAGTGCTGATAATTTTTTGAAGCAAATCAATTCAAAAAAAGAATGCAACTTTTACTAAGGCATGGATGCTGAATGAATCTATACTGAATGAATATAACTCAGTGTTTCATTTTTATAATTGACAGTGTTGTTCTTGACGTTTCAAAAAGATCACGATTTGAAATCTGCATATACACGTTGTTGAGTTGTACATTTCGTTGATGACATTTCAAAATCTGGTTTATTCAAAACAATTCAAAGTAGTGCATTCACTCAAAGAAACACAACAAACAACTTTACCAAACCTTGTTTGACGACATTTCTTGTATCTACAACTTTCAATATTATATTACTGTGTGTTAGTTCCAATTCAACGTATGTCAAATAATGTGGCATTGCAAATTGGTCGTGCAAAAGGTGATTACAAATCTAACGTGATTACAAATGTTTGAAAGATTGCACTAAATTCATTTTAAGCAAACAAAAAAGGAAACTCGGTGGAATTTCAATGTAATTGAAATATTTTGGAAAGCATTAATCATTAGTTTGATTGGAAAATATTGTTGTTACGAAAATTTATTTTCATAAGGTTTCAATTTGAAACAGGATTTTGCTAAGAGTGAGAAGATTGACATATATTCCGATGTTTCTGCTTATGATTGCTGTGTATTAAACATTTCGCTAGAGTTTGCCTCTGAAACTCAATGTGCTTAGTTTTGAAGGTGTTGTGGCACACATGATAGCCACTGTCATTGCCGCCGCAATCGTTTAAACAAGGAGAGTTAACGAACTGGATGCTTGTGCGCAGATGCCGATTACCACCTGAAGCTCGAAGGGAACCAGTGGAAGCCGCCATGCTACAATGGGACTACGTTTACTTGCAGTGCTTCACCAATCACTTCATTAAAGTGGCAATGTGCAATTCGACCTGCCGTGCCCCACACGGGTTTTCCCCGAGACTGGCTGCGCGTTTCCAAGTCCGAGAAATACGATACACAGTCCGCGTGAAAGGCCATTATTCGCTGCGCGTGCCTGTTGCTTGTGTGTGCGTTGTGAAGCCGAAATATATTCGAAGAGTGCGTTTTTGAAAAATTCTCTAATTCAATCACGGATTGTAAGATTTGCTGCCACTACTGGTGCTCTATTGGTTTGTGGGCATTATTTCCCTATTACATTTTATTTGAAGTGTTGTCGCTGTTCTGCTATATTTATTGCATTTGTAATTACCTTTTCTATTTGTTTATTGAGGTTTTGATCGTCTGCTGGTCACATTTTGCAAAGTGCTGAGAACTTTATTTAGTTTTCGTAGCTAGCAATTGCAAAACTTTATTTATTTTTCCTTGCTATCAACTGTAATGTTACTGACAAACAATAGTTTGTTTTTTCGCAACGTTTGTTCACTTTTGTCCGAAAAAGTGCTCTTGATTTGTCGTCTCTGTTACTTTTATTTAAGTGTGGAAGACTTTTGCGCCGAGTTTTCGTGAACTCTGTTGCCATTTTTGAAGTAACGCGAAGCGTTCATGTTTTGAATTTGTCCAAAACGCTTTGTCCTTGTTCAGTTTGATTTAAAATAAATTAATATATCTTGTACTTGTTTCGTTGATTACTGTTTTTGAAGTGGAAAGAATAGTTATATAGTTTCGTATCTGGAACGTACGTGTGTGGAGGCTGTATAATCGCAACAGGTTGTATTGGAGCAGTGGTATGTTTGGGCGTTGAACCAAACCGTTTGGCGATGTAACAGTCTCCGGAAAACACTGACTCAAACCAACCCGAAAGAAAACACTTGAATGAATCTAGTGAAAGGACAAGATTTTAACCAACATTAACTTCATGGGGCTAAAAAGCAGAATTGTTTTGTTTCACACGACTTTGTTCCTATTCGTCTTACCAATTTTATAATGTTGTTATAGTGCGTTTGTGCTGTAGGTGACTATATCTCCTCAAGTCGCCTGTTTTGTGTAAGGGCTCAGCGGTGAAACATGCGTGGGTTCTGTTTCGCTGGGTGAAGGTTTAGCTATGGTGGTAAAACGCAGGGATATATGGTATTTAATAAGGAATTGAGCAGCTTGCTACGCGTTAACATATGGCCAGTGGATCATTTCAAATCAATAGTTTGTTGGTTTCTAATTAGCTCTTATCGGTGAAAAATCTTAGTTGTTATGACTGAATATCATCATACGGGTAGAATTTGGATTTTCTGACATACAGTAAGCTTGGACACATTCCACTGATGATGCTCCTTTTCATCCCCACCTTTATAGCATATACCTCTTCTTTTTAAAGCCGATACAAATCGCTTTGACCTAAACTCCAAAAGGTATGTGTATGCGAGATGTGGAAATGAAATTCCAAATAACACGAGATTTGTTGTCAAAAAATTGAAAGAAAATATTTCAGGTCGGATTGGAACCGTATCAATTGGCTGCACACGTGACTTCTTCGCTCCTACGGGTTACATGGACCAACTGTTTGATACAGAAAAACATTCGGACAACCAACAGAACAGTGTGTAGAGCAGTTAGAATTAAAACAAATGTTATGCAGTAGTCATCGTAGAATTCTATTCGGACAAATCATAGTTTCAATCTTTCGTCTAGAAACTAAATTGGACATGGCTGAATATCCACGTCACTGCCGTTAGAATCATTTCCTCGTGTGAATACTACCTGAGCATCCGGATCATTGAATATGTTTGAAAGTTTGCAAAGTCTTGACCCTTGTCACAAAATGGTGAAAACCATTTAGCAGAACAAAAGACCACTTTGCTCAATTGGCTCGAGTCAACGCCACTGCGACCTTTCCGTTTGCGCTGTATTCAGTTGCTGTTGCTGAACACGTTCCAAGTGACTTGATCACTGTGGTTGTTTCTGCTGAGATGTGGTCAACTACTTGCAAGCATCACACGTGCGTGCTTTGCCGAGCGCTTCAGGGTTCATCTGGGCTGAGCAAGCTTAAAATTTCCACTGATATCAGGAAACCGCAAAGTTTTTGCAGCTGCAACTTGATGATTGGTTTACCAAAAATCCCAAGTTGTGAAATCGCACAAGAATGAAGAAATTTTATCTTGAGTGTAATGCAAGGCAATTAATTAAGTTTTTGATTAGCTAATTACTGACTTGCTTGAAATGAAAACCAAGCATGTTTTTCATTTTAATATTGGAACTACTGCAATTATCTCAAACTCGTTTATATTTCGCTTGTCGATTTTTAATAATTAGATTATATCTAGTGGATTAACTAAGCATATTTGGAGGGAATTTCTTCGAAACGTAAATGGTACGACACTGAGTATTTAGAAGAACATGCAACCGAGAACTTCATGTTTTGACACAAATGAATAGGAAAGGAACATATCATGTAATAATAGTTTATAAAAACCACTTTATGATGAGAAAATAAATCAAGCAACAAATTAATTACCTTTTCTGCGCATGTTCATCACGTTTGACAACAGCTTTAAGGAACTGATTTGAGTAATTGATTGTTATAAATTAGTGATTTGAAACTGGAACACCACTAAACTAGATTCCAATTACTGGCAAGGCAAGATAGGTCTTGCTGGCTGCATCCACGTGCTATCGACTCAGAGGCCGTCGAATGACCAGTTGGCGTGATTACATCTCCGACCTTGCTTGGTCTCGTCTTGGTGTGGAGCCATACTATATAAATATCTAAGATTGTTGAAAACCGTGAGGTGTTTCGTGTCTTCCCAGGTCTGGTGCCACGGCGACCCTCCCAAGAGGAAAAGCGGGTGTGAAATTAATTGTGCGTTTTATGTCTTTTCCTGGTTGAATTTTTGTATGTTTTCCTATTTCGTATTGCTTGCGTAACAATACGTCCAGTTTGCTACACTTTTGGTGAAAGTGCTGAACCTTCGACCGTTTCGTGTCACTTCATCTTTGAGGGCGTTCGTTTTCACAAATCGCGGCCAAGGCATTTGCTTTTAATGGTTCGTAAAATGGTTCTATGGTTTGTAAAATGGTTCGATGATGAAAAATGGTTCGATGACTTCCAAAAGCTTTTGAATTTTGTTCCCGTTGTTTTTCGTTTGTGAAGCATGTTTAGCGTTAACCTGAATTATCAAACCTATGAACACTTTTGTATCGAAGTACCTGAATGAGTAGAAAGCCAAGTGTTTCCTGGTTACGGATCGATGAGCGTTAATCCCTAGACGTTATGCATTTATCTTTTTTTGTTTTTACTTACGTGTCTGAGTCACACTTATGGTCCATTTCACAAGGGTAATCGAATAACACAAGAACACAAAAATGGTTAGTCGTGGCGCATTGCAGAGTAGATGTTAGTTAGATGATAAACACAGATAACACTCAGAGAGGAGCATAACACTGAAACTGCGCACGAGCTATAATTGCATTCACTCATCGTCATGCGGGAATCCGACAGTGGGAGAGAAATGATGACATTCTATCATGAGGTTTTGAATTAAACGGTTGAAAAGTGGAATAGGGTCAGGGACCTGAGTTTCGTGGAGGCAGGGGGTCATGTCCCCCCAACTTTGGACAAAATGGACACACAATATCTTTTGTCCCACAAATATTTTGTGATAAAAAAAATGCAGTCTAACAAATTTCGTGGTTACACTGCTGTTGGAAAACCTCCAGAATAAATCCGGGGAATGAATAAGAAACATGGACACCTATAGACGCAGTGTACAGATTTACTATGCAAATTGAATTATCATGATTGTTGATAATAGCGTACGTTAATTTGGGTTAACCGAATCAGTGTGTACATAAACGTAAACATTTGACTGATTCGTGTCTTCTTTATGTGAGTCGAATTCATGTGTTGATCTGTAGCCTGCAATATTGCCTACTTGTCAAAGAAGGTCTGTAGCCTACTTTGACAAAGAACTCTTCAAGTGCTAATAATAAAGTTTACTTCGAAAAGAAGCAAATACCTAGTAATAATTGTCAAGTACTAGCACAGTACTAAGCAACTGCCATAACACCATGGGTGTAGCTAGGGGACACGTGGGCCATGCTCCCCAAAATATATCATGTCCATAATTTGCCTCCCATTTTGCCAATTTTATCTACGGTTGGGTGAACACAGCAACGTCATCGAATCGCATATATTTATGTGATACGCATGAGCAATAACATGCATATCACACAACGTTTTCCAGTAAACTCGGTTCCTGAATGGGAATACTCAACAGCGCACAAAAGCATGTAAATTGTTTTGATTAAGGTTTCAAATGTTTTGCAGATTTGACGGTTGATTTTTTACTAGTTTTACATATTCACATTTTTATGTTTGGCTTGCACACATCGTCGACATGCTAAGGTTGATAGAGGAATCAAAAGAAAACACACGAATCATCAAGCGCCACTAAGCACAGGTAAGGATTTGCTTGCTAGCCCAAGACAATAGTAGAGAAAAAAAAATGCCCAAACAACGCACCAGCAGCTAAAACTACAACTGGTCCCCGTCATACAGCAGCGTTAAATAGTGGAGAAAAAATGATGATTTGTGAAAAGCATCAGACTTGTGTAGTGATCGGATAAAAAATTAATCAAGATACACATCGTTGAACAAAACCATACTGATTGTTTCTAAACAAGGCATCAAAGCTCCTGACATAAAGATTGACTTGGTGTGGGCGAACACTAGCATTTCTGGGTATGTAATGCCAATTTCGATAGTCATTATTGTAGGCAACTGGTAAGCGTTTCATTCTAGTCTGTGCGTATTTGCTCTGCTCCAGTATTGGGAAGCATACATTGGCATCAAATAGGCGCGGAACAGAACGCTTTTGCAGAATAGAGTGTTATATTCATGTGTTTACTGTTTTTTTTTGTTGTACGGAATAGAGTCTTTCATAGGAGCGATGAGAATGTTTCATAAAGCACGTTTGTCGTCCATATGTTTTCTGGATGCTGGGCCGACATATCCGCCGATCATAGTGTGCCCAACTTCCCAATATTAAATAAACACTGCGTCAGTTTAAAAACACTTTCTTGTCTGAGAACGAGTGGGCATAAAGGTAAAGCAACTTAAAAGACATTTTAAACTTTATTTTTACTTTGTATTGTAACTACACTCGTGAAAACAATTAAGAAAAATATAATTTACATATTAATGCAAGATTTTTACCTATGACGGTTTCAAAACAAATGCACTAACAGGCTTTCATTGATCTTAAAATTGATTCCGTTTGTGTTCCACAGAGATTTTCACGTTAAAGATGCATTAAAGGGCAATTTGTTTCGAAGCTTTTGGCCGAGCATCAGTTGGAGCGAGTTTTGGGCTTAACAAACGTTAGTGAAACCTGGTCCCTTAAAAACATGGGCTACCCAAATTGGTTTTCTCCCGGCAACGAATCAGCTTCTTGATAACACGAGTCCAGTCTTTAGTAGCTGAAGCAACTATGCAGCGTGGCTTTGCGTTTGAAGTTTTTTGCAAAACCATTTTGAAACATTTATTGTTTTGTAAAAAAATATCCCGGTGGAAAAGAGACAGTTTTGTTTTCTTTTGATAGCGCAAAGGACGATGCTTTTAGAAGCGGTTCTACTTCAGAAAACAGAATTACTTCGAATTCTCGTCAAAATTTCCAGTTTCTCTTGATCCAAAAACAGTTTTCAATGTTTTTCCATCAACGTCACATCCTTTCTTTGTGTTCATTGTTACGAATCCAGTTACCGCCAGAGTTTCACAACCTGAATGAAACCAGATGGTTTTGAGAGTTTCCTTGCAGGTGTTTGCTCTTGCGTCTCGGCATGTTAGCAATACTCAAAATTAGAACTGGAGAAAAACATTTCATTATATTGCTTGTGCAATTATGTGAAGATAGGTACTGTAGGTTTTCAGAATTTAACCTAATGACAACTTTGATGTGAAAGTCACTGATGTACGATTCTGATGAGTAAGTTAACTTGATCTAAACCAGTGTTTCTCAATCTTTTTTTGGCTAGCGCCCCCCCCCTTTTCTGACAAACAGATTTCTATCGCCCCCCTACCATGCCTAGCACACATATCAACACAATGTTTTTCTATTGTGTATTTGGTATGTTTGAAAATGATTAAAACAAGAATGAGCGCAAAGATGCATTTCACTATAAAACTTAGTTTGGTAAATTAACTCATTTAGCAGTCGGAAACTGTTAGAGTTAATGATTTGGAAACTGTTAGAGTTCATGAAGGGCTCGATTTCGTTTGAACAGCATTAAAATTGGACAAGGTGAAGATTGCTGATTTGGCTTTAATGAGGTTAACACCATTCGTCTGCAATTGCAAATTAACTTCATTGAACTTCGTGAAGATATCTGTGGACTGTGACAGCCAAGATACTATATCTATGACACCCATTGGCAGTCACCTTCTGTGTGCAGCAACAGGCGTACAAACTCTCTTCATCTTTATCCGAATGCACCACACTGCCTAAACTTAGCAGAACACTTCCAAACCCTTTCGTGACCTTTGATCAATCAATCCATTAATATTCTGCCACATTTTTAGTAAATTTTGAGTTCGGAGCAGTGCAGAATTGAATTTAATCTGCATATTTTAAAAGATTTTGAACTTCGCCGTGACACTTGCAGTCGTCCACTGGCTCTACCATCTCTCTCTCCCTGGATTTCCTTGGCGCTGCCAAAGCTAAAGTGCGTTCTGAAACACACTTCTGTTTTCCAGAATCTTTTCGATTCCCTTTAGGTAACTTATTCTTGTTGGCGCCTAACACTATCTGTAAAAAATATAAATTGCTTTTCTACTTTCGAATTGAACTCGTACAAGGTTTCTATCATATTTGTGATCATTAAACCACTCCATCCAAAATTAGCTCACGCTTTTGGTTACAGGCTGAGTCTAAGTGCAAGCGTGCATTCTCAAACCTGACCGCTGATAGTCACTGCAACGAAACGGGCATTATTAAGTAGCAGTTTACCCGTGCCAAGAAGTACAGCTGACGAAAATTCCAACCATAGTCATTTAATTATAGAGGAGAACAGTTTTACTGTGCAGCTTACCTTTAGTGATGGAAACTGTAGTTCATCAATTTATCTCCTAGCATTTCACCTCTGTTTTGTTTCCAAAACGCAAAGTTTTTGTTTACAAATTACATGCATACATGTTTGTTGATCACACTGTTTTTTATGACATTTGGTCCCTCAAAGTTAGTAAGACAACAGAAATGTAATTATTAACTGGGTCTCCTATCGCCTCCCAACGGCCCATTTCTGCATCACCCTCCCCAGGGGGGCGGTACTACCCACTTTGGGAACCACTGATCTAAACAAATCAATTTAAGATATTGTTCCAGAAAAATCATGCCTTAACTTTTTTGTGCGCTTATGTTAAGTCGAAGGAGAATCTTTGTTTTGTAACAAGGATGATATTGTTGCGTATTGTGAAGGACTGCGACCGCAAAATGGTCACGTTAATGTTGATCGCACGCTGACAATTTCTGGTCAGCAATTTTTGTTCGGGCTGTATAATACCTTCATTCAATGCTTTATGGTCCAGCCTGTACTGAAAAGAAAAACGATTTTACTGCTGCGGTGCGAATGCCGCAGCTGGTTGCAGCGAGCTGTGCGAACATGCACCTGACGTAAGGCTCTCAAAATAGAAGCCACGTGTAGCAGCGAAGACAAAGACTCACTGACGCTCGAGCAACGGGAAATGCTGTTCTCTCTGTGATGTCAAGTTCTGCCAACTTTTTATTTTTCTCCAAACTTAAAAACAAAAATATGTAACGTTAAGTATGATGATTTCTTTAATGATCAATCTTTTTAAATGAAACAAGGAAAACAATAAAAAACAAGAAAGTAGGGTAAATAACTCGTTCTCAAAGTGGGTGATATGGGAAGACAAGAGTGGGATGGCGGAAAAATACAAAAGGGTAAGGAAAGATCATTATTTACATAATTTCACTGGACTTCTGTAATAAGGCAAACAATGAGCTTTTGTTTGTTGCAAACTTATCATATTCACAATACGATTGCCTGGCCCAACTATAACATAACAGATTAAACGAATACGATTGATTCCGCTTCGTTCCAGAGCAGTCTCATAAAGCATTGGTTCTCAAATTTTTTTCGTTGCGACGCATTTGGAAAAGTTTGCTGGACTTGCGACGCACCAGAAATAAGATGTCAATAAAGACACATATTAATTATCAAAGTTTTATATATGTAGCCTCATTGCCGAAAGCACGAAAAAACGACCTTGATATTTTGTTTGATTTGTATATTTGTTCAAATAAAAGTAAAGCACTAAGAACTTTCAGACACGTTTGTTATACCTTCCTTCAAAAACGATAGCTTTTTAACGAACACTGCAATTTCATCTGATACGTCAAACATATTTTTATCGGGCCTTGCATAGAAATATTGAGTTCATTCAATTTAGCAAA
>JGI24022J15233_10005572_pt1 | contig 13386 bp, 10 predicted proteins | sample Ectturendosymbi2_FD_15233 | JGI IMG/M metagenome (IMG submission 15233) | reverse complement strand
ACCAGGAAAGCAGGCAACGAGTGTCATTATCCGCCGACTTTATTCGGATCGAACTTTCAACACACGACATGGCGCCAACCTCAGAGACAGAACTGGGGTGCGAGACCCGGTAGGAAGTCCCGCCCATACAAAGCAAGGATTCACGGCCGGTGGAGTCCTGCAAAATATAACCGCTGTTTAGGACGGTTAAGTACTAATGGAATCAAGCAGTTCCTTTATAACAGGGGGTTCCCATACTGGGGTACATTTACCCCTAGGGATACATTTGCCTATGTGAAGGGGAACAACTGCGTTTAGCAAGAGAAGGGAAAAATGTTCGTTTATTATTAATTTCGAATTATACATATATCAGTGAATACTATTTTAAAAAATCACTATTTGCTTATTGGTAAACATGCTTTCATTATTTTCCTCAGCGTTTTTGTCACAAAAAATTTTAGAGATACATGCTCACCTGTCAAAATGCTAAAGGGGTACATGGCCAGAGAAAGTTTGGGAACCACTGCTAAAACTAGACGTGTCAAAGCCAGTTCCAACCCAGACAAGTAGAAAGCTGTTCCATGAACAATAGTTTATTGGTTAAAGCATTCGTCATTCCATTGAACAGGTTGAAATTTCGACCACTGATACACATAGGCTTGTCCATGGGAGATTAGTTTTTTGTCCCATAAAATGGCAAAATGTGACTAAGAAACACGTCTTTGTATTTTTCCGCCAAAAAAAAGGCGCGTCGAGGTTACATGCGAACAAACTTAGCAATTTTTACAAGGAACATCGTGCAACTTCTACAAACAGAAGGGGAACAATTTTCCAGGATTAGTAAGTCTCACAACATTACAGATGTGCTGGAATGCCAGTGCGGGGGAACATTCCGCTGAGACGCGTCAATGCGCATAAACAAGTACACGTCGTTGAACCAGTATGCTCCGCCGTTCGAATTCGAGGTTACANCAGCAACAACTGGTNCCTTTGGAAAAAATCGCTCAATATGGTCACTGAGAAGTGACAAAACAAGATAGACAGAGACAAATATTTTGGCTCCTTCATTCTGCGAAAAGNTATTCACCTAACAGAAGGTAAGCAAGACTTCGCAAAATGGTAAAAGGTTAATGCATGTGAAAGGTTAAGGAAAACGATATGAAGTGGTGCAGTTAACTTATTGGTCACAAAGCATAAAACACTTTAGATAACAAACAGTGGCGTAACTGACTGGGGGGCAGAGGACGAGCCGCCCTGGCAAGCTAAATTCAGAAACTGGGCCCTCTTTATCTGACATTTTCGTATTTAGTATTCCAATGGCTTTCAGTAAGTTGTAGTTTTTTTGCGTTTTTCGGGGTGCTGTCGTTTATTTTTAGCTACTCAAACTTCTAGTGAAGCCACTGGTAAGCAGAAAACTTTGTTTTCTTACTCAAGAATTTGCGGTATGAGAGGGGGGGTAGCGACTGCATTGACAAAGATTGTTGTTAAAAGTAACGAATGCGTTGTTCAATGCTTAGTGGAAAACCAGCAAGTACACATCAGGTCCACCGAACAGCTTTCGCATTTTGTGGCTGTTGTCACTAAGCAGCATTCACGGATGTGCGTAACAGATGCCTTGGGCGATAACGACGAAATCACCCTGTTCATAGACGGAAGCCGAAACAACACAGAGTTGAGCTTATTGGCGGAAACACTGAACAAATCCGTTCACGTTGACGCCAAAAACTTGCCGGGACACCGAAAAAACCCTGCTGATCAGGTGTCAAGCACCTCTCGACAGTTTGGTGATTTTTTAATTCAGAGTTTGTAGATGGCCGAATCGCAGTTCAATGTTGAGTCGTGATGGAGTCAGATTATTTTTCCTGGGTCCCACACATTTCCAAAACCCATTTCCCATACTCTTTTAATACTAAATGAAAAAACTTTAATCGTCTTCATTTTTCCAAGATTTTATTCGTGGGACACAACGCAAAAAACATCTGCAGAACTGTCATCCGAGGCAAAGAACAAAGTTTGAATAAATAATTTCTCGAATTTGGAATTTCCATATTTCTTCAATACGTTATGTACATTTTAGCCAAATCCAATACTTTTACGGTCTTGAAAACCGATTTCACAATTCAATACTAGACATATTTCAAAACCGCGTGGGAACCCTGTTTTTGGATCTGAAGAACCTTCGGCGATGCACAAAGAAACGCTGGAAGAAGTCTTTCCTTTTGCAGCAGTCATTAAAAAAACTGAAGTCCATTGAGATTCGAAGTAAAAAGTGCCGCATCCAGTTCACGACAAACAGCGAAAAACCAATCGCTTCCATACAACTGCAATGTCAAGGCCGGCCGCTTTGGAAAGTTTACTTTGCTCTTGGACAAAAGCACATCTTTCATGGCGCCTCAAGGTTACTTTCTCACGCGCGTTTCGTCATCCCATCCCTTTTGCGCTCTCGCCCGCTCAACAACACATAAGTATTGTATGTTCTGAGCTGAATTGCCTGCCAGTATGACGTAACAGTTTAGCTTTCATCAATAAAAAACAAAAAATGCTGGTGTCCAAAATCGGGTACCACCCTCGGGATTGCATAAAGACTGTTTCCGAACTGCTTGTACCAATATAGAAAAAATAGCGCATTCAGTACAAGAAAGACGTTTGTTGGTGGTAATGGCGGTGTTTAGAAACTTCCCGTCAGTACAAACAAAAAAAACTACCCGTTATTGACGAGCTAAGCACTCGTGCTCAGAATTACTGTCTTTCAGTGGCTGAGCTCTAACGCAAAATTAAACTGCAAGTAGATTGATTCATCTTTTTCGTTGTACAATCACTTACAATATCTCTAAAAAACAAACCCAACTGGTATTCTAATCACCGTTCATGAAGATTACATTTTCTGGAGCAAGCAACTCTGCAAAGCCAACAACTGCACACTCAGCAGTCGTAAAATATTTCGTTTGCTTTATGGTTGTTTCATGGATAATTAGCAAATCAAGTGTTGTGGCACGATCATCAAAGTTTGAGTTGCAACGCATTGTCAAAGCTCGGTCATACTCTCTCTACTATAATTTCCAATTTGAGCAAGTAATAATTACGTTTGTAAAACCCTGGTCCTTCGCACGCCTCGCAACAAAGCACACAAACGCAGGAATTCCATTCAAATTGTGTTCTATTTGAGAAGTCGCGACCTTTGCAAGACAAAAAAAGGTCAGATTTTTACGCAACTCCAAGTGTAACTACTTTGTCTTCGACAAAAATCACTACCGTACAAAAACAGCATGTCTTGTAAGAGCTTTCGGTCCAGTTGTTGAAATTTTAAATAATTGATACCTTTTGCGAATTTTTTTGGAAGTTTTTTTCCTGCCATGTTGTTCCCTATTGCATCGCGGAAGAGATTGGCGACTTTCCCCCAACCTATTTTACCGATTGCAGCATATTACTCGCAAGAATTTCATCTGCCTATTTAGGAGCTTGATGTTGATTAAATTATGAATTTATTTGACACTTCGGTCAAATGCCGCTACAAGAGCTTGAAGGAGATAATATTACTGTATGAAGAGCCGACGCAATTACATCTAAAACCTATATTTTGTTACTTCGACTGTCTTACTCTTCAACCATATTCTATTCAACGTACGGCAATAGCTATAATGTTGCCAAGCATACCCTGTTTCAACTCACCACGCTCTCAATAACGTCGGGTGCCTTAACGACACGGAATCGCACTGGCCCATTCAAACCAGAATTTCACGAATACATATCCAGCATGCCATAAGGCAGATATCCCTTAGCCCGTCAGACGCTTTCCTTCGGCGTGAGTACACCTCTTAAGCAGTTTGGCATGTTTTTCCAAGAAACTATGAGAAACTTGCTTCGTCAGAGTAGAAATAAGAGTACATCTAAAATCATTGTTCTGGTTTGGATATAATGGCTTACCTACCCATACCAGCGCTCTCACGTACAAGAGGCCTGCAAAGCGAGTTGAAGTGTTCGCTTGCACAAAATGGTCTTTTCTGGAAATGTCTTAATTTCATGAGCTAGTTGTGGACATTTCGGCTTAGATCAGACACTGAAAACGGTAGGTACATGTAAACTCGTTTGTTTTTGAAACAATGTCTGTTGTCACATAACTGTTCATCCGCTACGCTGATTCGCATTTTCAAGGTTTGCAGGCGCGAATTAAACCTGCTGCATTTTCACGAGAGGCTAACTTTTTTGCACGCACGCGTACACACACGCACACACGCGGTCGCACACACACACAACGCTGGGCAGAGTAAATTGTATTTTGAAGTGAAAGCAACAAACACACAAATCATGCGTCAAACAACAAAGAAGCATGAACGTTTCAAGAAAAAATCATAGAATGGTTGAAAATTTCAAGACGTTTTGCTAACAGACCATGGGTTCCCACGGTTTGTTTCTTGCGACCCTTTTTCCAATACCTGCACGTTTCATTTCATGCGACCCCAATACGATCGATTTTCCTATCTATCGTTTGCATAACGTTCGCTATATCTGAGAACAAGAAGGAATTTTACAAAGACCTGCTGTTCCGTTTATTCACTGTAAAAACCTTCTCTCTGTAAAGTGCGAAAACCAAATTCAAAATGTAGATCACAGGTTCCACTATGACGCTTACCGACTGTGTTCCTCTTCCATTATAAAAGACTTAGCAAAGCATGCTTAGAACCCGGAAGTGCAAAAAGCATTGCAGTATTACCTTCGTAACAGCAAGACGTTTCAAACACAAACAGCTTTTCATTAATAAATAATTACATGTACACAATACTGCACAGACGTGTGATGCAAGGAAAAATTTAGTCAAAAACATCAACAAGCGCTGCATCTCATCTAAAATGCTTTCAAACAACCAGCTTATTTCAAAGAAAAAGACTTTGTATGGTTTCATATTTTACAAAATGTTGTTTGCATCAAAACAATCTTTACTTTTTGATTGAAATGGTGTTCCTATGTAATTTTGAATATAAATTTTCGGACTTTTTCAAGATCTTTTCCAGAATTTTTCCAGACTTAACTTTTCCAAAGGACATACCTGCTTTTTTTTGTAACATATTTGTCATTTTTGGCTGAGATATTTTGGTCACTGAAACATTTTGGGCATTCGTCTCACAGTTGTATTAAAATTCACCACAAAAGTGTTTTTCAGCCTATATTTTCAAACATTCTGACCAAAATGACACAATTTTTTTCAGCCATTCCAAAAGAGCTTCAGTCCTTGACCAAAAAATTGACTGAAAAAAAACAGGGACATACCCAGATCAAATAACGGCACTATAATAGTTAACACGGTGGAAGCAAAATTATCAATCTTGAATAAAATGCCTTGAAAATGCAAAAAAAATTTCCAGACTTTTCCATGCTGGAGAATGACTAAATTTTTTCCATATTTTCTCATTCTTTTTCATACTCAGTAGGAACCCTGTTAAAGGTACCTAAGTTTGTTTCAACTGGAAGGCTACCATCTCTTGGACCTAATTGGGCTGAAAACATTAATTATATCCTTTGAAAGTATAGTAACACCATTAATTTCAACCAACAAGCACAGCTTGCAAAGAAAGTTGGAAGAAGTTACCTTTGTTTTTTTTGTATTATGTTTATTGTGTGCTACACGTAACATTCAAAACCAGAAATCTGCCTGAAAACATGAAATTTATATGCATAGCAAGAAAAAAGTGACTCACTGCATAATTACAGTGGACATCAAACAAAATTACTGAAATCTAAGAATGTATTTTTTGAGCAAAATCCAACCAGCAATACCAACTCATGCTGCAAAACTATTGCATTTTTTTCTTTCAGTGTTGAAACAATTCAGGTTGTACAACATTAATATGGGTGTTTGTTGTTATATGAAGCTGGCATAATTCTTTTAAATTTAGCTTAATAAATATAGTATATTATATAATATAACATATTCTTATAAGACAAATGCACAGTATGAAAGATTTTACACTGCAATATTTTGAGACAAATAACATGCTAAACCCAAGATTTTCATTTTGCAACTACTGGGCACACATAAAAAGGCAAGCAAAATATTTTTTAAAATTGCATTAAATGTGGGGTTAATCTGCTTTTCCCACATTCCAGAATACACTATTTGACATCATCATGCTTAATCAGTGAAATAATGAGTTATGTCTTAGATTCCATTGCTAGAACTGGGTGGATGTGGATGAGGTTTGGCAACCTTATAAAATGATGTTGCAGAGTCCTCTTTTCCAATCTCGAAAGCCAAGAGGAAAAGCATGAAAATTTAGGAACAAAAAATTCCTGTACAACCACAACCAAATTTGGTAATATGGACAAACAATGTTGACATGAGACTGTCATAAAATCGCATCTGAAACATGCTTCCAAATTTGGATACATGCAATATTACAGGAGAGAAATTTACAGAAAGAGTTCTGTGGAGGAAAAGGTTGCAACAATCTAATGCATTTTAAGCTTGAGAGTGATTTTCTCTTTTTCAACTTTTTCACTTCCTCATGATGCCATACTTTTGCAAATCAAATGTAATAGCAGCAAAGTTTCTGAAAAATATGAAATGATAATCCCAAGAAGTTTTTGAAAACCTACTAACAAGTTCTGTCATTGATTCCTTGGTTGACTTCTGTGTCCACAGTAGCACACTACCTATTCGAAAATGTGAAAATATAAGAGGTTCTTTTTGCATAAAAATTCAAACAACAGTAGTTCAGGAAGTCACAAATTGTTCAGTATTTTTGCTGCGAAATTAAACAATCCAATGTGCCTGGTACATGACATCATTTGTTTTTACTTTTCAGACTCTATTACATCAACTATAGTGCATGTTTGAATCATAACCATAAAATTACCAAGCAACTACTCCCAACAAAGGCAACAAAGTGGAATCGATCAGTAAGTTTTGTATACAAAATCAATTTCATATAAAACTGCACATCCTCAGTTTTGTAACCTTATTCAGAAAATTAATATATATATATATGGTTAGCATTTTCAAGTTATTTTGCAAAAAGGCTAGATTCTGTTAGGACAGTATAACTAACTGTACAGGCTAAAGAAGGACACACAGTGAAAAACACAAATATTCATTTTTAAATTATTGTTTTGTAGGTAAGGTACTCACCTTGAGAAGCTCAAAAGTTTTGAAAATGGGACCAAGCCAACATTTTTGCAAACTTGCTGCTTTTCCACAAAAAGCTTTCAGATTAAGAAACAATATGCTTCAGGTGAGCAAATGTTTCATCACAGTGGGTATCAAAATACTAGGCTTAACTAAAGCAGCTATAAACATCTGTAAATGTAGTAAGTTTTTACACTTTTTTGTGGTGGTCAAGTAAATCACGGATTTGAAAAAATTTAAATTTAAATGTATGTACATATTTCCAGAAACCAACCAGTGTGTGCTACAAGTAAGAGGTATTGCAGTGCAGCACATCAAAAAGTTCACAAACACAGTATGTGAGCTATATTGCTCTGTGTTCACCAAACAGCAGCTTTCAAATGCTGCAACGGCTTTTAATTTTTACATTTGTCTTTGTTTGGATATTTGCCTATGGTCACAAAGATTAGACAATGACAGGATGTCAGCTGCAAGAGAAGATTGTCTTCGCAAAAAGTTCAAGGTGTGACACTTCATAAGAAATTGTGCCAAAGTTAAAGCAATAAGGCCTTGAATGTAAAGCCACTTCTTTGACAGAATAATCACAGCTCAACTTTGATGATTTGGTGTTGTGGGTACAATGCCCCGGCAGGGATTGTTACATCATGAACCCTGCTGGCAAAGCTTATGGGAAAATGACACAGATGTCAATTAAGAACGAGGTAGCAAAAAGAAAAAAAGTTGCCTTATTGCGAACAATACAGCCATCAATCATTGGCACTTTCCTTATGACCTTTGAACTTATGTAAATCAAGGTCAAGTTAGACATAAGTTTTTGTGTGGGCTCATGCATGACCATATTTCAATTGCTTGTAACTTGAAAAGGTCAACTGGTATGAAGTTGATTCTTGTTTTATTTGAAATCTAATGAACAAAAGATTTTTTTGGTTTCAGGAAACCTTTGCTTATTTACCTATGCAATAAGCTTTTTATCATTTGAAGTTTCTAAGGGGATTTTGACTCAGAATTGCAATAATAATTTCTACCCTCAAATTTTATTCATTTGTTTGACATGATACATGTTTATGATAGTATGTTGAAGATAAAAGTTTTAAGAAGTTTGAACATAGTAATTCCATGTATAATAAACGGAGAAAAATTGTATTTTATGAGCTCTGTTTAATTAATTTTTTTTCTGAGGTGGTGTCCTATCTATCAGATTCTCCCCAAAATGCAAAAAATAAAATGTTATCAAAATATTTTTGACTAAAAATATTTTTAATGGATATATACTATTATATAAACATATAATTTTTTTTGCCTGAAGTTCAAAAATAAGTGTGGGTGACCAAGGTACAGTAGAATCTCCATAACACCAGCCCTTACATAAAAAAATGAAGCCAATTGAAGTTGCACTATTCGAGTTACAGGTAATTAAAATATCATCATGCTTGAATGCACATGAAAAACATGTTGCCTAATAACAACGATTAACCAGGGTTCATAGGTCACCAGTGAAAAACTTTGTGCTGTTTTGTTCAGCATGGAGCCTTCAACATTACTGCAAAATATCGAATGAAAATATTCAGAGATAAAGGAGTGACACTCAGTTGAAGTTCCAATCCAACAGCAAAAATCCAAGAATTATTTGGTCCAATCNTCTTGAAACACATCAAAATTTCAGATGCTCATAATTTCAGAAATACANGTCCTATTTCAAAAATTCCAGCTTTGCTGAGCTCAGAAGCCTCAAATCTTTCTCCTTATAAAATTTNGTGAAGTTTAGTGAGGGTCAGATGAAAACTCCCCATTTTGCTGGATCACCTCACATGGAATGACCCANAGGAGATTTTCATCATAAAAACATAGGTTCAGTGGAAACAAGCTTGCGTTAATTCACATAACACTGAAGTAAGCCNAGACCTTATATATTTAATGCTCTCATGACCTAACAAGTGTAAAAAGCTGTTAAGACTTGGCCCTAAATTGNAAAACAAAATGACCACAATTTCAGAACGTGTGCTCTCATTATGAAGCTCTACATGTCTAGCACCATGTATGAACTTCTGATCAGCTTTGCTTCAGTCTGGCACGGATCATGTAGAACATTCCAAAACATGTGCATTTGGAACACACAAACATAGGTTGTTCATAAACGTAGTGTTTCAGGTTATTGCGTAGGCATTGTTTTGGCAAGGCAGTGATGCACTTGTTTCATTTTATGCAACATTAGAAACGAAATGCTGATGCCTGGTCTAAACCATCGACATTAGACACCTGGAGTGGCAGTGCTCAATATTTGATCAGCATTAATGCTGAGTACCTACAGCACGAAGTGGGCCTGTCATCACAGCAAAACAGACCCCTGGATTCGCTCCTGGTTGTAGGCAACTCAGGTATGCTTAATAGCACACTGCGGGTACTTGCACTGCAGTAGATAGTGTTACAATCAGAAATCCTGGGCGGCAAGTGCACAAAGCTTCACACTCTGGCAGTAAGAAACAATAGAGATCACTAGACGAGATATGGGTGTTAATCTTCGCACATCCCGTTCATAGTGAATCGCACATTCAATGCAACGCCAACCAAGAGGTTGCAACAACATCCCTTAGTTTTTACAATGAACCACACCAATCACACCTTCTTTTAGTGAAGGTTGCACCTGGCATGACCTTTACATCCTGGTCATAGCACCACTTTGTGGACGTGTCTTGCTCTGCAAACACATAAGCTCAATTGGTGAATTTCATTTACTGTGCTTTGAGAGGATGAAGGCATTACTCAGGCTTGTGGCTGCTTGATGCACGAAGCAGGCAGGGGATTGCAGAGGTGACACTGTACAATCTACTGCCTTTGACTTTGTGCCACATTCAAAAACACACAATGGCAACATCAACCGAACATTGACACAAAAGGCAAGGTTACTTGTCTTTACCATGATAATGAGACAAACTCATCACAGAAAATGGTCAGCAGGTCAGACAGATAATGGACTCACTTACTGCACTACTGACAAAAAAGGAGTCCATGCAAGACTTTGCAAGGTCATAAATACACACACAGAAATGTGAATAGAAAAAACATTTAACACAAGGCACAAGTTCTGTTAAGTAGCATGATACATGCAAACTCAGTGTTAACATGTGAAGAGTTTATGCCCAGCAGGATGGCTCAATGAACATTGCACAGTTTATTACAATGTGGTGAATCTAGTCCATATATAATATAATTTGGCCACTGGATGCAACATTAGCAGTACATTAGTTTAGCATATTGTCGGCACATAACAGGGTATTTTTGACTACAGTACAGCAATGAACAAAGGTAAAAGACATTTCGTTAGCACACAAGAAAGTGTTTTCATTTGTCTCTGAATGTCATTGTTATCCTTTTGATGAGGCATGGAGAAATACACCAAGACATTTTATTTGTTCAAACACTTTTCACTGGTACAACTGGTAAAGCGTTTTTTATTTTTAGGGGAAAAACTTCAACCTACTGCCTTTTTCCAATTAAAGACAGTTTCACATTCAATCACAAGTATGCATAAAGATTTGGAGGCAACTGATGTTATGACCAAACACACATTCAGCAAACATCAGTTGGTTCACAACCATGTTCCACACTGTTTTCAATTCTTGCCGAGCCCAGCANAATTGATTCATCAAGGCAGATAGAGAATATATACAAACTNAGAACTCCCCATTTTATCTAACCACAATGATTACAGTGAAAGGGTCAAGGTTCCGAACTTTACTTGCAGTCTGGTTCCTACATCACCTCAATAGAAGCCTTGCTATAAACATGTACATTACATTTAAGCTTATGGTCAATAGATAGTGGTTGGTTCTGTCAAGAATCTTGGATGCATTCAAAAAAGCTGTAAACACTAGAGTACTTTTGTTTGGGTAATTTGATACAGTCTGCCTGAGAAAAAATGCCCACACCCCGATGCCATTTTTGGGCTTCAAACCCAACTAATTCTCAGTGGTGGCAACAAATGGTGAAATGTAGATATATAACTTATTCACTCAAATAGTTCGGAGATAATTGTTGCAAGAGATTAAGTACCAGCATCACTCATGTCACCATCATAATTATTGCAAATATATAGGCAGTTTTTTAAGGAAAATGTTAGGTACCCGATATAGACCTATAGGGACCCAAAAATATATTTACCATGATAATTTTCAGGTATTTCTCTTGATAACTTTCTGATTCTAGGGTCTTATTTTCAATTCTAGGGATCCAAATTGGGTCCCTTAAACACCTTATTAAAACCCTAATATAGGTTAACTAACAGTTTACATGCATTGTTCAAGAATGTCCCTTCAGCGAACACACATGACTAAGATAAAAAAACACACTGAAATCAGCAGCCTGGTTTAGGGGGTGTTTGTGGATTGAGGTTGCAAGCTTATCAAAATTTTCATGGTTGTTTAGATTATGACTTATGCAGGTGTCATAATTTCTGTTTTGCGATGAAGTCAAAAATATGTTTTTTTGCATCACTGCAATAGCATAATTTTCATTGGAACAACCCACTTCAATTGGCAGCGTGGTTTTCTTGTAACCTTTTCTGATGTTTTGCATAACTTTTTGGGAGAGCTGTCCAGCAAAGCACTTGCGAGCTAGTTTATTTTGCTGAGACATTTCAGGCATTTGTCCCATAATAGTATTAAAATTTGTAACAGCATTCTCTAGTCAATGTTTTCAGATATTATGACCAAATTGACTTCATCTTTTTCAGTTATTTTTAAAAAAATTCAGCATATGACCAAAAAACCTAGCTTGCAAGTGGAGCTGCCGTGTGCTTTTCCTTTGCATTATGGAAGGCTCTTAATGCAATTTGAAATCTTTGGACCTTTCTTGCCATTATTGTCAAACAAAGGACCACATTGGCAATTGGGGCATATTATTGTCTTTGCAGCAGAATTAGCATTTCTGGTATCACCGTGTTTTCATTTTCAACGCAAAGCCAGATTTTCCTCTGGAATGTACTGTCTGAAATGTTGACCTAATGCGCATGATTTTTCTTGCTGCCGTTGTGAGTGACATTTGTGACCATATTGCTATATACTTGTTTCAACATGCCAATGTATTGCTGGCTATTGCAACAAAGTTTGTCACATTTCATAAGGTTTTTGGGTAGAGTTACTTGCGATGGCCACTTCCAACAAACCACTTGGCAGTTTGGTTTCTGTTGGTGTACAGCTTGTTTCCAATTCACTTTTTCCTTAAGTTTCAGCATGTGAAGATTTGAAGCAGTTTTTGTGGTTTCAATGGTGGCAGCTACTTGCCTGTGATCAGTGACAATGAATTAGCGTACGGTATTTTTAGACCGTAAGGTGCACCAAAAATCCTTCATCGAAAGTGCGCCTCAATGCGGTGCACCAATTACATGAACACGGTTGTGCTTTCTCACCTAGAACCAATTTCATGAGGTAAACAGTGCTGATCATTTAATTGCTAGTTATGACTTTTTTGAAAACAGACCATTCTGTTACATAATAAACCAATAACCAGAGATAGACCGATATATTAGCCCAGCCCATATATCGGGCCAATATTTGGGTTTTACAGATATATCGGTATCGACCACACTGACCAATCTTATCGGCCTCAGTAGGTGTTGAAAAAACGTTATTATGTTCCTCCCACAAGCAGACAACTTGCGCAAGAAAGCATAGCAAATCAAGTCAAGACAGTTTGCAGCAATGCTAGGTGCGGTTTCACAAACAAGACAAGATGAACCATGGAGCACGCGTCGGCCAGTGCAGCCAAAACAAAGACATCGTTATTAATCAGGTTAACAAGAATCATAGCAAAATATTGAAATTGCTGCAATTTGAAAAAGTTTAGCTCATAAATCCTGATTTTTTAAGTTTTTGAAAAGAAGCAAGGCATAGAATACAATGAAGCAGAAATCAAGATTTGAAACCTTTGGAAATATGGGTTGTCGGTATCGGTCTGTGAATGGACGATATATCACTATCGACCCCCAAAAAGCCATATCGATCAATCTCTACCGTTAACAAATAATGAGCAGTGTATGTGGTTCCGGGAGGAACTAGCACACATCACACATCGTATTACCCGTGAGGCTCCTGACTACATCGACGCACATGAAATCAAACATACACATAACTCTTGTTTTATTTTATTCATTGTCTAGTGCAGGGGTTCCCAACCGGGGATACTCGTACCCCCAAGGTGTACGAGATTGAACATCAAGGGGTACAAAGATCCTTGGGTCACAGAGCAGCTTATATATCTCTTATAGAGCAATATATATCTCAAAATTTTTT
>JGI24022J15233_10005571_pt1 | contig 13387 bp, 6 predicted proteins | sample Ectturendosymbi2_FD_15233 | JGI IMG/M metagenome (IMG submission 15233) | reverse complement strand
CATTCCAACCGCTCATGGACAAACGTGGCAAGGCCGTGGTTCCTGCTCAGGACTGACCCAGCTAGTGAAAAGTTGGGAATCACTAGCTTGTCCGCAGTTGGTCTCCAGTAGGACGATGATGAAAGCCTTGTTCTTATAGGCTAGACGCTCAATGACAGAGATCTTGTCTGCACTAAGCCTCTCGGTGTTCCGCTGGAGTATGTTGTCGTGGGTCTTTCGGCAGCATTTCTGCTGCCGCACCCTGAAAAGGGCGCTTCATGACCTACCCCATACCGAACACATCCAGCACGGGCAGCAGTGGTTGCTTTCGTATTGACAGGTTTAGTTGACCCTTGTAGCGAATGTCGTACAGGAGGGCTACGTACAGGCACCTGTCATCCTCCCAACGCGCTAATTTGAATTCAGTAGTTGTTGCGCATGGCACAATAACTTTTAACATGCTTGGTCTTTTGCAACCAAATTTTAGACGCTTCTGAAAATTTGAGGTCAATCGGGCAAGTACTTTTTGAATTATTCGATTTTGAGTATAGCTGTTGGATGAAAACAACCTAAAAACCGTCCCGCACCAGCTGAATATTCGCGTGGAATTCACACCGCACCGAAGGTGTAAAAAAAAATTTTGGCATAATGCACGAATTTTGCAGTCTCGGTCTCGAGATTTTAACCAGATCTCTGAGGTTAAGGTCTCGACTCCATCACTGCTACGTAAACAACCTATTTTTACCTATAGTTAACTCTTTCTGAGGAAAATGTTCCCTTACGTCGCTTGGCCCAAAACTGTGGTCTTCAGTACCAGACTGCATCAAGTCTTATGCCACTTTTACCTTCAGTTAGAAACTTAATGCAGACTATTTACTTTTTCCTGTGCACATCCCATTGTTTCGCCATGAAAGTACACTTCATAGTTTTTTTTATTCTTTTGTACTTCATAAATTATTTCTTTTTGCATTGTTTGTTTACTACACCAAATTTCCTCAATTAAATTTGATCCACTCATCTTTGTGTTCGTAGGCATTCGCTTTCATCTGTAAATTTACTTCAACCTGTTTTGTATTTGTTTGTCTTCCTAACTGTGCTTATTTGGTCGCCAAGTGTTGTTTTTCAACACTTTTCAAAGTGATAAACGGGGTTGGTTGACTACTGTAGATGACTGACATTGTCATTCACCAATCTTATATGATACCGTGCCATTCTTTGTTTACATTACATTGATCAGCTATTTGCCATTGCATTTTCATTTATTCTAATGTTCACTGACAATTGGTTTCCTTATTGTGCGATGGCTCCTCGTAATACTTCTGTTTATTAGCTGAGTCATATAAAACAATAAATAAATCAAATCTATGTTGAACTGTGCTAAATGCTGACGTAGAGGTAGGCTAATACGGTATGTATAACGATGATGAGTCAAGGCAATGGATCAATGAAAGACAGACTAATTCTGTAACTTCGATGACATGATGCACAACATAGAAGACTTTCATGTGTTGTTTTGCTAGCAGTTCCGCTTAATCTGTACAGTAGGCTGGATTCCTTGTAGTGGGCTTGTAGGCAACAGATGGGTTTTGCAGGTTGAAATAGCCTACTTTGGCCAGGAAGGTGGTATGGTTCGTCTGTGTGATGACTACTGCAACAGTTTTGACGATTTTGAAAATAAGAATGCACGAAGCCGAATGTTACTTACTTCAGTAGTGGCTCACGTGCAAAATGTGGAATGGTGATAGCAGTCGAAAAACGGATGCCTTTTAACTCGCAAGCCAATAGATTAATTTGATGATTCTGTGTCGAAAATGCTATTTATTTCTTATCAGTGAGGTCAATTGAAAAGATTTTGCCACGAGAAATGAAATTGATTAATTCTTGTTCGTGCCCAATGCTGTCGACGTTCTAGCGTACGTGCTCCGCGTGGTTTGATTACGATCAACTGCCAACCTGTTGAAGTGTTAGAATGGCTTGTGGAAGGCGACAACCACCACGGCTGGTGAACCTTCACCGTTTCGGACTGGTTGCGAGCCTGGTGAACACCCTACCAAAACGGCCACCGTGCGCCACTGATGATGCTGGGTTTTTCAAGCTGAAGGTAGTTAATTTTGTAGCAATCAATGGAAATTGTCGTGCACAGCAAGAATTCTGTTTCAATAAAAGTTTCAAAAAAGAAATTGTACAGTAGAATTTGCCTAATTCGTCACCTCAAGCGGATTATAAAAAAGAGACGATTTAGGCGAAGTGACGAATTATGCAAACAGGTGAAAACTCTTATCACAGAAGCTCGTATACTTCATCATCATAGTAACTTGTATAGGCCTATATAATGTTCTTAATTGAAGTAAAAGACTGTACAAGTTACGACGTTATGGTTGAATACAATAGTTAATTCCTCTACTATATCTTGACTCCTCCATCTAGTCTACCACCTTTTACATCTAACAAACTTTAAAGAATTTTCGTGTTCTCTCAATGGGGAGTCGGGTCGCGCTTCGCACCTCGTGTAGAAATTCGATAAACAAATTATGAGTCGCAACAATTCTCAGATAAAGATCCTTAATTTGTTTGAATTCCCACAGGCACTAGCTGCTTAGACAATACATCAAAAGCGAAACTGCAAATGGCGTATAAACCGAACAAAACGCTTCTCAGGGATAGAAAGAGGTGACGAATTGGGTAAACTGACGAACAAAAATGTACACAAAAGATAGGAATTCTGCCGGGACCGACGAAAAAGTAACGAATTAAACGATGACGATTTAATCAAGTTCTACTGTACCATTTCAACATGCACGAGCTAGGACTCGTAACTTAGGAGTGCGATTTAAAAAATGATTCAGTTGGACTTCTGGAGTCGGATAAAAAAGAAATCCGACTCCACCCAAAAACTTCCGACACCCTGGTTCTGAATAACGAAACTGCTTGAATAACATTGGGCACCACTTTTTAGCTTGTTGGGTGCCATTTTGTATCTTGCCGGGCACTTATTTGCAATAAAAGACATAGGGGAAATATTAAATAATTGACTCGACAATGGCTCGAGCTTACAAATCAATTACCCACTTTATACTGCACTATTATCGGATTAACGCGTGAGCGATTCGTCGCCCTTGGCTTACCTTCGTGAACGCACTTGCGAACTCGATCTTGGGGCGTTTTTACACTGCAAGGAGCTTGAAGATTTGCTTCGTGCGCTTGGCCTATGGTATTGCAAAAACTGTGGAATAGGTGAAAGCTGATTTCACTACAGTAAGGTGATTCCGTAGGCGTGGGTGGAATCGCCGAGACGTGGTTTTATTTAGCGTAGTCCGAAAAATAACAACCAGCAGAGAAAATCGTATAGAACTGCTGCGCGATGAGGTCATGACAACCGCGTCGCATCGTAATTGCACTCTTCAAGTGACTTTAATAGAATTTGAACAGCTTCTACAGGGAAGGAAATGTGAGTTTGTTTTTACATTGCGAAGCCACTTCGTTCACTTCAGTCAGGATCATTAACCAGTCTATTCTCTGCAGTACAATAAAACAGTGTGAAATATGAGGATTCACAGCACTTTGTAAGTGGTAATCTATGAACAGTAGGTACTGCAATTAACCAAATTGCAATTATAACCTATTTCACAAATTTTAATGACACATTTTATGCCACTCCATGGGAAATCATAGCCATCATAGCCACATAATTGGGATACAAAGTTCAAAGTGCAGCCTATACTGAAGTCATCCACTTCCAATATTACATATTTTGCACAGAGGTTGAATTATTCTGCTATACCAAGGTGTAATGAAAACCTATTAATCAGTATTGGGGTAATAGTCCTTCAGTCCAATATCCGATGTCTTGTAACCTACCGAATAATCATTCAGTTTGCTTAACTGATTCAATTTGCTGAATGTTTCCCTAACTAGGTGTGGTTAGCCTAGGCAAAACTACTAAATAAATTAATGCGTCATTTTTGCTACAGATTAGCTTGAATAGGCTAATCTGTTCCGCGGTGGTGGTTTTAGCATCAAACAAGTACAGAAAAGGTTGTCCAAGACTAAATAAAAACCACCCAACCACTTTTTCACTCCAATCCCTTATTATCGGATTCCCAACCTACCTCTGCTAGTTGGATTCGCTGAATTGGGTATGGTTGAAAAAATGCGCGCTCAAGCAGCTCGGTGAGACACTCACGGTCGTCCTTGTCCTTGAGTGATTTGTGGGATTTCCAATCCAACGCGAATCCGATAACAGTGCAGTGTAAAGTGGGTAAATGACTAGAAGTGACTTGACAATTCTTGCGACTTGACCAAGTCATGACTCGACAAATCACTGTCACATGTGCAGGATTGATGATGACGTCGGAATCACACCTTACAGTAGAGCAAGTAAAAGCGTGACTGACAGATAAAAAGGTTATCGAATCGAACAGCACGCACAGGAACAAATTTTTAAGTCAATTAAATCTTAGCATGCAACTGCATGTAAGTGGGATCTAATCAAACAGTGAGATATAGTGCGTGCATCTATCAGATCGTGTAGCAGAACCATGCTTGTACTGCTAAAGCTTCATTTTTTGATTGATACTGGATGAACAATGTCCGAAGCGTCTGAAAATCAATTTTTTAAAGTTTATGCTTAGATCGTGCCTCACATGTTTTAGCCACTGTATGTTTGGAAAGTTACCTACAAGTCACGCATCACAGCTTATTTGCGTGAGGACACAGCTTAACCGACCACAACATCTGCAATAAAGACTACATTGTGCGAAATAAAAATGCAAATTTTTTGCCTCTTCATTTGCAATCAAGCACATATTAGGTTAGGCAGAGTAACGCAGCCATGTTAATGTTTGTCTGATATGGTGATACAGGGGTAGCCTAAACAGCAGAGATTGAGCGGCATTGCAAACTTAGACTGTCCGCTGGTAAAATGTTTGCTCAGTTTCAAACCACCATTCTGCTGATCCTTGCAACTGATCATCCAGTAAACGCTCGTAATCTTTGGCGCTGGCTGTCACGTATGTTGCAGACCACGAAACAGAAGTTTATACTTTCAATCAATTGGCTGGCTTCATTTCCATCATTCACCGCTCTGACGCAACTCCAAACTTGCTAGACGCATCGGCTAGCATCTCAAGGTAACCACCTGACAATTCCAGATCTTCTCTCTTTCAAAGCGAAAGAAGCAGTCGGCTTCAGCGACCTTGAGCTTCATGCATCGACCTTTTGTATTTCAGACAGTTCTCTTCGCTTTTTGAGCGTGCTGTTGAACTTCTCTTTTCCTTCCCTGTATATCCTCATCACCTTGTGCGCCACGTCAGTCCGGTCCGCGTCCTGAAGCGCTTCCACGAAACTGCGTCGTCAGCAAGTCGCCATTTACCAAAATCTCGCGCTCAGACGACGCAAAACACGCACAAACGCGATAAGGTCGCGCTTTCGAATTTCGGAACGACTGTAATTAGAGAACGGTAAGCTAATATTGTGGGGTGGCAGTCTTGAGTTTCGGTGATTTTTGAATCACGCTGAATAAAATACGTTCAACTCGGGCTTTTCGACCGCACCAGGGCAGTCGCACAGAAATTCAACGACCGCGATGACGTCAATCAAATCGAGATTACCTTTCGACACAGTCGTCTTCGTGACTGTGCATGATGGCCCACTTGCGAAGCATCCGGTAAATATACTCCGAAGGTTGTCGCGGATGAGCCTCTTGCAATCTGTGGAAACACTCCATAAAGCTACTTTTTCGATATAAAACAAAAAGACAAACTGACTCGGCAATCCGTCATGAAATGCAAATAAAGTTGCAATATTATTGCGGTTCGCTATGATTTTTCGGTCGCTTCTGTCTCTGAGCTCACCTTTCCATGCATGCTGTGCTGAGGCCGAGAAAACTCCCCAACTGCTGCCACTCTGCACCGATCAGGGAGGCGAAGTAACGCAAATTAGCTTCGTTGAACATTCCAGTACCTGCGAGAAACAGTGAAGTACAGCTGGGCTGTGGTCTCGATAGCAAACAGTTTGCCACAAGGCGCAGCAGTGTGAGGCACGGCAGTTCAGAAAAAAAACAAGAAAGAAGTAAGCGAATATTACAGAACACTCTCTATCTCGTCTTTATCACACCTACAGATTTCAACTAAACGAAGTTAATTGCCATCCAACATGCACAAAGCGGAAATAAGCTTTCACACTGTTTAGCCATTGAAACTTTTTCGCGTCACACGGTAAAGTTCAAGTTCGCTCGCAGGAAGTGATACGTCTGATAGTTTTGAGCATAGCGGTATAGTCACTTACCAAGTTCACCGAAGTTCAACTCATGCTCAATGCTCTCAGCCAGCTTGACAGGCGAGTTGTCTTTCTGGGAACAAGCGGTCGTTGCACGGAACAACGCAAATGATCGATGCATTCGCATGATTATTAAAAACGGGCAGTTAAGCTGGACTGAGATGAACACCAGATCAGATGTTTAGCATGTGGCCGTATCGACTTTTACTCAAGAACTCGTTTTTTTCAGAAACTTTTCTAGTTCCACGATTATCTCTTCACCGAAAAAAAAGTGTTTATGTAGAGGTTAGAAGATAAGTCAGTAAAAATCAAAGACACATTGAATGACACCTTAAGAACTATGAGCACATTGCCCAGGGGANCAGTCTCCTCATCAAAGTTGCTCTTTGACGAAGCCCGATTCTTTACATTATCACCAAAGCTTGATTCATCGCTTTCATTTCGGAGGCCTCGTTTGATCGCAGACGATCGTCGATCTCCGAGTTGCCAATTCGCGCGTTGTTTTACGTCATCAGATGCTGCCAACGTCGAGGAACGAAATGACATGACGCACAACAGCTTTTCCAGATATACCCAGTGTACAGTGCACTTCACGCTATCCATTTCTTATTTATAAGTTTTGAAATCATTAATCACATTTGTGAACAATGATGAAACAAACTTGTATGAGTCAAGTGTTGTTCGCCTCGCCAGAAACCTTTGAAAAATACGTTCAGACTTCCTTAAATAATTGCAGGCAAATAATTTCATGACTTGGCACCAACAAATGGGAAGGAAAAAGTTTACGTTTACTCTATCAGTTTTAATTGACAAACATAGTTCAACTTTGCGTGGCCAGGTCTGTGACCAGCACTGCTCAATAGTGTAACGTCTCCTGTCACCAGCGGCCAACGCTCAGTTGCAACAATTTTTAAACGAACCAAATGCGAAAAACACTTATTTCTTATCTGTTTGTCTCCGGTGCAAAGTGGATATTGTATTGACTGGTAGTAATGCACAAAAACATTTCTACACTCAACAGCATGGAATAGGTTAGTGCAGGAGCATTACACAGGCAAGCAATACAGGGAGGCAAAAGCACCTACGAAATGCACAAGCGATTGGAGCAATCTCTCATCACCACCCAGAAGTTTCACACAATGAGTTAAGAAACGGAAAATTTGTGAAAAGCATCGGACATTTGAACATGGCTGTTAAAGGCGTCAAATGAAGATGACCAAAGCTTCCGACTGAAAATTCGTAAAAAATAATCGGAAACGTTTCCGTGATTAGTTTTCAAGATCTGTTTAGTTTTGATGAACGCGATTAAATTGTTTCGAAACAAACGGACTAATTGTCTTGGATAACTTTCAGTGTTTATTGCAAAGGTACCTTTGCAATAAACACTGAAAGGCAAACGTCAAAACCTAGAGAGGTCAGGGTTGTATTTCAGTATAACTCTAGCCGACCGGCAAAGCGTAATGCTACATCGCCTGTCTAAGACGTTGTTTGCGTTTCGTATAAAAAAAGGCACAACACATATTTCTTATTTCGAGCGACAGCTTCCACAGTTGGATAAGAGTGAATAAGCAGTTTATAGCGAGACAGTTATCCGATATTCCACCTTTTACTTACACACGAAATCAAATCGAGGTAGTATTCGGTAAAACGCGACGTATCCAGTCGGCGACCTGCTTTCGACCCCTGATGCAGGTTCAATGCAGAATCTGATGCAGAGGAATAATATTTCAACCCGGGTTGGAAATAACGTCGAAACAAAATTTGTGAAAAACGCCACAAAAAGATTACTTTCAATCAAAAAGACAACGCATTACCGACAATAGAACATTTGTCAGAACTGTTGCTTGTGAAGGCAAATACTTCTTTCAGCTTGTGATGGGTTCAAAAGTTCAAAATGCCAGCGGTTTGATTTAGAATGAGATTCTAAAATCGTCGAGCTAAGATTTAAAAATAGCTAGCGACACCTCATGAAGTTGTTGCAGTCATGAAAAAGTTCGATAGTTTTGCTAAATGTAACGTCAAAACATGCTTCTGCTGTGTGGTTTTAACACCACAACATATTGTCGCAGCGATACAATGATGTTTATTCCGCATTTCATTTTCAAGCATAGAAAAACCTGCAAAAGTTTTCTTTCCAGCATAATACTTTTTAAAAAGTCTACCGGCAAGCTTTAATGTTATTACTAGAAGTTTTTTTGAAACAGTAGGCAGGCCGGTGCAGAACAGTCATCAAAAATGATAAGATTTTCTACCTATTTATAACCCTATAGCCTGTCTCAGACTTACCAAAACGTGCAGCCAATAAATACCAAAAAGAATCTGTGCATGGGTTTATGGTTTCATCGAACAAAATTGAAAAAAAAAAATACAAAATGGCTCGGTTGCAGTTACGCTTGATTTTTCCGCTCGTTGCAAGTTGCAAAGCGCTCTGATGTTGGTTTTCTTAAACTTACGAAACAAACGAGCTCGTAGAAAATTAAAGTTTCATCATGCAAAAATTGCCGCGCATAGCTCGATAGCACGACAGCAAGAGTTTCAAATCCGTAGTGGTCAATTGTAAGTTGATGCTTTTAAATGCCCATGTTAAAGGTATGAGTTGCACAGTGATAACAATCCTTGGGTAAAAATTCACGCCCCAGCAGTTCAAATTAATAAGAAAGCTACTTCGAGTGACAGCCAAATCTTGTCTTGGTCTTTGCACAACAGTGTTGGCCTAGAGCTGCATCTACCCTCAAAACAGGTTTCGACAGGCAAAGATAAACTAGCAGAACGCATAGTTTAAACGCACCTCGAAAATCCGCTTTTTTCTGGCGGATACTGACTGTGAAATCGTCGAACTAGCACCTGGTTCTCCAAGTGCTCTTTGTCTGCATCTCCGTATGTTTTCGTTTGAAGCTCTCCAAGAACCTTAAAAACTCCCAGTGACGCTCAACAGCAACAAAAAAGGAAAAGCCATAAAAAAAACAAAAAAAAACGATTTGACGTGAAGTAAAACTATGGTCGTTTATCTCATGCTTCTTTCGTGATCTTTGGCCGCATTACAAAATGCAAGCAGTTGTGCGAGACCGCCAAAACACGAAGCAGTGCCTAAGAAAGCCAGATTGCCTATTTCTGTAAATCAAAAAACATACATAAACCATTGCGAATGTATTGCAAGTTTAACATGGTGACTGAATGTCTATTATGTGACTGAATGTCTCCAAAAACAAATTCGACAAGACCGGAATTAGGTGGTAGGACAAAACAATGCAGGACCAGCTGCAAGCAGTCCTGTCTTCAAGAAAAATCTGATGGTTACAATGTTCTGTCGCTTATTTTTANTGNCAACTTCTGGTTACGTCTTCGATATTGCCAGGTTGTTNTAAGGTCGAAATGTCCTGTCACTGAATCTTTGTCGTCGTACGAACGTACAGCGCAACCAANGGTGTGAAATTCTCTCTTTTGTTCACTCTTGGTATTCATCCTCCANCGCAATTAATTCGCAAACGTTGACTGGCTCAAATACAGGCATAGACTCATTGTGGCAACTACCCATGACAAATATGTCTTTACTTTTCAAACAGGTTGTCTGAAAATCACATTGCCTTCTAAGTCAATTTGTGAAACGTTGAGTGTGATCTCCGAAGTGCGTCCCCAGACTCTATGCAGAGACCCTTAAGTTGATGCATGGACCAATGTGGTCTTTATTACTTTCCAAAGATTTTGTAGGGCAACCACCAAAGAAAAAAACATCCGCTAAAACACACCAAATCAGTTCTGACTTAGCTGGATCTGTTCTGATATAGGCACAGCGGTTCCGATTTAACTAAATATGTTCCGATTTAAACTAAATCTGTTTGATTTAGCTAAATCTGTTCTGATTTAACTGAATCTGCCTGATTTGACGTTTTTTTGTACGAAATGACTCTGCTACAATTTTTTTACGAACGGCGCCCCATAGTCNNCTTTGACTGATAANCCGTTTGTCTTTCCATGGTGTTAGGTGAAGCAGTGCGCAGCCGTAAACGACATGATCNGTAGTAAGCTTTTCTNAAGAGTCAGACGCTGATGAAGGTAGGAGGCANCACTGGAACATATTGTACGAGAAAAGAGACTCGAATCTCACAAGCCCAAAGGATGGAAGTTGTGAATTGCTATTAAACACGGTTAGACGACTTTGCACGGCAGCGAAAGTTAAGACGCAACTGTGCCTTAATTCATGAAAAAATGTGTGTGGTCATGTAAAATTTGTGTGGTGGCTAGGTAACTTCGTGAGAACGTCATACACCGAGCGTCAGTCAAGGCAAGAGCAGCAATCACAAATTTCAAGGTCATTGTATAACGTGACCGAAGTCTGAATCCAGCAACTGTCACGACCAAGTCAAAGTTTTATGTGCGTGGCGTAGGATGCATTAAATCATGCAAAGGAATGAATTTGTTAAAAACGGATTAAATATTGACAGTGATAAACGTAAGAAAAACAGCAAACATAATACCTTTATTTTAAACTGGTCGCCTTCAAGTAACTCTTGCAGTTCTGTGTAAGAGTCGTCACCACTGTAACCTTCTTTCTTCAGTTGAATGATTCGCTTCTCTGTCAGACTTGCCCTCACGCACTGTGCAATCACCACAGTCGGGACCATAGCTTTCTATTGCACACAAATAAAATATTGTTATGCTGCAAGTTTAAAAGCATGCACAACTTTATGCCAGAACTACGTTCATTCAGTGTCAACCAGCACACAGTTCGCAGCATAGTTATAGTTATGACGCATCAAAGAACGGTCTGAGCTGACAGATCCATGTTCCTTAACTCGCAATATTACCAGAACTTTAGGAAGAATGACGAATGACGCAAAGCTGTTGGTTACTGGCGTGTGTCGCTACGACACTGCCAGCTGTAGTTTGGAAAATTCGTAAGGTGAGTAAAAACACTAAAAAATAAAGCCCTGGCCACTAAACACGCGCTTGACGCAAACACGCTCAGTTCTGGAAGTGAAGATGTGTGTTGTATGTTGGCAATAAGAGATCTTTGAAGGTATTGCCGAACCGGAAATCCGATTCGTAAAGTGGTTTACAGCAAGAATCATTGCGTCATGAAGAAGTAAAATGCCAGCGTGCCCAACATTTTTCCTGCGCAGCCGACAGACGGCATGCACTGCGCATTTCATAACTTACTCATTGGAAAGAAGACATTGAGTCTTAATTATTTGTCAAGAAGCACCTCTGTAAGCAATAAAGCGCGAAACAAACTCGAGACAACGCTGCGAGGCTTCCGTCAGCAACCTGCGTTCGACACACAATAACAAAAGTGTTTGTTTATTTCTCAAAGCACACCTGCATTGCAAGGAACTGCACTTGGTAGGTTATTAGTCTTCGGTAGACGAGCTTCGCGACCCCGCACACATTGTTCCACACGAGCCAGAACCTTTATAAAAGACATCCCTCTATTAGAAACGACTCGACGACACCACGTGACCTCCCACAGGCTGACTGCATGCATGGGTGAGAAAGCTACCCGCAGTTACTGTCAGCAAAAAAATTCCAACCGAGTGCAAGTCATACTAAAACCTCTTGCAAGGCAGGTGAAATAAAATTTTGAGTTGAGTGCTGGAAACGTACAGCTTGTTCTGGTTGTCCATCAAATAATTTTACTACAGCAGATATGAGAATTGGTACTATGAGGTTAAAAGCGGACCCGTAGACATTGATGCTCGAGTTGACGTTTGATGTGTAAACAAATCTGCTTTACATCAGTGAGTTTTCACGTTCTTAAATAACGAAATATTGTATTCACAACAACAATCAGGTGACCACTAGAAGTGAGTATGTCTTGCATCAGACCTGAATGGATTGTTAAGGCTCAAACTGCCCAGCAGTCGACGGCGTAGTTAAACAAAAACCTTAGAAAACGTTGCCATTTGTCTGCAGAATTGGCCGAAGTCAAGCAGAGCAAACGCACTTGGAAAATGATTGTACTTGAAAAGAGACGTCCACCGTTGAAAATACCATTTCCACAAGATCGGTCACATCATTCCATTCGCTTGAATCATTTGCGCATTTTAAAAGGCGAAGTTCGTGATGATTGAATGTCTTTCCCATCTGACAACGCAGAGAACAGCATACCAGTCGAAGTGGTGGGCACTGACTATTCTGTTGCGTCATAAAATGACATTTACTCACCGTTGCGAAAGGGTCAAACGTGCTTATGGAATGGCTTATAAACTGTGAAGGCTTGACAGCTTTGCTCATTTCGCTGGAATAGTCAGCGCTACAGTGAATGACAGATTGTAGGTTCGGTTACATCAGCTATGTCCAAACCAAATGGCTTACTGAGGCAAAAATTGTCATATCTTAACCGGGGCCGCACATTGAATGACACACAACTGAGGGCCGCACATTGAATGGCTTACTTTGATCTTGGCAGCCTAAATTTAGTTTAAGCTAATGTATTGAAAGTATTCGAATCCTAACTGCAGTGGTAACAGACATAATCAGGTGGCACTGAGGACCACCTGCATCAATAATGTCAAATTCAAGATTATCAAAATAAATAATAAGAACAAGTTGTCAGTATGTAGGCTACTTTCACTACAGCGAAAATCTAACCCGGGCCGAACAAAACCTTTGACTAGGTCGCATGCGGCCCGCGCATTGGACATAACTAGGTTATATCAATGCACTTCACTGCGACCTCTGTCTGTCTACACTGCATTTTGAGCGATTCCATTACATTTTTACAGGGTTTGAAAATCGAGGAGTGCACGTGCAGGCCGTGGTTTAAACGAGTCGCAAGCAGGACCGAAGACTCCCCACCGTAGCTATCACACGACAACGCATCGGAACAGACGTATCAAACGGGGTCTGCACACACCTACCAGTGGTGTACAGGATGCTGACTTTGGAGTCCAATCCGGCCGGATATTGGGAATTTTTTGGATTTGGATTGGATATCGTTTTCTCTTCAACCGGATCCGGATTATCCAAATGAAATAAATTGTGAACGTAAAACTTGAAATGGATTAATAGTTTTATGAAGAAAAAATTCACTATTTCCAAACGATATTGGTGAAAATTTATTTTTCTATATTCTCTCGGTTCAATGCAATATTCCCTGCCGCTCGGGATCCTAACTTTCAGGCTGAAGAAGAGG
>JGI24022J15233_10005566_pt1 | contig 13393 bp, 5 predicted proteins | sample Ectturendosymbi2_FD_15233 | JGI IMG/M metagenome (IMG submission 15233) | reverse complement strand
TTAGATGATTCACAACCATATTTCCCACAGTGCATCCCACCCTGGCTGATCCCAGCTGGATTGAGAGTTCATCCAGGTAAACAGCAAATAAGTATGGGCTCGGACTCCCCCTTGCCTTACCCCATTGGTTACAGTAAAGGGGGATGAGTAGTTGGTACCCCATTTTACTTGTATGGTCTGTTGTCTGTACCAACTCAACAATAGTCTTACTATGCACATAGGTACAGTGCCGCTCGGGGCCAATATGGCATGTAAACATGTAAAGAAGGAAGACAAATTAGAAAGAGTAAATGATGAGAAAGATGGCGGACAAGTAGAAAATAAAGTAAGACCCATAACCGAGAATGGACAACGTGACCTATTTCAGCTTGTGATGGTTTGATTCTGTTGTCCACGTTGTTTGAATATTTCTTGTATCTTTACTAAGGACAAACATAATAATTTTTCATTTTAAATTCTTGCAAGCAAATTTGAGGGATGGAAAGGGCGGCACTATTGTGGTCGACCCCGAGCGGCACTTGGCCACTGTTTGAAAAATACATTTCACAAAATCCTAAAAAAACAGCCTTTTGATTTTAAGACCACAATCTTACCAATACCTGATTTTGAAGTATTCCATTGAAAATAACAGGAAAATTCCATTACAGATATAAAAAGAATGGTATGTTTCCACTTGAACGTTTTGAGAAAAATGTCATTTTTTGTGCTTTTTTATCATATCCGCCAATTTTATTCCTGCGACTAGGTTATAAAAAGTGTCATAACTTTTTTCCTCTACATCCTTCAACTTGAAACTTGACACTGTTGGCAGGACGTTGTAGGATGTGTGACAACTTTGTCTGTGATTTTCAGAGACTTTCAACGACGAAAAACCACAAAAACATCCCTAGATTTTGGAAGTTTGCATCATTTGGAATCCCCAAAAAAAGATGATAAAATTTTTCCGAACTTAACGATATACTGACATTTTTTGGGTAGAAAACAATTTTTCCAACGTCCATGGATTTTCTGCACAGCCTTTTGAGAAGAAACACTGTAGTTATTGGAAGCGGCCTAAATCGGTTTTTCCCTTGCCATACGTCACAGTGACGTTACACACACGCAAAAGATACGGCAAAAGTTGCGCCGTTCTTATGTCTTTCTGCCAATGCCTAAATAGTTGATGTAGCTTCAGAGATTCGGAAGTTAAAGTCAAAAATGTCCTCGCGAGCAACGTACATTGAATAAGTTTGGGGCGTAGCGAGTAATTTTGTAGGGAGCAGGTTTTGACCGCTTGAATTCGGGTACGAAGAAGGTTCTGAGTTCGGTTTTCAAGAAAGAAAATACGACACTTGCCAGACCGTTTGCATTCGTGTTTCAAGAAAGAAATACATTTGCCAGCAGTACATAATGGTATCTTAAAGAGTAAGTTTTTTGTTACGATACAGCGTAGCGACGCGGAAGCAAACACGCAACCAGGACGCCGAAAAAACCTAAAGTTATCTAGTCGAGGCGCCCCAAAAATTTGTTAAAACAAGCAGTGCCACAATGTATAAATGCATTATAAGTGCCGCAACGCAAAAAAAAACAGTTATACATTGTCATACACAATTGACGAACAAGAACAATACAAGCAAACGAAAGCATTACACTCTTGGAGAAGACAGATATTACCATAAAAAGGTCTATGGCTAAATATGTTTACTTAAAAACAAACCTGTTCATAATTTACGAGACGATCCTCATAGTCTTTGCAGAAGGTGACGTGGGTCAAGGTTCAAGTAACTTCACTCCATAGGTAAAAGAAAACAAGGGATCAATCGCAAATTTTTAATAGGAAATCGATTTCACGTAACACTAAGCATTGTCAGTCCTATATCACCTGCAAGCAATGCTAACAGGTGTGAAACGTTAATAGGCCAAAACAAAGTCAGAGAAAGGGATTGAAAACACCGCATAAACCTAACCGCGGACAAATAAAACATTACGTCTTGCTCAACTGCATGTATACGCTGAAGCTTCAAACCTTCTGACAATTTAACAAGAACTTAAAAAATCTCAACGCCAGCTAACGATTATTATTAACACCACAAAAAAAGTCGCTTTCAGATAAAAGTAACTGCTTGCAGGGCGAGGCTTCCAAAATGGCTTTAAACAACAAGCGTTATGATTCAGTCAACGTGGATTTTGGTCGCTATGGCAACCAAGTTTCTGCGGGCACGATAGAACCGCTTTGGCCTACCAGAAAGAAAAACGCCTGCGTGCTCTCCGCGAAAAATGAAACACAACAACGCTCCGCAGAACTGAAAAACATCAACGCTCAGCAGAAGGGAAACAAAAAATTATCTTATGCGTGGAAGGATCATGTTTTGAATATTAATTTGTGCGTTAAGTTCGTGATACTACTTATCTTCACAGAAATCCAAAGAAAGGGAATTAGGTTGTTCAACAAAAGTAACCGTGTAAGCTTCATGTATCTGCGGTTTGTTTACGTTTCCATGGAACTCTGAAAAATGCCCGGACAAGGCCACTTTGTCTTTGTTATTTTCATCAATTTCACAATTAGGTCTGTTCCAATTACTGCGATGTGATGACCATCTCGTGGAAAATTTGTTCTTGGTTTGACGACATATTGCTCGTGGCAAATAACACAAGTCGCTACCTAAATACCATAGTTTGCGCATGTCAAGGTTTGGTTGAGTGGGAAGGTTTAGTTTTACTCAATATTTGTGAAACACATGGCACCATTGATTTGTTGTGTTTCCCATAGTTACCACAAAGTGCACAGTGTCCACAAGGACCCGACAACCCTTTGACATGCTCTCTCGTTTTGCTTAAAGGAAGGTGCATGTAGTTAGTAAGTCCATCTTTCTTGTCGTCTTTAGGGGCCCGTAGTCTTTCTTCCCAGTTTGATGCCATTGCTATCACGTCATTAGTCATGGCCAAAGGGGAGTTTGAGCGGATCGCTTTTTTGAGCGGAGTCGGTTTAAGCTGCTGAGGTAGTCTCCTTGCCTTTGGTTAAGACCATGGGTGTCGGAAGGGGGGGCCTTGGAACCCCCCTGGATTTTAAAATTATTAGCACAAAAAGGTTGTTTTTTCAATTTCGAGCGGTAAAAAACAAATTTCACCACTTTTGGACCCCCTGGAAAAAATTTTGGGAAAATCCCCTACTGACTCCCCCTGGAAAAAATCCTTCCGACGCCCATGGTTAAGACGTCTCAATTGTATTGCTTCTCCAAATAAGATTGACTTGAATGTTGACTTTGGGTGGTGTGAATTTCCGTTTATAAACTGCCTTCCCTCTGCTATGGGTTTAACGAAGTCTTTGGTGACAAAGCCAAAATCATCGTCAGTGGTTATGCAATGATTAACGTCTAGGAATTCAAGTTCACCCTTTGATCGGCCGGGCAAGCTTGGCAAAATGTTAGTTCCACTGAAATAAGAGTTAAATTCAGCAGCAATATTTAATGGCTTCATAAGTATCTCTGCATTGGTACTTGCAACCTTCTGGGGGCATTGTTTTGTTGTACCTTTCACATTTATACGTGTTTTAACATTTTGCCGCAATACTTTAGAATCTTTTGTATTTTTAATAATGGTTTTCTCACTGAAATCTCTTTTGGCATCTTTAATGAACCTACTAACTTGATTCCTATATTGTTTATAAATAGCATAATCCTGTGAGTCTTTTTTATTCCATACTTTGGAATATATTTTATTTTTTCTTTTGATGAGATTACATGTTTGAGGAGTCAACCAAGGCTTACTAAACATTTTTTTTGTTTTCGAGATGCAGTGCACAGTGAAGCATGCACTTCAAGAACTGCATATAAGGTTTGATAGAGCAATATAATCTGGGAGTTAATAGAAGTGTGATTATGAAAATCTAATTTGGAAAAAAGTTGCTCTTGTAAATCTGCTATAAAATCTTCTGCTTGGAAAAATTTCATGTTTTTTACTTTTAATCTTTGAAAGCTTGCTCTGGTTTCGCTTTTTTTTAGAATCGTGAATCTGAAAAGTAGAACTGAAACAAAACTCTTAGAGTTCCAAATTTTTAACACACTACAAAATGTGCGAAATATTTCCAATTATTAGTTTGACAATGTTGACAGTTCCAAATACAGTAGCATCGGAGAAATTTTTAGTGAACACAAACTTGTCAAAAATTGCTGTATCTCAATCCAGGCTTGATCTCTCACGACTGATAGTCGAATCCTGGATTGCTATTGCACACTTTGCCGCCAAAAATGCATGGGTTTATCAGCATTCTAATTAAACTTGGTTAATTTCGTCGTTTTTATTCATTCTGTGCAGTGCATCAAACTTTACTAAAAACCAGCCGCAACACCACAGGTTTTTCAGGTATCGTTGTTTTCCCAGCATGACAGCGTCACGGTAAAGAGAAAGGGAAGCAGCACTATAGCGACGAAGCAGGCAACTCATGTACACAATGTTGTCAAGCGGGATTTCTAACCTCTGCGAAATTTATGACCTATTCATTTATGTCATTAATTTCGCTTCTCAGAATGAAGGAATAAACTTTGGCAATTAATTTTCAGATGTTTGTTGCGAAAATATATATTTTTGGCTGGACGTCAGATAGTCCACAATAAGCGTCAGTTTGGGAATAACTTACCACTGAAAAATATTTGAATTAGTCTTAGGTGTGAATTATGTTTCTTTTTCTATCCCTAAACCCTAATCAACAGTTCTCAGCATATTTTACATCTCACTGAACAACTTGTGAAATGCATGACCTGGAATATGACTCTGCGCATGCGCAGATGGCATGAAGCCAGCGATTTCGCAAGTCAAACCTTTGCTTGACACCGATTCGCATATCATGGCCTCATATGTGAAATCCTCAACAAAGGTAAGTTTATTTTTTGCGGTCTCTGAAAAAGAAGTTACTTTTATGTGAAAAAATTGCTATAAATACTTTTAAATGGTTGTTGTCCAGTACTTACGCTTTGTGTTTGCATCAGTTGGAGATTTTGTTGCATTTTAAATAATAATATTTATTTTGCGTCAGACTCATGGTCCATACCACATAAAATAACTGATCATAAACAAAAAACAGTGATGAGAGTTTTCACGTAAATTCGGTGAAAATCAATTTTTCACTATTGAGAAAAATCTATACTTGCCTCAAGACCACAAAATACCAATGTGCCTCCTTGCAAAGTTCTCTGGAAAATCCAGGCAGGGCCCCTTGAAATGTCGTAACATCAGCTATCTGCAATTCGCTCCAAACAATAGTAGGAGCTACTAAATTGAGTACCTATTGAAATTTTGTTTCATAAGTTACGGAGTGAAGTGGATAACTGCAAAGATGCATTCACACAGTGTATCGCAAGTGTGGCATTGCTGAATCGTCGCTGCAGTCCCATGGAAACACCAGGTTTTTCCCTTTTGCCAAAAATGCTAATGCTGAGTTGCAGCTTCCGTTGTCAGCCCCAAGTGGCTGAACGGCTGTGTTTGTCTTGAAATTTTATACTTGTCTGTTGTGGGATCGTTATTGTGCAGCGAATGGAACAGCACGCACGTGAACATCAGATGCATTGGTTTTTAGGTTCCCCGCGGATTTGCTTGAATGGGACTTAAGTGGAGGTGTTAAACTGCAGCAGAGATTTCCACTCGTCGAAAAACACCCGGACAAAAATCAAAAAGTTTGTTTTGGGATAGACTTGATGAGATGCGCAAAAGTCGTGAATCAAATCGTTTTTTGAAAAGCAAAAGAGCATTATAGGATACAACTGCTTCAGGAAAACCCGCATTATCGGCAAAGCTTCCATGAAAGCTGCTATACTGTGAAGTACATGCAAATTAAAGTTCGCAACTGATAGCGATCAGCGCAAATTACGTCGACTGCCACTTTTGGAAAAAAGTCAGCGGTTTTAATAATTTCGATTAGTGTATTTGTGATCTTCAAAGCAGCTGCATCGCATCAGATCACTACTTGCCAGACAAACCCGTGAATTGTCTTTTTGGCATCTAAGTACACCTGATAAAATTTGTGAAAAAGATTTTTGGTTGAGAAAGCTCCGTTATGACGTTTTTGCATGCAGTGGTGTCTAAACATTTTCCAAAAAGGGCCAAATTCAATCATGCGAAAGTGATGGGAAGCTAAGAATTCCTTCTGACATTTTAAAACTGGAAAACTTCTACACAAATATATTTAGGCATTTCGCTTAGGGTTTGAAACAAAACGACTTATTCGCGACGCTTCTCGTGCCCATATTCGCTCTCAGCATGTCAAAACGCAACGGTGAAGGTCTTTATTAGTGAGAAACACAGTCTCACCGATACAGAAACGAGAACCCTCTTTGACGGGCCGTATACAACACAATCGGAAACCAAAGCTGCGAGTCATGTGAAAGGTGACTTCGGGTCGTACTTAGCAGAGATAAGCATTGGGCTGTACTTGGATGGACTGTACCCGGACTGTAACGACTTGTGTTGAATTTGGATTGGATCCGGCCTGTAAATCATTTCAACGATGTTTTTTTTGCTGAAAAGCTCTATTTTCTTAATTTTTTGGGCTTCGACTGGCCTTGGACTTCACATTCAAAATTTTTTATGGACTCTGGTTGGACTTGGACTGGGCTTCAAAAATTCAGGACAGAACCTCGATTGAAATATTGAAAGTCTGCTTAGCTCTGGTACTTAAAACATCTCTGGCATGCACGGTTATTTGTGAGCAACTAGCAAGTTAAATGAAATGTAGTCTCTTTCATTTCTTTTGTGATGAAAGCGCGTAAAGTGAAAAAGCTTCTTACAGATATATGAATTTACTGGACTCAAACTTTGACATTTTTTTCGCTGTACAGATAAACACAAAAAACCATATGAATATCTTAGCACTTGCCACTACGTTTTGGAAAATATCAGTTCGTCGCAATTTTCGAAATCATTGGTGATTTTGCGTGGGTGTGCGGCGAAGAAAAAAAATAAAAGGAAGTGCACCCTAACTTCAAAGTGCACCCTAACACCTGTTGCTGAATAACAAATAACAGTACCAGTGTATTAAAAAGTTATTTGAAGTGGTGAGAAATTTCATAAAACGTATGTGCCGTTTTTCACACTTCCAACCTACATCAATGACAACTAAACATATCAAGTTGGCATGCCTTAAGTAGAACTGTCACTCTTTAGTAGCACTGTGTACTGCTGCCATTATGGTGGGTTAGGCTGTGGTCTACTTGGTCAATGATCCGGAAGTTCAAGTAAGATAACGCTCAAGTCAAGTTGTTCCATGGTAGTATCTTCTCGTGCGCATTTTTTGTGGTTGCAAGAAACCATACGTAATCTCCGAAATAGCAGCAGGGCAACCGCACTGAGGGCTAGACATGCAGTGAGATATCTGCTTTTTGTCATGCGCGCATCCGTCTACGGGCGCTGATTACAAAACAACGGTATTCGTTCGGTTAGTTAACCCCGCAGCACTACATTGTGATATTCACTCTGTCCAGCATGTCAGCTCTGAATCGTAACAGAAGAGCGAGATTTTCTCGTATTTGCTGCTGCCGCCGCCAAATTGGTATTCTATACAAAAGTACGCAGTTTTGAGTAATGCGGAGAAGTTATCCTTGTAGTTTTGTTAATACTTCTGTGTTTGTTTGCGTTACAAAAGTTTAGAATAGCTAGGGTGGCATAGTTTTTAACGTGCCGGGTAGAACTCTTAAAATGAGCTTTAAACGGCAATCGTTGAGTTTTCTGCCACGTTGCTCGGCACCTGATCGACTAAAATAATTTGGCTGCTCACGCGACAGTGCCTCTCTTTGTACTGTATATCGAGTTCATTTGCCAATTTGGTGATCACACGAGTGCACCACAACATTTTTTTCCGATATCGTGCTCATTGTCGCCATCTGGTCTCTCTTTCGCTCCAGAAAAAAAGTTAGACTAAAATGACCTGGATCCGTTCAAATTAAAACATAACATCCTGTTTGATCTCCAAACAATGCTTTGCTCTAAACTCGCGATTTTGAAAGTGCAAATAATCGCCAACATTCTTGCTAGCCATAACTCGATCCGTTTATACCTCGTATGATGGACGATTTTTCGGCAGATGAAACCTTGCTGCGTTGATGTAAAGTAACATTTGATTGGTAAACAACATTTGATTAGTTACTGATCAAGCATCCAGGTGATTAGTGAAATTTTCGGGAATAAATTTGTACTGTTGACAATTTGTATGTTGAATGCTTTAAGGTGAGCACAGGGGCGTAACGAGGGGGGCACAATTCCCCGTGCGCCGAATCACTATGGGGACGCTGAAAAATCCCAACAATGTCACAAGTACTTTCTTCAATGCAGTATATTTGCTCCCGAAAGGCCACAGTTTCGAACATGGGGGCGCCAAACTTGCTTCTTGCCCCGGGCACCATCTAACCTCGTTACGCCCCTGGGCGAGCAAAATGGACATTACAAGGTTTTTTGTTTGTACAACCTTATAATGGACATAAAAAGCTAAATTTTCCGTTCTTGCTTCGTGTCCCTAGACGCAGTTTGTATGTCTCTCTTTTTTCAACTCTTGTTCAGTGTCAACATTTCGCTCGTATGTTATCTTACTGCTTACAGGACTGAAGATGTGTTAAATACACGAAACTAGTTTCCCTGTGAAATGAATTGCAATGTATTGCGTACGTCACTACCGTGATTTACAACTATTGAACTAGAGAACATCTGGCGATTTGTGGGAAAATTTGTGGCAAGCAATTACGGGGACGTCCAAGAATAATGTAGTTGGACCAGCTCAAACACTGCATCAATTTAAACACTCCACGCAACCTGCAACTTCCCTATGATAAAAAAGTTGGAAAACTGTCTGCACATTGTCCCTTATGCCTGGTTCAAGCAATGGAGCTTGATGTTTGCACGAATTACATAACAAATGTTTGCTACCCTATGCGGGACCATTGCTTGGCTAATATTAATTATTGCACGGACAGTTGACGAACACATGACAGTTTATTTGGCAGGTTATGACAATACTAAAGGTTGCCTTGTCCGCTTCACGATTCTCTGCTAAACACTGGAAGAATTCAAATCGGCTTCATCCAAAACATTTACTTGATCTCGATGGAAAAAGTAGCCAGCTAACATTTTTATATGTGATTAGGTGAAAGTAAATCGTCATTCAAATTCGGTAGTGCTTGACGGAAAATTTGGTTTGATGGCTTTGTAGCGCCATGTCTTTTATTGCTGAAAGTGTTGTTTGGCGGCTATCGTAAAGTTATGGCCAAAAAATTAATTTTTGGCAACAATTCAAATTTTTTATTTTTTACTCAAAATTGGGTTTTCAGCCACGACGTTTGAGCTACAAAAGCTAGAAAGCCAATCAATGGCTCTAAAGATAAGGATTTTCGCCTAGTTTTTATTACAAAATAAAGTCAAAAAATATGCTCTTGGTGTTGGGGTCCAGGCTCCAGTGACCTAAGTCAAAATGCGCATACCTACCCATATTATAACGTCACCCACAAAAAACTAAAAATCCAAAACTGTTCTCCCCTTAAATATTTTTAATCGAAATTACAAGACTTTCCAGACCTTTAGAGCAGTGCTTTTCAACCTGTGCGACGGTACGCACTAGTGCTGATGAGAAAACTGTGCGGCGCGGATGACAAACATAGTGCGGACGAGTGAACGGATTGATACAATCCTTTCTTTGCTTAATCACCCTATTGTTTTTTTTTTGTAGAACATGGTAACCGCGCACAACGAAAAATTGGCAGATATTGCGCTCATATTTTGATAGTTCGAACATCTCAACAGATAAATGTATCAGAAGTTACCGAAAGCTACTACCAAACTTTGTATCTGCTTGTTCTATTGTTACGTCATGATGGAAACAAAAGATGATATCATTTTTTTGTTGCTCCTCCAGTTGCACAAGGCCAGTACAGCTATTCAATCTGTGTGCTGAGCCACGAGCACGCTGCTGATCTCAGTAGTGATGTCTACTGCTCAGTGGCGTAACTAGAGGTTTTAAACAGTTAGGGAAAGACTTAGAAGGGGTCCCACTGGCCACTTTAGGGGGGCCGCAATGGCGAACACTCAGAAAAAAGTTTAAGAAATGACAGGGAATCCGGTGTCAAGTAACTTTACTCCACAAGTGAAACAGTCAAGGAATCTAGTGTAAATTTTTAATGGGAAATCGATTTCACGTAACACTACGCATCGTCAGTCCTTACATCTTATTCCAAGTGAATCCAGTGTCGTGGATGTGTGTACAAGATAAAAAAAAGGAAAACACCCCGAAAAACGAAAAAAAACAACAACCCACTGAGAACCAAAAGAATACTAAATATCAAAATGTCAGCCTAAAAGGAACCGGTTTTGGCATTTATCTTGCCATGGGGGGCGGCTCGCTCCCCCTGCCCCCGTCACGGTGGTCAGTTACGCCACAATGATGTCACGACGATGAGCATCCAATAATCAGGAATCAGTCAATCATTATCTGCTATTTTTAGGCGAATATTTTAAAAATCGACTTAGTTTTACCTACCTTATAAGTAAGTAGCAAATGCACCATTCCTTTAATAAATATCCAAAACTCAAAACAAGTCGACTTCTTTCTTCAAACACAATTAGCGATAATTTGAGCATTTGTTGGTGGCACCTTCTGACCAGTGTCTCGTATTATCATCATCAATAGCTCATTGCAATATGTCCGCGAGGAAGTCATTCACTCTGGCAGAAAGCGTTATGAAACCCTGCACGGAGATAGCAGCACGAGAAGTTAATGGAGGAACGATTGGCTATGACCTAAGTGCAAAAACTGCCATTGTCCGATACCACGGGGGCAAACGGGCAATTGCACCGAAATTTTCAAAAACATGTTTAGTATTAGGTACAACAACAAGTTACAACCATTCCCCCTGAAAATATCAGCTGGTTGCAGCCCTGTGTGCGGTAATGGCTGGATCATTGAAAGAAACGTTTTTAGCCAATCTTCGTGATGCGCCTTGCTTCGAGATTCAATTCGATGAAAAGACTGATCTTACCAGTGATTCCCGTTACATTGGCAAGCTCAATTGATTTCATATGTTTGCTTTCCTGACAAGGAATGCATGAAAGTCGTCGATCATTAGGCCTATCTGTTTTATCTTCCTACTAGCATGGACACCACTGCAGCCAGTATCTTTGCAAAATTGGCCGATAACTTTTCAGAACACTGTGCGACGTGGTTGAAATGCAAAACTGTGAACACATACGGTGCATGGTCGGCATTCGACATGGCGTTGTTGCGCTCATGAAGCAAGTCGCGTCAGAAATTGTAAGTATCCATGTGTCATAATCCGTGAAGCATTGGAGGACAAGAAGCTAGGCAATGAAGAAGAACATTGCCAACTAGCTGATGTCATTTTTGATATCAGCAAAATTGTGAATGCAATGTTGAACAGAAATAAAGTCGTGAGTTTGATGAACTTGTCATAGAAATGGGAGGCGAGTGGTGGATCTCTCGTAAAAGAATAATGGAGTGTGGAATTTGCGACAGGAATTTCTTGTGTGATTTGAGCGACGAGAACATCATATAGCTCTTTTCTTTCGCATTTGTTTTGGCTTGCTGTCTAATCATTCTGGTGAAATGTTTAGTCAGCTGAAACTCACTCTTTAAAGTTGTGGAATTGGCATATTCGAAGCGACCTACAAAATCACATTGTTCAAGAATGTAATGCAAAATTTCGAAGAAGAAATCTACAATGACAACCTGATGAGTTTGAAGACCCTACAGACGTTCGATCATGTCCACGTGTAAGTGGGTAGAAACAGAATTTGGAGCAGAGTATCACCGAAACAGCCAGCTTCCATATACACAGCCTGATTGATAATTTTGAAGCTTACTTTCCCAGACAGCAGGCTACATATTTACAATCAAAGTTATGGATTTTGAATATTTTTGGCGAACAGCATCCACCGGAGCATTTGGGAGCAAATCTAAAAAATGACCTATGGCACCATGCTTTTATTAGCCGTATAAAACACTGAATTCTGGTAAGAGCCCTTGGTGGCCTTCGCAAAGACCTCGAAACAGTCCCGTCGCCACGGGGAGGCTTTTGTGGGCTTAGCCCACCCAAACGAAGCTTAGCCCACGCAAACCTTTGTCTGGGCCGCATGCCCGCGGATTGAACATAGCTACTGTACTTCATCGAATTGGACATAGCTACTTTAAATCATTCTTCACCGCAACTAACGATGGCAATAGATTTTACCGATAGCTTGCCTCAGGTATCTTACACTGCATTATTTGTTTTGCAGGGGTGCGCATATGTAGAAGTGTTTCTATTCTTCGTGGGCATGCTGCAAAAATTAAGAATACGTCCACCAGAGGGCATCCAAGAACTCCGTGAAAAATTGTCAACGTCTGGCACAGTTCAACACCCAAAACCATTTAAAGTAATCTTGGAATCCACAATGTGATATTGTGCATTGAAAGCGGTGTCACGCTGAATTGTGGTTGTGGTTTTATTTTTCTACTGCTGTATTTTTTTACCAGTGAGATTTAATGTCAAACTTGGGAATTCTTGAAATTACGGCACGTGTTGGCACGCAAATTGCCAGGCAACGGCATTGTTCTCGATAGTGTTGCAACCTCTCAGTTGGTGTTGCGTTGAATGTTTGATTCATCACGAACGGGATGTGCGCGAAGAACAACACCCATATATACGTGGCGCGAACAAGTAATAAGAGTGATCTCGTCAGAGTGATCTTGGTGAATGACCTCTAACAACGCTTGTGAACCTGGTGAACAGTTGACTGTACTTCCTGATGGTGACGACGAGAGTGATCTCGTCGGGTGATCTCTATTGTTGCTTGCTGCCAGTGTGAAAACTTTGTGCAGATGCCGCTCGGGCTTTCCGATTGCAACAATAGATGTTAATTACGTTGCACCTTTCATTCATACACGGCATCACTTTTACCTGTTGTTCACGATGAGTACCTCGCCAATTCTGTAAATACACAAATTGTGAGCCCTTGCATTGTTGCTGTATTGCCCTTGTATAAAAAAAATTGCACAGAGCAGCACATCCCGATTAAACCACCCGAATTTTCTTTCTGAGCGTTTAAAATAGTCCCCTTATATCCAAGGTATCCGAGTCGAGATCGATGTCGTAGAAACAAGGCCGAGTTGGCAAGCCAGGCATGGTGCTCATCGTTCCCACTAACGGATACAAAAATCCAGCGCCCACGCTCGCACGTATGTCACGTATTGGCAGGATGAAACCGGATGGTGCGCCCTTAAGGTTAGGCTGATGTGAAAGCGAGAGATGGGTCTTGGCCATGCAGATAGGAAGGTTGCTGAACCCCTGTAAATTACAAGACCGTCAAATGCTTTTCTGCTTCATAAACGGAGTATCGTTCCAACAGCCACACAAACCTGCTGTGTGTACCGTTCCACTTTCTCGGC
>JGI24022J15233_10005564_pt1 | contig 13393 bp, 5 predicted proteins | sample Ectturendosymbi2_FD_15233 | JGI IMG/M metagenome (IMG submission 15233) | reverse complement strand
CCCAACAGCATGCAGGAGCTGACAAGGGGAGATTGAAAGGACAGATCCTCCACCCATCAGCAGTGAAAATAAATTGTAAATCATTTTTTCAAGTAGGCTACGCCAGGGTTTTTTAAGGCGTTTTAGGGACCCGATTCGGGTCCCTAGAATTGAAAATCGGGTTCCTAGAATCAGAGAAAACTATCATCGGGTCCCTAGAATCAGAGAAAATCGGGTCCCTAGAATCAGAGAAATCGGGTCCCTACAGATCCATACCTAATATTTCCTTTAAACAAAAACCTGGGCTATGCTAATTTTGGCCAAACATTTTTTGCTAATTCAAGAGGATATCAACAGAGATTTGGCTAGGGGTGGGGCTGCATGCACGATGCCCAGTAGCTAAAAATCTGTAGCATTTTTAAAGAGCAGAAATGTGCAAGAAAAATGTTTAGCTACCATATCTTGCAATACATATATCGTAACTTGCAATTTATCGTCTTTTTAACGTTAAGCAACTAAACAACACATCAAATCGCGCTGTAACCAATACTTCTCATAAAATGCATGAAAATCGATGTTCTACTTAAGAGTGATATGCACGTGCGACCAATGTGATTCACTGTTTTGTGCACTCCAACTGACAGCTCTGATAAAACCCAGTTGATTTGTTCTGCTATATTGCTGTGCTTCTTTGTGTCATAGTCTGATAGTAGTGCAAACTAGTTGAACTGCAGTACTATGTTCAACAACAAAATTAGGTTTATTAATTTCTAAACCATTTGTAGGGATTAAGCAAAGTGTAATTAGTGTTGTTTTGAAAACACCTCTAAAATACAAGATTGGGAATTTGTATTTACAAAACTTCACTTCCTCATCGGCCCGATGACTATATTGATTTTACATCAAGCTGCCCCCCCCACATTTTACAACAAAATTGCGCCCATGTTTACAATACATTGTATTTTAAATTAAAATCAACGCCTTCGATGTCAAAGGATAGTTTTTTTTGTGATGATTCCTGTGTCCAAGTTCAATCGTGCTTGTGTTAGACTCATATTACACAGACAGTCATATATTCTTTCAACATGAATTTTTTGAGCAACATTAGGCCCTGAAGTAAACGTAGCGGGCGCAGGTACGATGATCACTATAGCTCTTCAATGAGGCTTCAAATTCGTCCACAGACCTCTCATAATCAGCTGTGTAAATTGTTTATGGCATTATGCGCTTCAGAGCTGCACGTCATGGCTGCTGTTTTGAACAGTAAACGGCGAAGGATCAGCACAAAATTACTCGCACAAACAATGTGAAAAAATGTGTTTCGAACCGACATTTTTTCTGCAAAATATATTCTCAAAAGCAGACGTTTTCTTGAACCAAACTTACAAAGAATTTCTGTTTATCTCCAAACAATTTTTTCGAAAGGTTAATTGCGTGGCAAAGAGCAGGCCCGCAACCAGGGGTTGGGCAACCGGCTGACTGCCGAAAATTTTCCTTTTTTCGGCAATTTTCACAATCATGCTTAATTGTTAGGCAGAGCAATAAGTTGCAATCATTATGCCTCCCCGAAAGTTGTGCAAAAACATGTTGCAATCATTTTGCTCCCTCCCGAAAATATGAGCTGGTTTAGGCCCTGTTGATTCTTATATATTTTTGTTCAACCATGTTTGCTAACACAGGACTCACTAGCCAGATTGAGGTAACAGTCAACTTGCACCGTCTCTTTCATCTCTTTTAGTTCGTTGGGCATAACTCGAAGAGGCATTCTGTCCTTGTCCATTGCGTCAAATTCTGGATTCCACATTACTCCTTCGTCTGGATCCAAACCTATGAAATAAGTTTCTATTGCTGTTAAATGGCCATTGTGTCATGCAGTAATGCTGTATGTTTTCATCCTGCGCTATAAAAAATATACCTTTTTACTTTGTCGTGTTGTCAAGCTCTAAAAATATTTTTGTGCGTAAATAGGCAATGATCTGCGTGGAAGTTCCAATGCACAAAAATTTTAATAGTAGGCAAAGTTATTTTGCACAAGACTTCATCAGTGTCATAAGAGTGAAGTAAACATAACAACACAGTAACGTTGCCTCTACACCCAAGCGGGAGAAAGGAAAGACCAACGTAAACAGTGGTGTCAACTTGCAATAAAGAAAGCGTTATATCTGAAAGATATGAATTAAATAGAGTGGTTTGCGGAAATAACGAAAATAGCATCATAAATAGGATGAACACTGTCTATGGAAAGAAATCCTTTCTCAGCAAAGAATTAGACACAAAAAATGTACAATTGTATTTGACGATATATGATATCAAAAGTACGTGGTTGTGATAAAAACAAGGGTCAGATGCACATGCTGCCTTCTGTAATTTCTTTAGTTGACAAAATACCCCATGTCTCAGGATTCATGCACAAGAAGCGAAATTCTGAATCAAGCCGAAAACAAAAAATAATTTGCACTGTTTGGTTAAAACTACTGATAACCTTTAGAATAAATATGTCTTACAGTTAACCCAACCTTCCAAAATCCATTGCTGCTTTCAAAATATTTTCTCTAGTAAGCATGGGTTGTGGTAAATATTTGCTTCATCAATTGTCTAAGCGGAAAAATCAGAAAGATACTGAGAGTGAAAGTTTACAGTGATGATTTACGAGCTCTTTTCGCCTACAATGCAAGTTTGTCGTAATCTCTTTAGGTAGAGTGAATCGTTTTGTTAAATTTCATTTTATAAACGGTATATTACTTAACGACTTGGTACTTATGTTGTCTTTACATGACATGAAAAAAGATTATCCTCTTCAAAGTACAACACAAAATTGAAACGAGCTACAATTAAACGCTGCTAGCCTATTCGTTGATACGACCGTTATTTCCAATTTCGGTAAACAAATATTGGAGTAAACAAATGTTCATTCGTTCACTTTCATACCCGTTTTTTCTTATGGGGAGGTTCGGGGAGGCAGCATCCGCAGAAGAGCTTAAAAAAGCTCACGGTCAACCGGGGCATACCGAGGTTAGATGGCGCCCGGCGCAAGAAACAAGTTTGGCGCCCCGAACCAAAGTCTTTTGGGAGCAAATGTACTGCATTGAAGAAAGTACTCGCGACATTGTTGGGACGTCTCGGCACCGCCAGTGATTCGGCGCCCTGGGACTTGTGCCACGTTGCTCCCCTCAGAACGCCCCTGGGGTCAATAACAATCTCAGATAGTTCTGCTGGCTCTATACCAAGACGGGTCCAAGCAAAGTCGGAGATGTAGTCACGCCACCTGGTCCTTGGATGACCTCAGGGTGGCAATCCCGTGGGTGTAGCCAGCAGGCCTTGCCTCGACAATCTCAACGTAAGTGTCATCGTGAACTCTTCGCAAAAAAAACCATCTCTGCCATTTGCACTTGAGGTGGCACTCTTTCAGTCATTACTCAAGATTCATGAACATACGTGTGGATGGGAACAAAGTTACTTGTGTTCAACAGGGCCTTATATTGCGTTGATGTAGAACCAGATTTTTAAATAACAGCAGAATGTAGTGTTTGAATTTTTGAAAAAGATAATTGTCATTACGGAAATTGAGCACAATATCGTAGTTCAGAAAACAATTTGTGAACGGCACGCTTTTAACTGCGGAATACTTTTCAAACACACGTTGGAAATACCTGTAACTATATTTCACAAAACACAAAGCATTTTCAAATGCTTAAAGCTTGCGTCGTCTTTGTAAGGCACAAGTTTTAGCAACAATATCTGGAAACCTTTTTACTCGCTTCTATTTCTTAGCAAACGTTTTACTAAAAGTCATTTGAAAAAGTGCGTGTGACCCTTGGATACAGCCATCGAAAGATTGATGCTGTGCTTGCAAAAAACGTGCAACTTTATTTTTGGAAATTCATTGCATCGTGTCCGCTTTCAGTCTTTACGATTGATTGAATTAGCTTTAATTCAGGGGTCGTGAACCTATGGCTCGCGAGTCAGATGTGACTCTTTTGATAACGGCATCTGGCTCGTTTGATAAACACGATTGTTATGGATGAAACTTTTTTCTGTAATTTTCCTACAAAGCCATCAGCAACACCATGCAGCACCAGAAGTCGCATTAACAGTAAGAAGCATGTTATTACAGAGAAAATTCAGACATTTACCACTGTTTAAAGTTGTTTATTTTTCTTAAAATGCACGTTAGTTAAGTAAGATAGTTGCATTAAGTGTTGAAAATTATTATATTCCTCTCACGGAAATACAATTAGAAATATGTAGGTTACATGACTCCCTTAGCCAAAAACGTTCCCGACCCCTGGCTTAATTCATCACGGTGCGACCCCTTCAATCAGAAACTGATTTCATGTTCCTGCAAACATTCAGTGTGTGGCTGGTCACCAACAAATTTCGGCATAATTTCAAAAAGATGTCACCTCATACTTTTGAACAGTAACTAAATATAAAACAGTGTGAATATGTTGTTTATCCTCCATGTCACGTCGAAGGAAACGCATTGTTGAATCTTTAGGTCTAGTTTGCTCAATAAAATAACGCATTGTTAAAACTAGGGCTGTGCACACCGATATACTTTACCTTTTACATGCAGCAAGGCCTGGTGAAAGCACTTGGCGGCTTCTCTAAAATCTTTGAGCTGCATCTCCTCAATTCCTTTGTTCTTCAGTTCCATAGCAAGGCCCACTTTCGTTTTCATGTCCTAATCAGTGGGATGAAACAATTTATTCACATGAAAAAGTTTAAGCGAATGAGAACAACTTTAGTGCAATTTTCTTTTGGAGTGAGTTTCATTTTTCGACCTCCCCATTCAACCTCTCTTGTGGTAGTCTCGCAATAGAACATGTTGAGATTATTAATTACAAAAATGTTTTTTCTACAATTGTTTCAATGACAACATTAGCTAGTAAGTTTTGTACTGGCTGCGCAGGACTGAAGATGTGTTGAAATACATGAACCAGTTTTCTTGTGCAAATAAATTACAATATCGTTAGCTTGTGTGCGTTACGGCTTTATTTTTGTTTGTCCTTTTGTTTCTTTCTTTGCGTTAATCATAATCTTTGATTGCCTTTCTATTTGTCCTTTTCAAGGGTTGGCTGACTTGTTGACCTCGCGGTCATTTCACCAATCCTCGTAATCTATTCGTTAAACCATGACATGCTTAAACCACGCGTAAAAATGCAATAGATTGATTGATTGATTACAAGATATTCATCAAAGGCTTCTCCATGGGACACTTTTTTCTGTCCAATCTCATGATGTTAAGTTGTGACTGTTCCATCCTATGGCAGTTCCATCTGAAGTATTTTATATCATGTGCGTGTCTATTGTCTAGCTCAGTGGCTTTCAACTTGGGGCCGCGACCACTGTGTGGGAATCTAGGGTAGGGCTTCTCAAACCATGGGTCGAGACCAAAAATGGGATGCAAAATCTAATTTAGGGGTCGCGAAACAAATGGCTTGACAAATCAGAAAAAAAAATTTGTAGACTTTACAAGAAAATTAAATGAATTGGCCTGCAATGAAATTATTTCTACTGCATTTTTAGGAACAACACCGTGTTTCAAGCTCTCAGCTGTTTATTAGGATGTCTGCCTGAGCTATCGAATGATAATAAATTATCAGCCAAGCACAACACGTTATGCGTTGTTATGTCATCATTGTTGTAACGTACTGGCCGATATTGACCTTGTGGCATTCATTCCGACGTGAGGGCAACTGGAATTTTCAAAACAAGGTTACTTGAATTTTGGATAAAAGCAAGACATGAATACCCAGCCATTTCTGAAGTAGCCTTCATAAATTCTTGCCCTTCTGTGGAACACATTTTTGTGAAGCGACATTCTCAAAATTGACAATCATCAAGTCCAAAAAGTGATCCTTTTTGAAATATGTTGAGAATGTTCTTCGTCCTGCTTTGTCTACGAATGGATGATTTGTGAAAAAATCATCAACTGCATCCATTCCAGTAGTTGTGCTTGATAACTTTTGTAAACTAAATTGTTTTTTTTTAGTTTTTGTTCGCTTTACTGTTTCCATTACGGGGTTCTTTTATTACTTTATAGTTACTTTCAGAGACTGTGTACATTTATATGTTTTCGCCATAGAAAAAATGGCTCTTGAGACTTGCAATGAGACGTTTACACGGAACATATCAACTCTAGACTAGCTATCCATCAGTGGGTTCGCACAGAAAAATCATTTTTGAAGTGGGTCGCAGAACAAAAAAGTTTGAGAAGCCCTGGTGTAGGGGAAACGAGAGCTTCTGATAAAAATATTCATACTTTCTTATATATTTTTATTTCGTATATGGAACCACTTTTTGCTGTAGCTAAAATAGTAGGATCACCTGGCAAAAATGACAGCTTACTTTTGCAATCAAGACTGTTGTAAGTGTGATTATGGCCATTACAAAGTTTTTGAGTGTGATTATGACCATTACAGTATTGTTGCGTTTGGCAACGCACGAACAACTCTGTGACGCAAGAATGTGCTGTGTTTGTAAATTAGATATATCAATGTGGTAGCTAACTTGGGAGTTATTCCAGTTTTCAATGAGTTGTGGTGTAGAGTGATTTGCATCGGCACGGGTCTCTCTCACTGATCCTGCTATGTGCATGAATTTAATAAATGAGCCTTTGTTCAACATAGTGACATCGTAAGTTATTTTTTAGTCATTGTTATTTTCTATTGTGCAAACACAACTGCATTACATGTGCCTGACTGGAAATTTTCGGAAGGGGTATTTGGTTAAATTGGCTTGCAAAATGGGTCGCTGCATGAAAAAGGTTGAAAACCACTGGTCTAGCTTTTAAAAAGCCTTGCTAAAACACCGCAAAATTTTCAATTGCTGAATACCATGAAATTGGGTGACCTTTTTTTGAGTTTTTACCTGATGACTTTATGTTCGGTGGGTCACTTTTCTATTATTCATATAAACGCATTGCGCATTACTGAACGTTATATTCAGAGCAACAGACTTTTACTTACTTCCATAAACTGTTCACTTTACACTATAAAAGTTGCTTCGCTCTCGGGAGGACTGCAACCAATATGACCCCTGGTTCTTCGCAGTCTCCAACTCCCCCGTGCATTTTATCAAGCGGTCTACTTGGAACTCATCGCAGCACTACGGACGGGTGCTAAAAATCATAACAACCATGTTGGCGCCATCCATGCTCTGCTCTTTACTAGTACCACACATATGCTTCCGTTTCCTCAAAGTAATCATATTAGCGTCATTAAGAGTATGCTTTCTATTATCGCCACATATCTATCGTTGTGTTCTCTCATGTATCTATGTGTTCCGTGCTACTGCCATGTATGCTTAAGTCTGCTGCGTTGCGTGTGGGATGGCAGTAGGAATCGTTATGTGCCTGTTAGGCAGTAGCGTAGCCAGCCCAAAATTTTGGGAGGGGTCAAATATTTTGACTCCAAGTGAGCAACAGTATTTTTTTGGGACACTACCTCTCTAAGCACAAATGACAAGACAGACCGGAAACTGGCTACGCCTATGTTGGTAGTATAGCTTCCGACAAAAAAGATGTAATAGCCCGGAGTCACTTTATAAAGCACTGCTTGTGTGTGCAAGTACACTAACAGATAATGTAGTGTAGCACAAGTCATCATTTTTTAATTAGGAAATGTATATGGAGAACACTGAGAGAGAACAACGTTGTTGATTGTTGACGCTGTGCTCTTTGGATTGCCACATCACTGACCCATGCACCGTCCTAAGAAATATTTAACTGCTTGTAGCTGTCGTGGTACGATGTTCCATATGTTTTCGACATAATGACTCAATAGAACTCTTTGATGTTTATACAATAGTGTAAGCAAGTAAATATCCGCAAAAATTCATTTGCTATTTCGAACACAGCAAAACAGTAGGTGAGTGATAATTCGGTGATTTTTTAGGTCAGGACGTTTAACAGTAGCTCATAAATATGCTGGACATTTTGAGATTACTGCCAGTTATCCATAAAAATTATTAACAACATGTAGTGAAAGGTTCGTCACATGTTTTATAGTGTTTCATAAAAAAACAGACATACACTCACTTTCACAAACATTTTCTGATAGCGAAATATTGCGTTTTTCAGCAAATAGTATCTTTAAAATTGCACACCCTGTCTACCCCTGTGCATTTATCTAATCTATACAAGCAAACTAGTGGAACAGGCAGATTTATAGGAGATCATGAATAGTAACTTCAATATANAGGTGCAACCTGTGAACCAGCTCATACAAGCAAGACAACATTCCATAGACCAGTGCTTCTTAACCTTTTATGGTTTCGTTCACTCCTGCGAATTCAACCCACTGCGAATGCATGTCCCGGTTGACAGTAATAACCTAACTACTGTATATACAATGTTGTTGCTGGGTTTGCTTTTTGTACAAGATCTACTTAAGCTAAGTAACTCATTTAAATACAAGCGAATCCGCATCAACTGTCAAAAAATGGGAAACAACGAAAGCAACAAATATAGTGATCCCATGTATTTTAACAAACGACGACACAAAACTTGAAAACTACGGGCTCAGTGAGAATCAAAATCCAGACCTCTGCCACTGCAGACACAATGACAAAACCACAAAAGAAACGATAGGAAACTATAAATATTTATAACAGAAAGCCGTTTCAAACTGCAGACGAATTAATTCCTCCAATGTCTCCACAGCAACGAGTCATTGCATTTCAGTGCATTTCGCGTTTTAGTTTTGAGCTCGAACATGGGAGTCCAAAGGATTTTTTGCAGGGTGGGCAACCATAGTGAATATTCATTTTACTAAATCAAAGCTAACAGAAAAACATTTTTCTACAAAAAATGAATAGGAGTCATGACCATGTGGAGGTCATGCTCATGGTAGTCATGAGCACCAGTTGTTGGAAGGCTTTTAAATGCCATTTCCTTACACTGTGGAGATCCAAACAATCCAACACAAAATCCATATAATAGAGATATTTTTTGGAAGGCGTTCTGATACAATCTTGCTGTTACAAAGGAAACTTATTCTCTTCTTTAAAATTCTAGCTCTTTAAAACCTGCGAAGCTGATGAAGCTAGCGTGTCCTGTCTGAGATATAAACGCGTATTAGATGTTGCAATCAATACCTATCACAAATCGGCTACTCCTGTACTTCGATTGGTAAGGTCTGCACTTCGACTGATAAGGCTACTCTGATCAGTGTTCATGTGTTTGGTTTTCACTCGAGATTGAATTTGAAATTTTTGAAGTACTTCGATTCTACAGTAGCAGATAATCGTCGCACAGGAGTACATGACGCTCATGCAGGGAACAGCAGATTCCAATAGTCGCGAGAATAAAACGTGACATTTCTCCGTAAAATCTATCCCTATTATATAGAAGTAGTTACTGGTATCATAGTACGGTTTTCCTGAAGTGATAAGTTGCTGACTGCTTTAGACATGAAGTTACGCAGAAAGCATGAAGTTCGCCGTTTTATTATATTGCTGATATATGTTGGGTAAAAAAAACAAGAACCAGATGATGTAAAATCTAGCAACAAATAAATCGTTCACCCTTCATTCACCCCAGTTCTTTCATTCACCCTTGCAAAAATTTCATTCACCCGGTTAAGAAGCACTGCCATAGACAATGTCTGACAATCGAATTCAGGTTAATGTGTGGTTTTCTACGCGAATCGCCAGTTTCATTCCAGACGCTATATGTTCGATAGCTTTTCCTCCATCTTAATCTCAACTGAACGGAGTTTATCACGGGTTGTTTTTCGCAATAGTTGAAACAGAGAAAAGAAAATTTTTTAAGGTTCATTGTTGACAAATTGTTATGTATTGTTTTTCTACTAATATCTTATAGAATCTAGATCAATGTTGTACTTACCTGTATAAAATTTACTTTAGGCTTTCGTGGTAATTGGTTCCGTTTAGGGTCTTCATAAGCAGCCCGATTAGTTATCACTGCAGTTTTGCATCTAAATTCTCTTTTCACGACATCAAAAAGTCCGATTTTTCCTCCTTTATTTTCATCAAGATTTCCCGACGTTACCAGCAAATCATCATCGTCGTCGTCGTCATCATCATCGCGTAAACGTCTGTTCATAGCTGACTGCTCGCTGGTTTTCGTCACAATGTTTCGGCTAACTTGTGAAACAGCCTCTACTTCAGTTTCGGATTCAGATACCGATTCCCGAATTGAAGTCATACTTTCTGGCCATTGCTGGGTAATCCTGGAACTGGTGCTGGGCGTTGGTGAAGCGGAAGATGTTTCACTTGGTGTAGGCATGGTTTCAGAGCTACTCTATCAGCTGCGGAGTATTTGCATCTAGGCCGACGACTACTGACAAAAGATGTCTGTTGAAGTTCGGGTACAAACCAGCAAAAAATAAGTGCATAACTTTCTTCAGCTTCCGAGCAAATATATGCGAAAACGAGCTTAGTACGCTTTCTGAAAATCTAACAGAAACAAATAACGTCAATTATTTGTGTTTAGTTTTGAACGTGGCGTCAATTGAAACTTCTACGTGGTCCTAACAAAAATATTTCAGAATCAGTAGCACAACTAAACATTCGCCTGGGTATCATGCGTGCTTTCAAAAGTCTATAACAACCGCAGTAGTTGGCAAACAAGGAAACAAACTACGTTCTTGCAACGCTTGGTTTTTGATACTGCTTTTGTAGTTACTGCGATCAAAATAAAACCCGAAACAGCTGAAGTTTATCTGCCAGTCTGTATTTTATACTCATACTCAAGTTTTGATTTGGTGAAAATCCGGGCAAAATCTTATAAAATCCGAGTAAAATCTTATAAAATCCGGGCAAAATCTCTGAGAACCTTTTAAAACTCCCAGAAAATCTGAGCATAAATGGCGCCCAAAAGGCTTTGATTTGAAAATAATAACGCCCGAATTGACATGAAATGCGACCCAAATGGACATGGAGAGCTGTCTCACATGGCGCCCGAATTGACATGAAGAGCTTTNTTTGAAAGTCAAGTATTTTTCGGGCAAATTTGGGAGAAACCGGGCAAAATTCCTTCGCACCCCCAAAAGTATGCCCGTTCCTACACCTGTGAAAGTAGGTGTCTTTTGTTTCAAGCCCTCTGACTTTAAATAAGCTGCAAATCCAATGCATTTACCTGGTAAATTCATTGATCAAACTTTCCATGCTGTAGGGGGAGTAAGGGCTCGCGCCCCCTGGAAATTTAATGACGCCCCCTCGGTTAAGAACCACTGCTGTAGACGCTTTTTGTACTAGTCGCCGCAAGCTGTAATACTAACAAACGTGATTTCGATAACCAACATTGTTTGTTCTGAATCAAGATAAGGTTGACTTGAGCTTTCTCTTGCAGCAAATATTTACCTTTCGATGTTATAGACATCCTAAATCTCAAACCAAAATTCTTAATTTTTCAAGTTGCCCCCGATCTCCTGTCTTGCTAATGCTGTAAAGAGGAGCAACATAGTAGAGGCGTATGGTGGAGTAAGACAAGTTAAAAAGGTTATTTTTTGAAAATTTTCATTACACTAAAAATATGCATGATGTGCATCTTACCAAAAGAAACTCTTTTATCAGAAAAAGATAAATTTAAAAGCAGGGTAAAAAACAGGTTTTTCAAAAAAACACATGTGTTTTTTTGCCTCCGGAAACTACGGGTAAAGGGCTAAAGGGCTTAAAAATCATTGGATATACTTTTTAAGATACAGAATCACTGTCAGTGTCATTAAACAGCTAAACCTAAGTCTGATCGACGCCTTTCACGCACTGGCATAAGAGCACTGTTGGTAGTTCAAATATTAAGTTTGCTTCCACGCTAGCAGAGCACGGTACATCCTACTCTTGTTATAGATGGTAGCAGGGACGGATTTAGGGAGCCGTGGGCCCTAGGCCATCTTCGTTTTTGGGGCCCCACGCAAGTGTGACCTATTTCGTCGTTTGTCTGAAAAGCGTGAAAGTATGCCCCTCTTATATGTAGGGCCCCCTGAAAAATATTTCTTTTGTTGTGCCAACTTTGGTTCTACAATTGTCTTAGATCTTCAACAGGAAATTAAAGCCTTTCCTACATTCTTCTAAAGAACAAATGGCATTGCGATCTTTTCTTGGAATTTATAGCTCTTTCATGTAGTTCAGAAATTATTTTCGTTAAATATCCGTGATTGCTAACGTTTTTAGTAGATTTGTTTTTCGGATATATATATTTTCATGCGGGACCGTGTTGCGGCCCTCGAAAATTTCGTCTAACTGTCGATCTGATTATTTGTACGTAAACTCCTTTTTTATAGTAATAGCAACCACATATTTTATGAAGCAAACAAGCACAATCCATTCAGTGGACACAGGGCTTATTTATGCCGTTCTGAAGTTGTCATTTTCCAAGCAATACAAAATATAGAAATTTGATCCTCTATGCCAGGGGTGTCAAACTCGTTTTCACTGAGGGCCATATCAGCATTATGGTTGCCCTCAATGGCCCCCTTGTCACAGAATCAACCACAATCATCTACTTACGCTACGCCAATACTTAAAGAGCGTCTCTGTGACGTAATAATGATTATGTTGCAGTTTAAGTATCCTTAAAACTGAATAACCTTTTTGAGGAGAGACCTTAAGTCAGCAAGATAACTAAAATAACAAAGTTACAACATGGCAAAGAACGTCTTCCGCCTTTGTAAACAGGTACAAACCACTACAGTTCCAAAAAAGGCAGGTTGAGGCTTAAAATTTAAGCTTCGCGGGCCACATAAAAAGACTTGGCGGGCCACCAGTCTTACACGTGCTCTATGCGATAGGCCGACGGTAAACAGCATGAAGACAAGTTTTGCACAGCAGCAAAGTATTTTCGCAACACCCTCGGTTAACCATACGAAGTACGCCCAACCTAGACACGTTTTTCCCAGTAAAGCTCACAAGAAACTGTACTACTGTAGCTGATCTAAATAACATAAAGGGTTACACACCAAGCAATCTCTGTTTGCGCGAAATCTAGTTAAAACAACCAAACGTAGGATCCAATACGGACAATATGGCTTTACATCGGAGTTTTGTAGTGTCTGGCGGTCTTGCGTTGTTACGAGCTTTTTGTCAGTGGAAAATTGAACATCAGTTAAGTGTGGGTTTTTTCTTTTTCCTTTTTTTTGTAACCGCTTTCATAAAGACGACCTGAAATCTCTCTCACGCCCAGATGCACAATATTGTCGTGTTGTTACTGTACTGATAAGAGTCTGGAGTAGACATTTGCACTACCGTTTCAAGGTAAATTGTGAAGTTATGCCTCTGCGCAGTTTCGAAACTTTTTAGTTAACACTGATGTCGTCATAGGAAAGAGTTGCGCGGGGCCCCCAAAAGCGCGGGGCCCTAGGCCATGGCCTATGCGTAAATCCGTCACTGGATGGTAGTACAAACCACGCAGGAATGAAGAAAGCTGCTTCAATATTTCTCAAACCTCGAA
>JGI24022J15233_10005563_pt1 | contig 13395 bp, 4 predicted proteins | sample Ectturendosymbi2_FD_15233 | JGI IMG/M metagenome (IMG submission 15233) | reverse complement strand
ACCACTGACCCCCAAAATTTTGCCTAGCCCCCCAAAAATTTTCCACGTGACGTCATGCCACTGGAGTAGGTCTCTTTCTGAAAGTCCTACACCGACCATGGTCCATTGACAGCTCCCTTTGTTGCAAAACTGGCCCCTCCAGTGCCCCCCCCAAATATAAATGTCTGGCTCCGCCCCTGTGTAGGTCTATTCAATTTTATTGTGATGTGGCAATGAAGTGCAGTTGATGAGTTATTTTCTGTCTGTATTTGTTTGAAATGTCCTAAAGTAGAAATATATAGTTAGTAGCGCTGCAGTGTGATACAGAAACTGCAATTTCATGAGCAAGCTTTTCTTGCAGATAAGCCCAGTATTTTGCATCTGCATTCAAGATTACTGTGTTCTGTGGTTACGTTTCCTACCTTTATCAAAAAGATATACTTTAATTTGNTGGATTCCTGATTATGGAAATTTTCAAGTAACAACAACAACAACTGTTCAAATGCCAAAGAAGAAAGGAAAAAAGAAAAAGTTAGATTGTGTTTTTTAACTTAAGGCCTTTTATTAGGCTAACTTATGCAATCCAATGGATAGTTTTAGCTTGCATATTAACATGCATCATATGCTGTATTGCACAATAAAACTCTTACAAATATAGACCATTTTTCCAAGTTTAAGATTTGAAGCTTGCTGTGCTGGATGTACATGTGGATGTTTTTTGTGTGGAGTTTCAGCTGTGTAAGAGCTATAAAAGTAGCATTGTGTGAAAAAAACAAGTATTTTTCTTAATTATTATGGCAGTATTTTTCATCATTTGTATCATATATGTGCTTATCACTTCTAAAAAAGATCACTATTCGACTCTGTTTACCTTTTTATTGAATTCACCCTAATTCAAATATCTTTTACACCTTTTTAATTTTTTTGGGGGGTGTACTGCCTTCAAACTGTGATGAGCAGTAGAGAGTAGTTTGTATACAAATTGTATTTAGTTTTTGTTCTCATAAATAAAAAAAGATTTTGTTCAAAGTGGAAGATATAAAAACTAATATTAAGTTCTTCTGTGACAAAAGACTTGCAAAATGTTGTTTCATAATTAAAGAATAAAACTGGCTGATGCTATGTAAGCTAATTGCTCTGCAACATAATTATAATAGGTTGCGGATATAAAATGATGTAACTGGAGTCACAAAAAATGATATTTTATGGTAGTCACCAAGTTCAATCGTTCACATGCTAATATCGGCAGAGCTTCCACGCAACAATCACTTTATTATTCCTTGTTCATGCGACGTATATATATTATTGTTCTTTGTGCACATCCTGTTTGTGGTGAATCACACATTCAACGTAACACCACCAGAGAGGTTGCAACAGTACCATCAATGAATGTATGTCCCACCAGACACACGGTGTAACCAAATGAGGTTGAAAAAACAAGGGTATAAACAGATTACAATAAGTTTAGCAGCAAACATTAATCCAATAAGTGTTGGGCACATGAAAACCAAAATATATTATAATACATAATTATAATATAACATATCCTTTCGTGTAAGTATGGAATTGTAAATCCTGAACTTGTGTTCTTGTCAATTTCATCAAAAAAACACTATCAAATTATTTTTGAATGCATGTTTGAAATCACACTCAGAGCAAGTGAAATCACTTTATTGTACAGCAAACAAGCTCACAGGCACCTTTGCTCAGTGGTCTCCTGCAGTTAAAAACACTCTGTTTCATGCTTATTGTATGCCAATGTATGTTTGGCCATCGTGGTGCAATTACACAGTGCACTATTAGATGTCTCCATGTTGCCTACAATGCCTTGCAAATTTTGCATTGCATACCTAGGAATGTAAGTGTATGTCAGCAAAATCTCCATTTTCTTCTCACTATGAAATGTTTCTGTATAACCATGACCAGATCCAGTCGTTGCTGGAGTTTTATTTCAGTGTTTTTTCCTCTTGAAGATTGACTGCATATGACTATACCAACGTATGCCTAGGCTGCTCTGTGTGCATTATGAACAATTTTTTCTTGTTCCTTTTTTTTCTGATGGTTTGTAATAGAATCTGTATGAGTCAAACATATAAATAAAAAATATATAAAAATTGGTTGAGTTTCTATGATGATTTTGATTAAATTGTGCAGCTAAAGTTAGTTTATGAAAGTATATCAAGACATTTTGAAGCAGCACTTGATAAGAAATGCTATCAAAACCAGAAACGTGCATAAGACTTGGTAAATGTTAAATAACTTTGTCAGTTCCAGTGGTGGACTTGGGGTTGGGGCCCAAGGCAAGGCCAAAAATGGGTGCCCTCTGATGATGTCATTATGCTCATCCAACCATGATAAGACCTTTTAATCAAGAATAGGAGGGGATATGAGGGCCACCCAAGGATACGTTCCTAAGACTACGGCATGACTGACATAACAGAAAATGCAAAAACGTATTCATGATACACAACTTTAAAAAGACTTGAACGTTGGGAAGACAAAGCTGGTAATACATAAAAGTTAAGCAATAGCAACCTGGAATCACCCCCCACTTCTCTAGTTTTACAGTTGCTGTTAGGTGCTTTTTGAAAGGAAGGCACTTCCACGTTACAGTTGCTATTGGAGGCTCCTTTGAAAGCAGGGTAGACATTACAGTTGTTATACTGGAGCCCTCTTGAAAGCGGAGTGTTTACACATTACAGTTGCTATTGGAGACCCCTTTGAAAGTAGAGTACCTACACATTGCAGTTGCTGTGTGGGCTCCTTTCAAAGCAGTACATACACATTACAATTGCTTTTAGAAATCCCTTTGAAAGCAGAGTACATACTTATGATCTGTTTCAAAGTATATTATGTGAATGGATAATAAGTTTTTCACCAAAAATGAAGAAAATCAACACACAAAACACCTTGAGGGGGAGCCCTTGAAAAGGGGGGGCCCAAGGCAAGTGCCTCGCTAGTCTCCCCTTAAACACACCAATGGTCAGTTCATTATATATGTTATGTGCATTCATCATAGTTAAGTGTTTGTGAATTTGTAGTTGCAATCACCAAAGACTTCACACATCCTATCAAAATAAATCTCATAGATAATATCTATAAAGCATTTTAACCATTTTTAAACATATTTTGAAAAGTGCAGAAACATTAAAAAATGTGACATCATCTATTAAATAGCAGTTGCCCTAATGAACATGAACTGTAAAAAACATGCAACTGCTTCTAGGTCAGTGGTTCTGAACAAGGTCCACATGGACCTCAGCGAAAAATCTGAATGTCTCTGTAAGAAATGCCAAAGTTATTTCTTTTAATCCTCAGATGCACAACATAACACAGAACGAGGGGTCCCTAATCTAATATCTATATGAATAGGAGTCCCAAGGGTTAGAAAGGTTAAGAACCACTGTTCTAGTTGTCCCTGTATCACAGAATAATTTTTTTTCAAAATGTTTAAAAGTATGCTAATTTTAGATTTCTAACCTAACTTTTATCTGAGGAATTGTAATATTATCATGAAACATCATTTACTTTGTGTAGTACAATTATAACTGTTGGTCATGCATGTCAACATTTTTAAAGAGTATAGCTTTTATAGATGTTTCTCCTCTAGGAGATCAATTTAGCAGGTTTTTAAATTATACCCAAACTTTCTAGTTTCACAATTTTACTTGCATAAGAAGTGGTCATTACTTAATGCAAGAAAATTTTCGAATCCTTCCATTAGCTCATTTCTTTACTTAAAATTTCAAATATTTCAGGCCAAAAAAGGCATCATCTGCTAAAGGAAGTGATGTTGAGGATCTTAATATTGATGGCGATGGAGCACAGTTGGGCATTGGGAAGAAAAAGAAAAAGAAGGTTAAACTTACCAAGGAAGAAAAAGCTGCAGTAAGTTTGTGTAAAAAACAAAATTTTTCCTCAATTTTAAGACAGAACATAACAATATTGCATAGCGGGTAAATGATATGGTGATTGTGGCAATTTAAGGTATCAACCTTATGATATCCAACAATAAAATTTTGTTTGGCTACTCAACATGCCATATGGTGCTTACCAGTTACCACGTAATTGGCTTATTATCACATTGAAAATTGCTTGGGGGTTAAGCAACACTAATTTTGATTTGGCCAATATCACTCTTTCCATGCTTTCTCTTTAAAACCCATGAAATGAATAGTGCAAAAAAGCAATATGTCTTCTAAAAAATCTTTCAAGCGTTCTTATCTAAATATAGTACTAATTAGATGGCAATTTCAAGTAATTCTGCACTTCACATATTTGGAAGCAAACTAAATGGAAGGTGCTCAACCACAGCTTGGTCTTAACTATAGTAAAATTATTTAGTGTTTGCACTAATGATACCACTCAATGAATGACCACTACAAGAAACATAGTCTGCTACATGTGCAATGTAACTAAAGCATGTTTACTACCAAAGCCAAATCTTTGACAATGTCTTGATTTTTTTGCTGTTATTTCCTTTTTTCTGAGATGAGCAGTAATGATAATTGCCATTTTTTCAAACATGGAATATTTCCTGTGGAGTTATGTGAAGACAAGAAGTCAATAAAAAGTTTCAAAAATATCAAGCAGTTAGCTCACACCAAGCTGTGAACAAGCCTGGTCAGTGTTTCATTTATGCCACATGACCCTTGGCTGGCCTGTTGTGTAATGAGCTGCCAATAATTTAAGTTTTGGTCAGTGAACAAGCTTATTTTGGGGGGATAGATTTTGTTTTTACAGTAAGCCATTTATAATGGGATGTGACTTAACACAAAAGTTTTATATTGATGTAAATTATAGAAATTGCAATGAAACGCATTGATAACATCATCAAGCAATTTACATAAAATGTTTTCAAATATTTTTTTGAACAGATTCTCTAAATTAAAGTTAACAAATTTAAAAAGTTAATATGTTTGTTCATGTTACAGAGGTGCAATATGAAAATAGATGGCCTATAAAAAATAAGGCCATGATACCTTATGCACAGTTTTGAAAAACAGCAGTAATATTGAAGACAGTGCCTCTGTTAGACTTGTCATATCTAGAATACAATTGATGTAGTACTTAGTTTTTGTTTGAATTTAAGTAAACAGTGCATGCTTTGTGATGCTTTTGTTCCATTAGCTTTCTGGATGTCAATATTACTTTCAAATTTTGAGGTAGTTTTTCTTTATAATATCACATTCAAAAGTCTGGCACAGTGAAAGCTGTAGGGGAAGTGCAGGACCCATGGAACACGGGGACCGAAGAAACATTTATATTATTCCCCAGCTGGTGACCATATTCTGTTGGTATGTGGTTGTGAATATTGTATTAATGGACAACAGTGTTGTCCGTTAGCAGGAAGAATCTGTGTCGATCTGAAAAAAATTTAAGCAGTTTTTTCGTTTTTGGGGCATCAAAGTAAAATATTTGCAATCATTTAGCGATTTCTTTGTCTATCAATAGAAAGTTCCAAACGTTTCCCAGGATAGGTTGGAAGTTAAAAAAATATTTCAGAGAAAATGGGGATGATAGGTTTAGGATGCAGTGTAAAATCGCGCACTTTTTCAAAAATGGGTGTTGATGGGACCCATGGAACGCTGGTGTTCCATTGGTCCCTCAATTTGTAATTCCTAGATTTTGCAAAAGTTTATTGCACAAAAGATAGTCCAACAGAGGTTTATTTACTGCGAACAACTTAAATAAAGTGTTTTATGATGTCAAAAAATCCATTACATTGAATGTGAAACAAGTAGCAAACATTAGATATTCCACTGGCCACTCTACATATTCCACTGGCCACTCTACTGTGTTACCAGAGAAGAGGAATGTGCTCCAAAGGACTATTCTTATCAAAATTAATGTACTCAGTGAACAAAAAGAAAGCGTGTCTATTTGCATTAAAATGTGCCAAAGTTGACGATAACAACATTAAAAAATAATGGGAGTGGAAACAAATAGCAGTACATTATTAGCTAAGAGAATTTCAAAAGCAGCGTGGGGTCTCAGCCTCAGAAAAGTAGAATCAAGAAGCTTAACACAAACTATGGCTTTTAATCCTGATAATTTAAAACTTTTTTTAACAATTTGAAAACCTTATACAATCGCCCTGAAATTTCATTGGAAATAATCTGGAATTTAGATGAAACTGGGGCAAACACTGCAGATATTTTCTATGTGCATTGAATATAAATGTATTGTAATATAGCCTAAACATTGGTTCCGGAGGCAGACAACCTAAGAGTATGTAAACTTTTGTTTCGTTTTTGTGGTGTTTTTACACAAGTTTTAATAGAATTGTGAGTTTATCTTAGTTTACACATAAAATACGACTTGCAACTAAAACTGTAAACTTTTTGAATGATGCAAATAGAATTTTGTTTAAATGTAGCGAAATAGCATTGGCAAAGCACTCAAATAATTCGCATTTTTCACATTTGTACGTTAAACTGATATATATATAGCAAAAAAAGTTTGGCTGATACGAATTGATTTTTGCTGATAAGTTATTTTTGACAACGAAATGGCATACCCAAAAAATTTGGCAAGCATCATCGAGATTATTGTTGTTTATTATTTATTATAATGAATTGTTCCATCGGTCCCTATGGGGTGTTTTGAAGGTCCCACCGGGGTGGGACTCACGGAACAAAATTGAAAAATTTTCAAACTTAAAAAAAACATGTAAAACATTAATTGATTTTTATAAAACTTGGAATGAACAATTTTGGTCCATAAACCTTCAACTGAACAAAAAGTCAGCAACTTTCGCTGGATAATCAAGGTTCTACGCCCATTTGAAAAAATCCGTTCCATGGGTCCCACACCTCCCCTACTGCACATACTTCTTAGATTTCTTACATTAAGAGCAATTCACTTGAAAATGTGTTGGGCTGTTTCTTGGGAGTTCACTCATTTTGAGTTTTGTGTTTGTATTGCATGCTTGAAGAAGAAACCTTAGTCATGTGTGTTTTACCTTGAGCATGACATAAACAAATTTTTACAAATGATTCTGTGATACAAGCCTACCAGTATTTTTATATAACAGTAAACTTTTGATAGGTTTCATGAGCTGGACTTCTGCGATAAACCTCACAAGATTTTGGTCAGAATTTGGCAGCATAAACCATAGTAAAAATATTTCTTTTGTCACATATATGCAATGCTAGAGACCCCTAACATCCATGCATGTAGCCAAGGACGAATGTGTATGGGTTATGTTGGAATAATTAGCATAAGTGAAAGCGTAAACTGACAGAGAAGCCTACAATGCTAAGAGCAGCTTGGTACAGTACTTGTTTTGATCAAGAAAATTTAAGGGTTCCCGTGCAGAAAGTTTGGTTACTTCATTTTTTTAATTGTTTAAGATGCGTCAGAATAGTAGCAAAATATTTTTGTTGTAAGTTTCATGAACGAAATTTTTTTTTAACAATAAGCCTACATGATCGCGAGGGAATTTAGCTACAGATCATACATAACGAAACACCGATTCTAGTCTGTGAAACTCGAGATATGTCTTCTTTTTTATCAAGGCTAAATTGGCCAAGAAATTGCAGAACTTCATCACCGATGAAGAAGCTTACAGTAAATTTTTGAACAAAGTTGATGCTTGGATGATTCCAAACAAGTCAAGAGTGGAAGAGCTATTTCGAAAATTCGATCCAGAAGACGATGGTGTTGTTTCATTTGATGTGTTTAGATCTGGTTAGTGTTGACTTATTGCACTGATTGTGTGCTAGCGGTGGAGTTTGCAGCATAAGCAGGGATGTATTGGCAATTTTATAGGTGCCGGGGTCCTGCTGGGCATGAAACGTGGCAATTTATAGGTGTCGTAGCTCTGCTGGGCATTTTCGCTTATATTTCTAGGCAACGACCCATCATTCGCTTGTAGAAGTGGCAGAGCGGAGGTCCGTCAGCACTACACCACTAAGCATAAGACTCGTTTGCGTCTTGTAATTTCTGGCAGTCGCAGTTAAGGGTGGCGAAACGAATGTTATACTAGAGTCCGGAGTCCACTCTAGGCGTAACCTACTACCTTCATCAGTGTTTCTCAATTTTTGGGTCTGCATAACATTCGAGTGCGCCACGGAGTTAGAACTAAAATATGTTGTAATACAATTACCTAGACATCTAATGGCTACAGCGTGGGAACACTGTGTTCAGCTGAAGGAGACCCACTGACCACCGTAGGGGGACCGCTAGCCAACAAACAGTAAAAAGTTGAGAAATGATAGTGGATCCGGATGTGGATGTCTGTAACAAAACCCGAAATCAGCGGAAAACACTCCGAAAACCACAAAAAACAACTACTTTCTGAAACCATCATTGTCCAGATTGTTGCCAAAACCGCCGGCGTACAATAATTTTGAGGCACTGTGTTATTGTTTTAGATCGTTTAACATTGATTTTGGCATCACTTTTTTCATCTTGTCTTAATCTGTAGACAGTTTCGGGGTTCTAGGTCTTGTAAGTCGCTTATACGCTTGTTTTAATATCTACGCTCAGATGTGTATTAGGAGAACTGTTCAAAGATTTTCCAGTTGGATGCGAAATATCTGTTTCAAAATGAATGCTGTACAGAAAATGTGGTGTTGCACAATAAAAGTTCCTGAGATTCGATGTAGATCACGGTTACACGAGACTTAAAAAACTGATGTGTTTCCAACCGGCACACGGTACCTGTGTTGCAAATGTAGCTTTGTGTCCCAGTGGCGTAGCCAGCCCAAAAATTTGGGGGAGGAAAATCTTTTGAATCTAAGCGAGCAACAGTATTTTGTTTGGGTCACCACCTCTTCAAGCACAAAATGACAAGATATGCCAGACAACTTGGTGGGGCATGGCCTCCCTGGCTACGCCTATGTTGTGTCCTGCTTTTCTCGCGCTATGAGTTTATAGGACGCGTTGAATTTCACATACAGTTCCCGTTTTTGCGATGTAGGCTTGAATGACCTTTTGTGTCCGGTGACGTCATTGGAAATTCACGCCCTGGCAAAAATACTTGATCCTGGGAGCTCCGGTGCGATTGAGTATTGTGGCTTCGAAAGGGGCATTAGCAATCGCATACTTTCAAGCGGCGATGAAGACTCAGATAACGAAAGACTCATGCCAGACGACTACATTCCCGATATTGTCACTACGCCTCGTGGAAAAAAGACCGATCCGCTCTATGCCAGCGTGCCAAGGTGAAATTGACCGTGTTATTTCTAAAAACATATTTATACCAGGTATGGTAATTTCATGCCAACATAAGCTGTGCTTAAGTGTGGTTCCAAACGTCTTTTGTAAGCCTCACAATTCGGTAACTTGATTTTAGCTAAAAATATTCTATTGTTTTGTGAAACGTTGGTATGTCTTAAGTCCTGAAAATGTTTTTTTTATGTAAGTTTAAACAAAATTTTGTAATGCAACTTCCTTTTGCGGGACAGTTTTTATTTCTTGCCTGTCTTTGTAGTTTTGATTTGATTGTGATGATTCCTTTCCAATTAATAAGAGATGTTTGGGAAAAAGAGGTTACATGTTTTTCTTTTTGCTAGGGCTGCATTTTCCAAAGGTCATGCGAATTTTTTGTTTAAAGGGTCATATTGTTAATCTGCATGCGCATGACGTTGTCAACTGATTATATTTCTGAATGTGAAAGTAGCTGTGAGTCTCTTCTCGAGTTTTGTTTTTGATCAAAGCATTGACTAGAAGCCTCTTGGAATGATATTACTCTCAAAATAACAGATACATTGAATTAACGCTACGCCTGGCCGTGTTCGACCATGTTCCAAAACATCCAGCACATTTTCAAATCACCGTTCGGTCAAATATTTCGGTTTCCACCATCTACAAGTTGATTGGTGAAGTTGGTCACGTGACTAGCGGCGAGTTGAATGTGCACGTCAACGCGTAAGTACCAATAGTTGTGTGTGACGCTTTTTTATTTTAACACTGTGAGTGAACACAGCGAGAACTCGATCTGCTCTTATTTGCTGGAACGCATTGGCTTGCGCGCATTTTTTGCGAGTTTTAACTTTCGTTGAACGTTGTAAGCGGGAGACAACACAAAGATAGTATTTCGATATAATTTTGCAATGCCACTCTCATAAGCTGCACGTTGTGACCGCGTTGTAATAGGCAGCCTTGAAACTAAAACAACTTGCGCCAAAAGTGAACTCATCGGAAACCAAAAGTGAACTCATCGGAAACCAAAAGTGAACTCATCGGAAAGTTGTGGATATGCTCAGTGGCAGCAAAACCACTTCACTGTTTGCGCACAGACTCATGGAATTGTCTATCTTTTCTGACTTTCAGCTACAACCGAAGTATTTACAGTGTCAGTCGGAGTTAGGACTTTTGAAAATCTGCAGAAGCGATGTGTAAATCAAAATTGCAAGACCTGTAGAATGACCAATATGATCCTAGTGTTGTTGACCCGTTGACAAGGCTAATTTGGAAGTATACTTACAATCGACTGAAAAGAAACAGCGGTACAGGAAGAAATTGATCTTTGTCAAAACTTCTAATGATTCAGATTATGTCCTTTACCCAAGCTTTGTCACGTGCGAGTAACGTTAATCTGAAGCAACCCAAATAAAGTTGTTCAGAACCTACCTCATGAAAAACGTCATGTCGTGGTTTGACGTACATCACACCAAAACATATGACGCAATTCTGATCAACTCTTATTTTGACAATATTAAAAATTCTTCAAAAAGTCACAAAATTTGCAGTCGCACTGGAAGCTTATCACTTTTCAGTAGAAATGCTTTACTTTGTGACTCATGAATGATGACTGTGTTTTATCATTTCAATTAAGAAACTGTGATGAAGAAGCACGTCTTTCCGCGGATTGCACCCTGCAAGAGTGCGGATTCGAAGGCGGACCTGAACGGAAGCCCCAACACTTAACTCTTTACTATAACTACGACGTAGAATACAGCGACTGTCCGTTGCTCAACTGCGATCACTACTTCGGGCACGAGAAGCACCCTCTAAATCCTGTCCTTACAGCGTATCCGAAAAAGACGAAAGGCATAACTGACGATCAGCTCCACAACATTTCCAAGTTAATTTCGAAAATTTGATAGCAGTCAACGGCTGCCGAGCCTTCAGTGCCCAAAGCTAGTCTGTGGAGCTTTTTACCTTAGGTCTGACGGTGGGTGAAACACCGCGGACATCATAAAGGAAATACCACTTTCTGTTCCCTTTAATCTAAAGTCGTACCCCAGGTTTTGTCCGTCGTTGTGCCTTTGCGGTGTTAGTTTATGAACCGGTTTCGTGCCTTTCTGAACACAGGCCTGCAGGCACAGGGGGCATTCAGGGGCAGTTCACCCAAAGTTTTTGACCTCCCCCCGAATTTTGCTGTGTTCAGAAAACTTTTTTATAAAACATGCAACAAAAACCTTGCCCTACTAAAATTATATTTCCCCCCCAACTTTTATGGGCCTGTTGAACAAAGCAGCGGTGTTTAGTGAAACGTTTTGACTGGTTTCGGAAGGAAAATGACGTTTTTTTGAAACGATGTTTTCACAATGTTGAAAACGTAGCGGGCGCAAAAACTGCCGGCCTGGTGCTTCTCGTTTCTGAGATCCTGGACAGTGCAGTGTAAGGTGCATGTTGTGAGCAGAGCCGTGTTCCATTTCGCGTCATTGGTGCTCATTATTATCAGGTGTTCGGAGAACGTTTTCAGAATCTCAGTGCTTGTTTCGCGTTGTTGGAAATTCTGCTTTCGTGCATTACGGAGAACGAAAGCGCGGGACGTTTTTGTGCAGTGTGAGACGACAGTTTTCCATTCAGTAACTATGCTAGAGAACTTCTTCGCTGTTTGATCAATTTTGATTTTTGTTGCGCTTCGTTTTACCGAAAAACGTACAATTTTTTACCTACGCGCTAGATTTACGGCTACAAGCACTGCTCGCACGAATAGTGATGCAAGGTTATCTAAATAAAAACGCCGTGATGCAAACCAGCCCATGCTTTAAAAAACAGTCTCGACTTTTGCAGCTTAGTTAAGATGGACTTCGTCGCAAGTACATGTTTGGAATCAGCTAGGTCTATTGATGCGACAGTGAAACGTTAATAAGCTGAGCAGTTTTAACGACAATGCTCCTGCACGCTTGTGGAAAAGTGGAATCTGATAAAAATTGTATTGGAAAGATTTTTGGAGAAGTTGTGCAAACTAGCCATTCATTGTTTACACATACAAATCGTAACTTTTGTAAAAAATATTGACGTGTTTAAGATGAAAGCACACATTAATTGTATTCTTCGAAAGAAAAAGCTTCGTAACTGCCTGAATTAGCGAAACTGACTCAATCACGCATTGTGTGAAAGATTGACCTTTGTTTGGCGCCATCTAGCTGCTTCGCTTTTTTGCCGCAGAAATCTAATTTTTTTTAATGGTTTTGAGAAAAGCGCAAGATCCGCCAGAAGAGAAACTTAGGAAAAATTCAAACAAGATATTGGAAATCTAATCTACAAGTTATCGTCAGCTAAATTGTGGTCCGCAAATTGTTTTTTTATTAACCTACGTTTAAAATAAACATTTTCGCACAACTTTAAATTATTCTTGAACAGAATAGGTACTTGTAATCCCTTCGATTCTGTTTACAGCCCTTTGCCCTCGTGTCAGTTTCTCTTAGTCTTATTAAAAATCACTTCTTAGACCAACTGGAGCGTAAGTTTATCACGTGTTTTCTTTGACAGAAATCTCTGCTTGACATGTTCAACCATGATTTTCAATTAAAGTTGCGACAACCCACCTAACAAGTTGTGACCTCCTGCGAGTGCTACAGCCTGCTATGTGAGTTGGGATAGTCAGTCGTTTAGCCTTTGGGTGACGGGCAGACCCGATTAATTTCGGCGTTTTGCTGTCATATATGTTGGATTCAATCACCTCCGCATCTGACTTCAAATTGCGCACGGCGGCTTAATCTTTTGACGCACTGGTTTCGAGTACCCGCAGTCCCGTCACCACAGGGGGCTTTGATGGGATTAGCCCCCCAAACAAAGCTCCAACTCCCCCCAAATTGAAATATAAAACACTAAATCAGTGGAGTTTTATCAAATTTTAAAATGTCAAGCCCCCTTATTGAAGAGTTTCTGGCGACGGTTGAGTACACGCCGAAGCAATCAACGCGCTTAAACAGCGTCAAGGTGTGTTGTATCAAACACAAGGTATGTTGTATCAAACACAGAAACGCAACTACAGCAACACATTACGTGCACATGCAAAAAGGAAGGACTAAACACGTTCTGCAAAATAAAATGAAGTTTGGACACGAACGAGTATAAAAAATAAGAGACATCAGACGCGGAGCAACTCAACTTCTATCACGAGGCGGCCCTTCATTGAAGGCGCACGTCCACACGCGTTAACACACGTACCAGCTACAAAAGGTGTGTAAAAGACGTGCCCGAACAACACAGTGGTTTACTGCGTCCACG
>JGI24022J15233_10005562_pt1 | contig 13395 bp, 8 predicted proteins | sample Ectturendosymbi2_FD_15233 | JGI IMG/M metagenome (IMG submission 15233) | reverse complement strand
CATCAGCTATTTTTAATAAGACTGTTACCAGTTTGCAAGTGTAAGTATCACTTCAACACGCATGGAAAAAGTGCAACAAAGGTCATGGAAAAGTCATGGAATGTCATGGAAGTTGGTTTTGAAAATTGTTAGGTACCCAGTATGGACTTGTAAGGGGACCCGATTTCTATGATTATAGGGACCCGATTTTCTGTGATTGTAGGAACCAATAATGATTTTCTCTGATTCTCAGGACCTGAATCGGGTCCCTAAAACGCCCGAAAAAAAACTGGGGTAACTGACTCTGTTTCAAGACATATGCATTCCTGACATCAGCTCCAGTCCAAGCAAACTGGTCTTATCATGAAGATTGAAATGTTTCTTTTAAAAGTAAAATTATTTTTTGGTTGGGTGCACTGCCACGCACTTTCGCAACAATGCTTTAACACAGATAATAATTTTCAATTCTAGGGACCCGAATCGGGTCCCTTGAACACCTTAAATAAACTGATTTAGGCTATCCAGTTCATCACACAGCCTTGAAATCCCACAGTCAGAATGGATTTATGCTCATGCTAATTTCCCATTCACAAAACTGCTGAGATTTAACCAATGTAAACATAAGCTTGCTTCCATTATTTTCATCATTTTGTAGCTATATAAATCTTACATCTAACCTAGAGCACTTATCAATCAGTCAGTTTGGCAATCTTGTTCTTTATAAACTTGCACTTTGAAGCAGGTGGTTCTGATTGCTGTTTTTCTGCCATAAAACTTAGACTTTAAAAATGTGTAAAAGCTTGTTTGAATTAAAAAATGTCATGATTTAATTGGATCAAAGTTAAGATTATTTGGATCTTTTTTATTCTTGAGATGAAAGTCCATGATAGTGTTTTAATATCTAAAATTTCTCAGCAAATCTGGAAGCTTTTCCAGGGTTATATAATGTTACTGGAGGTAGTTTAACTACATTTGTTGTTGGTAAATACTTAAATTTTTGAACAATTAACCATTTGCTATGGCAAGACATAATGTTTCTCAACATGTCTGTTCTCAACTGCAATAGCAACTTTTTATCTGGTTTTTCATTGAAACAGTGATCTACAAGTTAAAAAAAATTATTTTGTATTCAAATATTTAAAATATGCCTATGTTTTTCAGTAAAAATGTTCGAAAGCCTGGTTATATTTTTCTGATCTTCTGTTTTATGCTCTGCTGTCATCATCAGTTGTAAGTTTAATCTGAACTGCACCTCAGCTTTGTTCAGAGAAAGTGTTTGAATGTTTGTTGCATAATAACTATCTTAAATAATATGTGGTGATTTTATTCAAAATTGCTGTCAGTATCAATATTTTCAACAGAACTGCATAAGCATGTTCTTGTAAGTGCCAAATGTGCTTGCTGGATAGCACTAATATTTAAAAAGTAGTTATGTTGCGATCTCTCAAAGATTACTGGGATTTATGCACCTACATTTAAAACTTGAACATTGGAATTTGGGACCATCAGTATTTGAAGATGGCGGCTGTCAAATCTTTTCCCCACAAACCAAGCAGCTTGAAAGAAAACATGCTGCAAGATTTGGTCAGTCCTAGAAAGCGGTTGGATGTGCCACATCATATACTTGACACACGTAAGTTGGTGTCATGTCTATTTTTTGTCGTGATAACATGCAGATTGCTGAATATTTATGAAGATGTCTTGTTTTGTTGGAATGTTTGCAGTCTATTTCACAACAATAAGCTTTGCTTGCAAAATTTTATTGTTCAACCTTTATTTCTGCAGAGGTTTTCAGCAAACTTGCACAGAATTCCATAGTCAAAGTTCAGCCCAGCGTGGTGCATTTTAGTGGGTACAAGTTAAACAAAATTCGCAAGACTTCTATCAAGATATGCAATGCTTCTGCAGAGCAACAAAATTTTCATATTATTCCTCCAGCAACCAAATTTTTCAGCATTCAATATGTCAAACCAGTAAGTTCATTTCTTTTATGATATGCACGGTGTGTTTGTTAGTCAAGTGTGTACAAGAAGCAGATTACAGGAATGATGTGCTATGCTGGTACCACAAATTTTGAAAAAGATGTTTAGCTCAGAAAATTTATTAGAGCTGTGTTACTCAGAAAACATTGTTTTTGTTTGATATTCACTCAATGGTGAATATGATTTGATAACAATTCTTAAGAAACATTGCTACAAAAATTTTGTTTGAATGAATCACCCTTAAAAAAGCATGTTTTGTGCCTAAATAGCTGGTATTGGTTTCTGTTGAAAAGGTAACCATTATTTTTTCAGGACCATTTTGTACCAGGTTTCACTATTGATGTCACCATCAGTTTTGTGGCTGATGAATGGAGGTACTACTATGACTGCATCCGCATTCACTGTAAGGTTAGTTTTTTCGATGTACTATGGCTTAGTCTGCAGACCTGTTGTAAACGTTTAAAGAAAATCACAGTTAGTTATGCTGCATTTTGTGAGTTTATTAAACTTTGCTTTTTCTGCTTTAGCAGTATATTAGTCTGAGAAGTATCACTGAAGTATTATTGGCAGTACTAAAACTTGAAAGTAAACTTTGCTGCTGTACCATGTCCAAAATTGTAAAGCTCCTTAAAGCAGTCTCACTTTAGCCTTTTCGAAATGTTTCTTTCAGCTTTGCTTTCAAATTATCTTGAAATGATATCAGTGCGTGATTTTTAATCAAGCTGCAAAAAATTTTTTTCAGCTTCCAAAATGAGTGTGGCTATCAGCTAGATACATAAGCCTACTTGGGTTACCGTCTTTTTTCCATAAAGAGCATACTTTTTATGTTTTCTGCAGTTTCAAAGGTGTTTTCTATTTGATTTTGGTGACGGCAGTTGGCGACAGACCAAAGGCCCAAGTTTGATTCTTGCCGGGGCGATTAAAGTGAACGCTCTTGCCCAAGCAGCGCTACGGCGCTTTACCCAGTGTGCGTAGATCAAACCTCTACTCTCTAACCTTTAGGCGGACACCACCACTGAGCTGCTGTTCTCGCACCCGGTGTTGTTTATGCTGCTTTGTCAGGGTCCCCACGCCGTGTTGAAAGTATTGAATTGTGAAATCGGTTTTCAAGACCCTGAAAAAGTATTGAATTTATCCAAAATGTACAGAAATTATTGAAAAAGTGTGGAAATTTCAAATTAAGCCATTTGTTTATTCAAATTTTGTTCTTTACCGCTGATGACAGTCTTGCAGATGTGTTTTTGCATTGTGTTCCATTAATAAAATTTTGGAAAAACGAAGGTAATTGATGGTATTAAAGGTTTTTCATTTAGTATTGAAAAGATATTGCATACTTACAGAAAACGGTTTTTGAAAATGTGTGGGAACCCTGTACTTTGGCCTTTGCAGCAATTTGTTCCTTTCGTATCTGTTTACAACGGGATTAGGCAAGTTTTCTGACTTCGGCTCGCATTAGATTTCAAATATCGAAGGGAACTGAAACGCATAGATGGATTGTTTGCATGAACAAATCTAAGCGAGGCGGAAAGAATGAATCGACTTTTTGATATAACGTGAACAAGTTCGGTTGGCCGTATTAAAGAACGTTACTGGTCGTAGTTTGCCCATAGCTAGTATAAATTTCAAGTTGACTATTACAGTATCAACACATTTTCTTCAATGACCAGTTCAGAAGTCCTGATTTAGAAATCCATTAATCAAAAATGCAGGACATCAGGTTTCAGTTCTGCAAATTGCGTTACATGTATTGAGAAAGCATTTTGGTTGTCTTTGCTTATTTTCAACCTGTGCTATCCATTTCACCAGGGTAATGAAAATATCGTTATTCCTCTTCACGCGTTCCCCGTGATGGACGCATCGAAATTCCCGCGCAAGCTTGTCTTCCCTTCTTCTTCCACTGAGCTGGGGGCAACGTACACAAAAATCCTTCCCTTGTTTTCGCATTGCCCAATAGACTTCGAATTCCAGTTGACAGTCGTTCATTCGCATCCTGCGTTTTCAGTCCAGCCCTTGTCAGGTAAGTGCATTATTCAAATACGTATGTCTCGGCCGACAACCGGTCTAGTTACAGAATAGTAAAGTTTCTCTAGCGAGTAATTTATTGGGCATAAACTTGCATAAGTGAAGTTTCCTTCAGTGCTTTGCTTTTACGGGCGTTTTTTTTTCGAGCGCTGAAAATAACGTTTCCCGTAAGCTTGCTACAACTCGACAAGCGACCTAGACAAATGGGCGTTTAAACTCCAAAGGGCGGCCGCCCAGTATTATCTTGCCGATGTTTTTCACATACCTGTTTCACGTTGCTTCTGTTACGGTTCTTTTCCTGTAAAAACAAACAAGTAAATCGTAAATGTTCCATAGGCTTTGGTTCGCCAGTGTTTCAGTTTAACAAATGTTTCCGCGACAGGCCGTATGATCGGTTTCAATGTAAAGTAAACATCAATACTTGGAAATTATGACGGGCTTTTAGATATTAGTCTGTGAACGCCCAGCGATCCTCTGCTGTCTCCTCAAATCATTATTATAAGTAAGAGTTCGCACGCAGAGAAATTTATTGTAGGAAAACTGATAGAATTATGTTTTATCTAATTATTATAGAAGTAGAGAAAAAATAGTAAGTTTGTAGTCACGGACATGCTTTAACTTTTGCCTGATTGTGACATCACTAGGCCAAAAACTATGTCTCCACCCTCATAATGGGGACTTAGTTTCATTTTAGCAAACCAAGGTTTCGTTCAAAGATGCTGGAAAATTTTAAATCCTAACTGCAATGATAACCACTGTGTGGTGACTTTAATCATTCCCAAACTGTGTTGTCACAGGCTAGTTTAGTGTCAATGGAACAACAGGGGTATGGTTACAAATTGGTTCAGTGCAGAGGAGCACATGTGTAGAAATCACAAAACTAGAAATTACTTCTGCATCGAAATGTCAATGGACACGTGGAAATCTTCAAGTACGCAGTACGTGATAAGCAGGCACGAAAGACCATTGCATCCGAAATGTTAAATTATCAAAACATAAAGGCAGGTTGTCATTGTAATGTACATTCACAATAATAAGAAGTTTCAACTAGGCTGCACAAAACTTTCGACTGGGCCGCATGCGACCTGCGCATTGGACATAGCTGGTTTAGACTAAGAAAGGTCAGTGTATTTTAAAAGTTATTTTAGTGTAGACTAAAAGCTACCCGTTTGTCATCCTCTATGTCTAAAACCCTGCACCCAAGCATGAATGAAATGAGAAAGAGAAAACAACTGAAAATTGTTTTTTGATGAAAAAAACATTGTTTTTTATGCTGATGAACCCTCCCCCAAATGTGGCAAAACCATCAGAAACTTCGCCTTCCTAACCATCAGAAACTTCGCGACATGTTCACTTTGCGTGCCTTTCAGGTGTCGTTCCCGGTGAAGGCGAAACTGACATCGTCGTCCGCTATTCACCGACCGAATACGTCACAGCGAATATGACGATGCAACTGATGATCTCACAGTTCAATGCCGACCCGCTGCTGTGTCACGTGACCGCCAATTGCTCGCCGTGCGTCACAAAGCCGAACGCGAGGTAAGAAGCGTTGTGACGTGTCATAACTTAGACGCCAAACAGCTCCTCTGAAGCTTCTACTCTGTTCACTGAGTGTAGTTGAAGCGATGTGAACGTTTTTATTTGTCGGGTTTTATCTGTCAGTGTGTAGCATTCATGCCTAAAGCATTGACAATTCGTTTGCATATGCTGCAACGTGATGGGTACTGACTGTTGAAGATCATACAAACGATCTGGGATATTGACTTAAAATTTATGTTCGTCTGTTGCAATTACAGAATGATTTACGATAAAGAAAAGACAAGGCAGTAAATTTGCCAACACACACGTTTGCTTAGCTTGTTTTCTTTTCTGCTAATAACATTTCACTGTACAATGAAGCTTGTAGCAGTTTAAAAACTTGTGTTGAAATTCTTTGATAGATTGGCAAAAACAAGCTGCTCAGCAGATCATTCGCTGGAGAATAGATTTGCTTTTCAAAAGTAATATGGTTTCTTGCGATCTCAGATCCGTCAAAGAATTAGACGATCTTTACAAGCAAACAAAGCTGCTCGACCCACGCTGTATCTCTCCAGTGCAGATTGCCAGGAAGCGTCAAAGGTCGATACGGAGGTCGCTACAAGGTTGGTTGTTCGCGCTGGGAAGGATTTCGCTCTAAACTTCAAAAATATGCTTGACAAGTCCAATAAGTTGTTTTTCTGGTGACCAACGCTCGTTTATGAAACTCTGTTTCGAGTGTATGTTGCTGCTTTTGGTGTTTTATTTTAATTCCGTTTAATAAGTAATTTTTTTTCTTTGAATAAAAATGAGAAGCTGAAAAGGTAGAATCGCTTTGGGTACAAAAGCAAGTTGTTATGTTAGGACAAGTACTTGGAGCCAGGTTTATTTCGGCCAAAGGCCGAATTCTTTTTAAATGACCAAAAAAAATCATTTCGGTCAGGGTGACCGAAAGTTAGATTAGTTAATACTGTTACGACGAATTTTATTATTATTATTAAATGACCAAAATGTCTAAGTGAAAAAAACAGGTTTGAAGCAAGTCGTGTCTTATGATCGTAAAGTATTAAAGGTACAGCACTTGAACAAACAGTGGACTTGATGTTTCCGAACAAATGGGTTTGCAACAACGGTGTGTGTCGGTCACACAGCAAGTTCATTGGTTTCAACCCTGTTGCAAAAGTGCAATGATGGTTACAAATAATCGGTGGAGATACTGGAAACATTCACACTTTGTCTTTAACATCTTTGAAATACAGTAGTTGGAATTGGACTGGTGTAATTCTTCTTATAAATGTCGTTGTTTCTGCATAGTTACTCTACTTTTGGTTACAACGTGTGACACTTTGTGTTTATTCAGACAAAAGAGCGGTTGACCCAGGTGAGATCCATTTCAAGACTCGCATGGACTCACAGCACGCGGTCAACAGCATTTTGATGCAAGAAGAGGGGAAGATGAAAGCGAAGGATTTGCGCCAAGGTGACCAGATAGTAGAACTGCATTGTGTGTCGCATAAACGCTTGATTTTCGTATGAAGCCTGCCGTTAAACTGCTATTGTGTTTTTCCTTTGAGGGGGTCTTTTTCTTTCACGCATATTTTGAAGTTTATTTTTCGCAGCATTCTTTCATGCATTGTGATTTTATCTCACGTTTTCTTTTGTCTTTCCGTTTCTCTTCTGTCGAACAAGAAAGCATGAATTCTTTTTGATTATACGCTAGACGCCGTCCCAATAGAGTGACCCGCGTATTTTGCAGATGCGGGAAAGCTGGAGTCGCGGCTGCTCTAGCAATGCTATAGGAAAGAAATAACCTTAGTTCGTGTTGCAGCAAAATGCGAATTGAGCAGTTGTTTTTTTTTGTAAAATGCCATTCGCTTAGAACAGGGTTTCCAAACCTTTTCAGGATCTCGTACCACTCGGTCACCTCGTATTGTCAACGCGTACCACTTCTTCCAGGACAACTAACCTGATCGAGTCTTAGTTTTTTCAGAAAAATGATATAAAAGATCACCACTAACTTTATTGAGATTTTTGTTTTTGTTTACCTTCCATCAATTGGTCGATGAGTGGCGTATATTTGTTAACAGCGCATCGAAAGTCATAATGTTACGATACAATAGGGATAGCAGCTACAGGAAAATTTTTAAAACAAAGCCGATACGTAAACTAGAAAGCTGTGAATCCAGGTTTTTGTGAAAAAAATGTTTGGTACTTGCGGACCACCTGGAAGACCTTCGCGTACCACAGGTTGGGAGCATCTGGCTTAGAATGATGAAAATTGCAGAAAGGTTATAAATTGCAAAATATTTTATTTCAGTAGGATGGCAAGTGATGCTTCATTACAATATAACGTCAATTCTTTTTCATTTGTGAGAGTTTCAATCTTGGAAAATAAGCCAGCGTTATGATTAGAGGTGCGAAGGGCAAGTTACAGATTTTTGTGAGTGTAAAACGGGATTATATAATGGTTGCTGGGCAGGAACGGACTGAGCGTCTGACCCACGCAGGTCTTCAGTATTCGTTATAATGAATACACCTGAGAATGTTCTGGCGCCGGTATAAGATCGGATACGGTCCAGTCTTGCGGACGGTGGTTCTTTCGTGGGGGTACATTTGCGGTCCGTGGTGTGCACCCATGAGAACCAACTCACAAATCTTGCTGACCTGTTTCAGACCGTTCGCGTACGACTTCTTCCTCTTTAGAAAGTGTTTCCCAGCACTTTCCTAGAAACGTCGCTGGCTTTTATGCCTGTGGCAGTGTTTCCCATTCTTTTTAGGCTAACGACGGTACCATACAGAAGCGAGGTATAATTTGCTGCGCCCAGTGGCGAACACATAACAATTCGCTTTGAAGTGTGAAGACATTTTGAAAACGTCATTTTTTATGTTATATTTGAAAACATATAAGCTTTTAGTTTTAACTGTTTGCAGTTAATGTGAATGTTTCTCAAGTTCTTATCTGAATCTTGCACGCGAAGTCTTTTTCTCAAGAATTTACGCTCACCGTACCCATGGGTAACCCTGGGGTGTCACCCATGGTACCCTGGGGCGTCGCGGCACGGTCGGGGACCGATGTTCTGTGATGCTACAACTCATCCCGGGCAGGAAACCACAGTGTATTTTCACAGCAACGGCTCAATTTTCTTGTTTTTTTTCAGCCGTGCTGAGCAAAGGATCCAACAACGTTGCTTCCGCCTCCACGTTCGAATCGGTGTCGTTCGTGAGCAGCACGCATCAGATGAAAGAAGCTGCCTTCGAGACCATTGTACGTCACAATGTTGTCGAAGAAAGAGCGAACCAGCTGAGATGGTGAGATTGTTTACTTCCAAAAGTGCATCTTGCTCTTTTATGTACCGCTTGCCAGCTTACCGTTGAAAGCAATTTTTCAAATGTCAAAGATTCGTGGCTCTCAGGGTTTTTTTCTACCGATTAGGTTTGAATCAGTTTCACTTATTTCAGGCTTGCTAGTTCAGTAGATATCGGTTGATCTTGCGGTCCCCCCCCATCGGCATCTTTCGCTTGAGAGGGACCGGACGTTCGCTTCATTGCGTCCGCATCGACCTGCGCTCGCCGCGCGACTTGCCCACCGCAAGATCTTAGCAATTTCTATTGCACAAACCTCACGACATTTACTGCTGTTCTGATCCTCGTGTCGTGCTTCTTTGTTTGTGGGTTCTTAGATGAGGATGAAATAGGCAAGAAATAAAAATGCGTTTCAGCTTGAAATTTGTTGTGTTAACCATTTGAAGTACCTGTCGGAAAAGAATGGTGGTACCATGTTTTTCCGAAAATAGACTACGACACCATTTTCACCATGAAACAAGGGCGAAACCAAGGGCTGTTGTTTCAGAGGATTCCTCACTTTTTTAGATCTTGTGTAACTTTCGTTCATGCACAAACAGTTACTCATGAACTGATGCAAAGCAATTTTGTTCACAGCGCTTTCGTACACGAAAAGGTTGTTGGTTTCTTTAGTTTCCCTGGCGATCTTGAGTTTCATGCCACCGAGGGTTTATAGTAGAGATATACTGCAATCGTCCGAGAAAGTCATGCTAGATCATAATTTCGGGTTGCCGCGGTGATGATTGTGTTGAGCTGAAAAAAAAGTTATGGATGTCACTGACGAGTTTACGCCACTTTAATGTTTATATTATGTGAAACAAGTTACACTGGTTCGATTACTTTTTGTTTCTCACAATACGAGATGAGATTAAACTGTTAATATGAAATGAATAAAAGCTACATCGCATAATCGCATGGAACAAAACAGATCTAATGCATCTGAAAATAGTTCATTTGATATACCTGAAAATTTTTTATACTTATATAGTTAAGTTCTAGCTGAAAATATTATGCAATTAATATACCTGACATTCTACGAAGAGATGTACCTGAAATTCTTCTATAGTTATTGTACCTGAAAATATTTTGCATGTTTCATATGTCTGAAAATAGCTTATTGCCTCAAGTGAATATTCCTTTCATCTGCGTTTTGACTATTCCTTTCATCTGCATTTTAATATCACTTCTTTGTGAATATTCCTTTCATCTGTGAATATTTCTTTGTGAATATTCCTTTCAATATTCCTTTCATCAGTGAATATTCCTTTCATCTGCATTTTAATATCACTTCTTTCCTCTCCGAAGGCAAGTTCGGCTCGGCTCGGATCCGATGTCGGACGATGCGAGGGCGGCCGTTTCAAAGCAAAGAAGGGAAGCCGAGCGCTACTACAAGTTCGTGAAGCGAAAAGATCCGAGCGTTGACGAAGAGCTGCTTCGGCAAAGATCGAAGAAAACCTTTCAGCGCACGAGGAGAAAAGCAAATCAGGTTTTTGACTGATAGTTTGTTGTTTTGCGAAACATGCGTTTGACGAAGAATAATCAATCACTTCGCAGCAAATTCGCACAGATTTCCTCGCCCCTGAAATACGAGATGCGTTGTTACTTGTGCCTTCAAGGGAGAGCCACGTCTCCTCTAAACAGGGCGAAAATCAGTCCGACCACTCCTGTTTGCAGTTAGAATGCTTCAGAAGCTCTTATCTGGTGCTTGCACGCAAAGTCTTTTTCTATAGCCGCTTAAACTTATCCTGGGCTGATGACGTTTCTGCTTCAAGAACTAACTTATTCAGCTGTTTCGATTGTTCGCTAACAATGCAAACAGCGTTGCTTGGACTTCTGCAACGAAGCAAAAGCTTATGGGAACCTGAACAAAATCCATTCAGTCAACCTTGCCACGCTCTGAACAGTCAGCATAGATAGTTACGTTAACGTCGAAAGATCAGTCTAAACATGGCGGTCTGCTGCTATTAAATTTATGTTTAAAGAAGAACGAAAAAGGTTTCCACTCAAAACTAATTCTGGTTTGTAGCACCGTGTGTAAAGCTGCAGATTTGTAAACGCAGAAGGTGGATTATACCGGAAATGGTAGAAAATACTTTTCGAATTCGGTGAAAATTACTCACCTTCCGCGCTGAGATTCGTCGAAAATCCTGCAGTCTATCTTAACAACCAATATCCTAATCCCTAACAGCAAATGCGCAAGCTTCATCTCTAACCGTAGTCATCGTTTGCTTCAGGTTCCCGGCGAAGCAGCGAGCTTCGACTTGTACAAGAACAAGTTCTGGTCGGTCCGGCACCGCGCGCTCTTTCGCTTCCAACAAGCTGCTCGGACCGTGCTCGTCCGGAAGAGGGCGGAGAAGAAGACCGCTCTGCTGCGGAAAATGATCGAAGAGTTTCGGAACGGGAATGGTGAGCTGAGAGAGGATGCCAAGTGACATTTTGTCCATTTTTGCCGTAAACTTAACGCGAATAATCTGGTCTTCGCTCAAAAGGCTACTCGTAAATTGTAATATTTGCGGAAAGTACAAAAGCAGCAGCAATTCTGAAAAGATTAAGAAAAACTCAGCCCGAATGTAAAGTGATTTATTTTTAAACCATGAGGTTTGAAACAGTTTCCCTCACCAGGTGGTTCGTAGTTGCGCGGCTAAGATATGAACCTCCCCGCAAAAAGAGGCATTCCTTATCGTGTATCACACCCACTCCCCACCACAGGGGGGGAGCGAAACGTCTTTCCCTAAAAGTCGTAAAATTTCACCGGGAAATCTTCTCTTCAGCTTGGAGGAAATGTCAGGTCCACTTACGTGAATGATCTGATGTTGATCTGAATAATTTGATTTATGAACCTTACGCTCATCCCCCAAAGGGAGACACACATTTCTTTACCACGTATGGCAAACACTTCCTATCACAGTGGAAGCAAAACGTCCTGGCTAGAAGTTGGAAAACTTGACAAGGAAATATTTTGTTTATCTATACTGCTGGTTGCTACTTTGGTGAATTTTTCATTTTTACAAACTCTTTCACTTATATGCAGCGTCACAATCGAAACTAACAGAAGCCAGCATCAGCGACGCCACCATCACCCCATCTCAGTTGGTGTTCAAGGTAAGATATCTTTCCTTAAAAATTGCAGTCGCCTGAAAAGGTGAAACGTTCTGCAAAAATTCAGAGCACGCATATATGTGTTGGTCAATCACTTAAAGCGACGATCATATTTAAACTGCATGACTTTGTTGGATTATCTCAAAACTTTGCTCAATCTGCGTTTCATGACAGAAACAACTCCCATAGTTTTAGAATCTTTTAGAAACGTTTCACCTCAGAAGGTGAAAGTCTCCAAAATGCGGTTGGCCGACAAACCAGCAGAATGCGGTTGAACGACGAACCAGCAGAGTGCGGTTGACCGACGAACCAGCAGAATGCGGTTGAACAAATAACCGAAATGTTGAAAGTCGAAAGTGGTTGCGTATTGGCAACGTTTTGCTTTAAGTGTCAAATATGTGGTTTGCGCCTTGGTTTTAGTGTATTTATGATTCATTTTTTGTTTCACCCCTTGTTAATTGCGACCCCAATTAGACCCACACACCACAACCATTCACAAGTGTATGAGACAAACTTTTTCCTCTCCTCTTGCTCCGTTCAACCCCGTGAGAAACCACTCACCTCATTTTGGCGCAGCTTCGTTGTCTGCTGTTCATTTCGCACGCAATCACTTCTTTTGAATGTAAACATTGTCGGCAAGCGACCAAGTCTTCTCGCGTCACCAGCAATGCTCCCCTTACCGTAGNCAGCTCTCAGCGCATAGTGTTCATTGTTTTGTCATAAACAGGTGGAGTCGCAAGAAAGCAACACAGTTGTGCGACGCGATCCAGCGAGCGCGCTCGTCAAAGCGTTCGTTCCAGAGAAAGTGAAGCCATTCACGTTTCCCGTCTACGTCTCCCCCGACACCAAGGACGACATTGTGAGTGGTTGAGACACGGTTGGCGTCGTTTGCTGTTGCGCTGTTGTCTCATTTTACAAAAAAGCGTCCAGATCGACTCACGTTTTCCTCGCCGACGTACACCTTTCGCGCGGCGTGACTTCTGAACAACAGCGTAGTTCCATCTTGGAAAAATAGGCGTATTTTCAAAAAATTAAACGTGTTCTAAATGTTGATGTCGATTAATTTTTTTATATTTCCAGGTTATGCTGCTGNAGCAGATGTTTGAGCGCGTGNTCAAGTAACGTTTTTGTGANACAGCATTGTTGCAGGCNTAACTTGATAGTCTTCGAAAACATGTCGCATGCTTCCTTGAAACACTGAAATATTGGTCGATGCCGATGGCACTGGTGGCGGCGTGCAATCCACTTGGGCGGTTGTAAAACGTCAACGGAGAAGCTCCAAGCCAGAACGCCAGTCACTGTTTAACGTTGGTCTTGCGTTGTCTTAAACCTTCAGCTCATCTGCGATTTGATATCGCACTTAACAATGAAACTCAACCACAGGCACTTTTAGTGTACATTGGTGGGTCGTCAGGTTTGTTTTTTTGGTGTGAGGGGGGACAAAAGTANATGGAGA
>JGI24022J15233_10005557_pt1 | contig 13399 bp, 10 predicted proteins | sample Ectturendosymbi2_FD_15233 | JGI IMG/M metagenome (IMG submission 15233) | reverse complement strand
CTAAATTATTCACTTTAGCTTCAGTTTCTGCGCTTTGTTTATGCAGTGAAGCAACAGTTTGTTTCAAAATTGCATTTTCATGTTCCAAATTTTTATTCATATTTTGTATAGTTTACAGTTCATCATTAATTTCTTCATATTTGCTGCCCAAGTATTCCTGACTTTTTCGAATTTCCTGAATTTCATTCATCATTATTGATAAAGTGCTATCCGTCTTTTGCTGAGCAATTTGCAGGTTACTCATAAATTTCTCTAATTTTTCTGAGAGTGCAGCCACAGTTAGCTTCTTGATTGGCTCAGACATTGCTTGGTATCAGCAAACTGTTCAAGCAACGTTTTCAATCAAGTCAAACGTTGTAACCCCAAGGCACAAAGCAAAGTTTTAGATTTCCTCGAACTCACGTCCGCTCACCTCGACGGTCTGAGACTGAATGAATTTTAGCTACAAAGCTTTTTGAAATCTGGCAACACTGACTGTGTTGCGATCGGAAATCCCGAGCGGCATATGCGCAAAGCTTCGCACCGTGGCAGCAAGCAACAATAGAGTTCACATGCCATGATCACTCTTCGCATACGCTATTGTTGCGTTCAATCATTGACATCGTTGGTATCACCAGAGATTACACGCCACGATCACTCTATTATTGCTTGTTCGCGCCACATATATGTATGTTTTATTCTTCACGCACATCCCGTTCGTGGTGAATCACACAATCAACGCAACACCACCGGAGAGGTTGCAACAACATCCCCTCATTTTTACAATGAACCGCACCGATCGCACGTTCTTTGTGTGAAGGCTGAACTCCGCACGACCTTCACATCCTGGTCACAGCACCATTTTGTTGTGATCGGAAATCCCGAGTAGCATATGCGCAAAGCTTCGCACTGTGGCAACAAGCAACAATAGAGTTCACATGCCATGATCACTCTTCGCGTACGCTATTGTTACGTTCAATCGTTGACATCGTTGGTATCACCAGAGATTACACGCCACGATCACTCTATTATTGCTTGTTCGCACCACATATATGTATGGTTTTATTCTTCAGGCACATCCCATTCGTGGTGAATCACACAATCAACGCAACACCACCGGAGAGGTTGCAACAGCTGTTGCATTCTCACCAAGCGCCAGAGATGAGCACAGATCAGGACTGGATCGGACTGGATCAGGACTGAAGCCAATTTTGGCCGGATCAGGACTGTATCGGACTGCAATTTTTTTCAAAATTGGCGGATCAGGATTGGATCAGACTGAGAAAATTTGTTGTTTTGATGTGATTATTCTAACCACATCAAAAATGTTAGTTGTAATGTGATTTTGCAGATTGGTGGTTAAATGGTAATGTATGTTTTGCCATAAATGACAAAAGCTCTGCTGGGACGATTTTGCTATGCATCCAACTTTGTCCAGACTCCACATATAGCGTTAAGTTCGCATTACTAGCAACAAGGTGAACGTAGTCAAAGTGTTAATGTCTATGCCTGCCGTGCGTGTGGTCAGTAGTTCTGCTCTCACCCTCTGCTTTGGCTTAGCTGGAAAAGATCACACCTTTGATGGGAGAGCTTTTGATGTATTTTTTAAAAAGATTCAGATTCAGGATTAATGTTTCTGGTTAAGTTTTAGGGTTTTGTTTTAGGGTTTAACTTTTGGGTTTAAGTTTTGAGTGGCTATTATGGGTTTAAGTTTTGGGTCCAGTTTCAGTGTTTTAGGCCATGTGACAGCCAGTCAGACACCAGCATGCACTTACCCAAGTGCATCATCCTTGTCACTTGACCAATTCTACCGAATGGGTTCGCCTAATGGAAAAATCACTCCAGCAGTGCTTTTGCCTCTACAACGGAAAAATAAAGACTGCATTATTAAATTTTGGAAATGCCAAAAGATTGTGTCTATTTTAACTAATGAGTCTGTGTCTATTTTGCCTCATGAAGGAAAATAAAATACATGGTTTTACATGGGCGGATCAGGACTGGATCGGACTGATGATTTTCAAAAATTGTGCGGATCAGGACTGGATCGGACTGATGATTTTCAAAAATTGTGCGGATCAGGACTGGATCGGATTCAACTTTTGCGGATCAGGATTGGACTCGGACTGAAAAATTTCACAGTCAGCTCATCTCTGCCAGGCGCACGGTGTGCGGAACAGTGTTACCACTGCTTTTTTTTCACTAGATCAGGTTTTCTTCTGTTTTATTTGGGGTTTTTATTGAAAATCTTTTTTTTTACTCTGGTCAAAGTTTAGAAAGGTATGTTGTATTACTTAATGTATTTTCCATTCAAGAATACAGTAGTTTAACATGCGTGATGCGCAGAGTCATTAGCCAGTACACTCGTACAGTTGAGAAGGGCTTGGCTTAACCAAATTGTTTGAAATGTAATCCTGTAATGTTCTACAGATTAAGCACTTACTTTGAAAAGTAAATACTTGTGAGTTGGCATAGCCTTCGTAAGCCCCAGGGCTATGCAAATAGCTGCTCATTCAAAGGCAGGATTTGAATTCAAATTTTTTGAATAGTGGTTGGTCCTTTTTATAAATATCAGGTTGGTCTAAATCTGCACTGTACACATTACAGTAGGTTATGCTGTGTTAACAGGGACAAAACTGCTTCAGGTGCACATATAACCTGAAAAAACTTTCAGTACACTTCAAAAAGACTTTTAGTACACAACAAATGTTATGAATTGTGAAAAAATAATAGCTTTTGTACTGCAGAAGAACAAAAATTGTGAAGTGCCATGTGTTGACATTGCTTTTAAGCTAGTTTTACATGTGTAGTTCTGTCTTTTCAAATAGAAATTTTCTTATAAGTTTCTTAAACTGAAATATCTATTGAAATAAAAACCAACTTTTAGTGATTTTTTGAATTAGTTGGTCCTTTTTATAAATATCAGGTTTAATTTGCACTATACACATTAAGTTATTCTGTGTTAACAGGACAAAACTGCTTCAGGTGCACATAGCCTAAAAAAACTTTCAGTATACTTTGTCATTTAGTCAAACATGTCAGAATATGAACAAGAACTTGATTCTCATGATGCTCGAGCAGACTTTGAAAACGTTTTACAAGGAATGCTGGCCAAAGCAAATGCAGGAGAAAGGTAAGATACATGTCCTGCACATTTTTCACTTAATAATATTAATGCTGACTTCATCATTCATTGAATAGTGCTGTTGTATCAATACATATCTACATGATGCTATAGCAAACCCTCAAGAGAAAATATACATGTGATAGAAGCTGTAGACTTATATTTAAACTTGGTATATTTAGTGAATTATGTTGGGACAAACTAGCTGTTATAGAAATTGTGCTTATTGTTATTGTGGTAATGTTGTAAACAAATGAAAATCAACAAGATATTTGTTCCAGTTACCATCATAAGGCAGGTTTTATTGAAGTGTTTAAGTTAAGTTCATGTTGAGATTTCTAATAAATCTATAAATCATGCTCGAGCAAGGCTTCCCAAACTTTCTCTGGCCACATACCCCTTTAGCATTCCGACAGATGAGCATGTACCCCTTCAGCATTTCGAAAGATAAGCATGTAGCTCTAAAATTTCTTATGACAAAATATTTTATCATGATTAATCATAGATATACAGTATTTAACAATAGGCATATAAATTTGTGGGAGTTTTGGCGTCTGATTCTGCTTTCTCTTTAATGTTTTGAATAAGCCTTGCAAGTAAGCATTTAGCAATGTTCTCATCTACAAAGCTTTGTTATGTGTACTGTTACAGTTTAACTGAAGTTGTCACAACACCCTCAGGAGCTGAGGAAGAACAGGAGATCCACGCTGAAGAATCACAGAAATTGTAAGTTTTTTTAATGGAAACAATGGAATACTCATAACTTTTAAAATCTGTTACACTTGTTAGTTTCTAACTAAAATCAATGCTCATCGTCAAATTTTCACTAAAACTGATGCAACAGTTTTGTGATAATCCAAATACAGTCCCGCTAATTAAGCCCACCTGGGATCGGACAATTTTGGGCTTATTAACCAGGGAACAAATTTTTGCCACTCTCATGTGCGTAAATGAGTATGGCTGGCTGTAATATCGTTAAAAATTGTTAAATCTATTAACAAGGTGTACAACAGTCAAAGTAACAAGCGAATTTCTTTGTTTATTACAGCAAAATAACATTCATTTCATCTGCACGTCTCTTTGCCATTTTGAAAATAAATTCTACAGAGCACCATTTGTCTTGCTTATTGATTTTAACGATCTGTGATGAAACAGTTGAATTAAGAGCTAGGTCAGCAGTATAACGAAGTGTAAAACTGTCAAAATTAAGACAAAGACATGTGTGTTGTGATGCTTTTTCACCCAATTTTAACAAAATGTGTTTGAAAATTGGGTTTATTAAGCAGGGTTTGGGCTTATAAAGCATTTTTTCTTTCACAGGAATAAATGGAGTAATTCTGGACTGGACAATTTTGGGCTTAATAAGCAGTTGGGCTTATTAACTGTGGGCTTAATAAGCAGGGACTACTGTACCAGTTTTCATACTTGGTGCTTTTTGTTAGTTACGTTTGAGTTAATTTGTTTTCCTGGAATTTGTTGACTAAATGTGCTGAAATGACCAAAACTATGATTTTGTCAAACACTGTCATCTGGTGTGAAAAAAAAAATTTTGTGGTGGCAGCTTTCACACTCCTGCCATTACAAAGTAGTTAGTAATGACCTGCTAGTCTGAAAAAAAGAGCACTGCAATTGACAATCAAGGCAATAAGTACCAGGAGAACTGTTAAATGTTTGTATTGATCTTATTTGCAAGCAATGACATTTTGTGAAATTCTGAATTATGAAAACGTATGTTGTCCTGTAGCTCAGACACTTTTTCCACTTTGGCAGATAGAAGTGTTCACAGTAATTCTTGTAGCAAAATTTGGTGACTTGGCTGCTATTGTCTATATCCCTTGCTGTTACTCACTGTAACCTGTAATTGTGTCAAAACATCATGAATCACAATATTCAATCAGCATTAGCCATTGTTGTAACCTCTCGGTTGGCGTTGGGTTGAATGTGTGATTCACCACGAATGGGATGTGAGCAAAGAATAACACCCATATATATGTAGCGCAAACAAGCAATAATAGAGTGATCATGGCATGTGATCTCCATTGTTGCTTGCCACCACAGTGTGAAGCTTTGCGCACATGCCGCTCAGGCTTTCCGATCGCAACACCATTAGGAAAAAAAGATTTGGAAAAATTGAAAACAACTGAAACAGTTGTGAGTCAACAGTTCTAAACAAGAATGAAAATTACTTGTAAATAAAAAAAACAAATTTTGTTTGCACATCAGCCAAGTTGGTGATGCCTTAGTCTAGTTGTAGAAAATCGAAACTAAAATTATACAAGCAAAAACTGTTTTTTCAGAAACATTTGCATTTTTTGTTTAACACACTCATTTTAACGTTTGCTTTTCCTCTCGGGATAATGGTGCGGGCAGCAGTTCTAGCAAGTCTCACAAAACCTCACCAAGACAGAACCAATCGAGATTGGAAGGTGTAATCACGCCACCAGGCCCTTGGACAATTAGACATCCTATGGGTTGCTCTCCTATGGGTGTAACCAACAAGGCTCGCCTCGCCAAACTTCAGGCTTTCTGGTCAGATGACTGAAGAGTCTTAACTGGAATCTCTCTTGTGGTTCGACATCCAGAGCTTAATGAATTTTACACGTGTGCAGTTTGTTGAGAAACATCATGTCGCAAAACTTTTCAAAAAGTTCCATATCTTTACTTGATAGGTACTCTTTCGGTCATTACTATAGTGTTTCCAGTTCAGGACAATATTTCAAAACTTGAGTTTTGTGCACATTAGAGAAAGACTCATGAAAAACCAAGATTTCTAGGGTTTTGAGAAAAATGTGTTTTTGAACGTTGATTATATCAATATTCTTTTGGAATTGCTAAGTTTATGGGTAGCAAGCAATCTGATTCATTGATTGAAATTAGCGCAAAACACTACACATGAACAAAGGTGCAGCCAGAGGGGCTGAAGCCCTCCCTTAGCACTTTATGCAATTAGAAACAATGATGTTGATTTGATCTACTCGGTAAGTACTTCACCAACTTTCTAATTCGAGGTAGGGTGTGTTACAGAAAGTTCGGCAGTAGTACTAGAAAGCTTAGCAACACATTAGGTATCAAATCAGGCAGTGATGAATCTTCGCAGTTTAGGAAATATCTTCATTCCTACGTTGTTGTACTGGTATCCACAACAACTCGGTGTACTGTGCTGCATAGGCATGGGAGTAAACCGGAACACGTGCGTGCTGCTCTGCATTTCCTGGATTTTATAAAAGTAATGACATAAGAACTTTGTGGGACGTTCTTGGCGCGAAGGCGATCGAAAAATTTTATTGTTGAATATAACTGGACTTCACCTCCGTACGATTTTCCGGTGGTGCACATAGGCTTCCAGAAGCGTCGTTTCCAAATGCGATGGTTTGCGGAGTTTGAATGCTTACCCAACCGCAAAAATCGTGAAGGGGAATTTTTCAAATCGTGCGTTGCGTTCGCACCTGATCTTGTCAGTCGCAGCGCTAAGACTCTCGGTCTGTTGGTGAAATCAGTGACAACATTGGAAAAAGAAGATTATAAATCTCATCAGACACGCCAATCCCACCAGCATTGCGCAGACTAGTTTGATGCATTTCTCAGAATTAGCAAAAATGATGAAAACGTGAACGTGAGAAATATGCTTTTCGAAAGCAAGAAAAATCACAGAGCAAAACAAAGTTGGGCTGAGACACGTAATCAAGGTTGTCGAGGTTTGCGGTCGTCAGCAGTCGCCTTACGCGGTCATATCGCAGTTGCTTTCACACTGATTAACGAGGTTTTGGAGTTGCATTCAGACTGCGCTTAGATGCTGCTGATGAAGTTACATTTGACTTGTTTAAGAATGCTCCACGTAATGCTTCGTACATCAACAGGCATACGCAAAACGGGATAATCAGCTTGTTAATCAAATTGTTAAAGATATGGCAAACGCGAAGTAGGTCACTACTCTGTGTTAGTCGACGAGACATCTAAAGTGGTCATGTTGTGTTGAGCTCAGCTTATATGACCGTTTTGTCATAAACAAAGAGATTCATGAAGAGTTTCTATGTTTCGTGCCACTTCCACCACTGGGGAAGCACTAGCGGATTGCTTATTAACAAATTTGTCCTAACTTGGGCTTGATTTGAACATGTTGTGGGGGCACGAATACGATGGAGGCAGTAACATGATCGGTGCCTTCAGAGGTGTGCAGGTAGAGTGCACGTGCTGCATTCCTTAGCGATACGCACTGCTGCAGCCATGTGCTTGATTTAGTGGTCTCTAGAGCATCGCATCAACCTAGGATTCGAAATGCAGTGGGTACTGCTGCAAGCATTTCTGTTCTTATTTCGCGGTCTGCGGACTTAGAAAAGGTAGCCCACAATTGTATGTTCCATTGTTGACCGGAACGGTTTACTGTGGTCGTTAGGGCATCCATCCCAGCAGTCGACAACGCAAGCGATTAGCAAAACCTCGACACATCAAAACTGCTACTTGGAATTGGAATGTACGAACCCTGATTGATGCAGACAATTCCAACTGTCCCCGCCGACGAACTGCTATCATTTCTTCCGAACTGTCGCGTCTCATTTGTTCCGAACTCTCGCGTTACAATGTAATGGCCAGCGGTTATGCCTTTTTCTTTGAAAGCCCTTTCTGGAAAGGGCTTCCAGTGAATTCCAGGCGTATTGACGGTGACGGGTTTGCCATTTCCAGCAAACTCCTTCAGAAACTACTTGAATCTTCAGTAGCAATCTCCGAACGTCTGATGACTCAGAATACTTCTCGCAAAACGTCGATATACCACCTTCATCAGCACGTACGCTCCGACATTAACATCCGACGATGAGACTAAGGATCACTACTACACGATGCTGTGATCCACTCTAATGCAGGTACCTGGAAGAGACAAGCTCAACGTACTTGGAGATTTCAATGCAAGAGCTAATATCGGCCGTTTCCCAGCAGTGACCAAAGTAGCAAACGACACCATCTTCAGTCTACAGTACGCAGACGATGCTGTCCTACCCAGCCACACGCCAGGCGACCTGCAGCGACAGCTGGATGCAATCGTTTCTGCATACTCTCGTGCAGGATTGGTTGTTAACTCCAAAGAAACGGAAGTCATTTACCCCCCATCAGATTCTTCACCGCCCCCAACCTTTTTCATCAATGGTGATCAACCTTTTCCATCAGTGGTGATCAACCTTTTCCATCAGTGGTGATCAACCTTTTTCATCAATGGTGATCAACCTTTTTCATCAATGGTGATCAACCTTTTTCGTCAATGGTGATCAACCTTTTTAATCAGTGGTGATCAACCTTTTTCATCAGTGGTGATCACTGAACAATTCACGTACCTGGGAAGCATCGTTACCACCCCATGTGATCTCACTGCGGATATCCAACAATATGTATCCAACAATATCTCGCGTCTGCTTCCTTCGTGAGGCTGCTTAAGCGCGTTTATATGAACCGTAACCTTTCTACACACACTAAGATAGCCGTTTGCAATGCCATCTGCGTTTCAACACTGCTCTATCTTTGTAAGGGATGGACACCGTACCTTCCTCACATCAGAGCCGTCGAGGCCTTTCACATTCGGCNTCTTCAAATTATCCTGCACATGCACTGGTGGGACAAAATACCTCATGTCGAGATCTGCCGCAGAGCGGGCACATGATAAGAGAAGATACTGCTCAGAAGACAACTAAGGTGACTTGGTCACGTGATGAGGATGCCAGTAAAAAGACTTCCCCACCGTCTGCTTTACAGTGAACCCCCCCTGCGGCTGACGCTCGGTGGTGGTCAGAAGAAGCGTTTCAAGGACCAAATTAAGTCATCCTTAAGTAAATGCAGGATTCCTTCCGCCAGACTTGAGGAATTGGCCAGTGACCGTGATGAATGGCGTGTACAAGGGCAAGGGGGCTGACAACATTTGAACAGCAACATATTGATGTGGCTGGAGCAAAGCGTATGCGCAGACCCCAACAGCACAGTCCACCCTCAACAACAAGGCGGCAGGGATCCGTCTGTACAGCATGTGGTCGTTTGTGCACCTCACCTTTGGAGCTATGGAACCACATGCACCGACACAAATGAACGCGCTGAGCAGCATTATCGTCGATCGACAGACAACTAATAGAAAGAGACATAAATTAAGCCCTCTCTCAGCAAACTTCCGCTGTTCCATTGCACAAGGAGACAGCGAAATGACCATATGGTATTACACTCTTCAAAGTCATCCGCCAGCCGATCAATACGAGCGGACTGTGGGCTACTACTAAATATTGTAAAATGTTAACTACCAAATGTAAAAACAAAGCTGAAGTTTGCAAAATAACAAAATGCACACCAAGTTAAGCACAAATGTAATAACAAAAGCCACAAATTTAGTTGAGCAAAATATTGCAACGACAACGAAAAGACACAAGTTAATTAGTTTTCAATGCTAAAGCACAGTTTCTAACTGATTCTTATGATACTGACGCATAAAAATCATAGCGTGACTTTTCATATCTGTATATATATATTTCGAAAACACGTGGATGTGATGAATTGAAACAATACGGTACTTGGTCACGTACGCGACTACTGGTAGGCAGTGGTATTGATAGCTTTTGCGCATTTCGTATTAGAAACTGAACAACTAATTGCGCCATTTGGGTAGTAACTTATGCGAGAACAGGAGACACTATAAGAGGGTGATGCTGCGTTTCTTCTGCCTCATAACCCCCATGCTTAAATCAGTTTGTAAGCAGGGCTGTGGAGCCGGAGCCAAAATCTTTTTATGCCGGAGCCTGAAATTTGGTTTCCAGTTCCACAGCTTGAGTTNGTGCTGTGTGTAGCTCAGGGCTTATCAAACTTTTTGGCCNTGTCCCACTATTTATCAAATATATCATTTCGCAACACTTCATCTAGATGCTTGGTGCAATAATACAATTGTACAAATAATACAATAGTTTTCACTGGACAAAATCGTTTTGGGACTGGAGCCAAACAAGTTTAGATGCTTGGAGCTAAAACCGGAGCCTAAAATTTGAGTTTCGGCTCCACAGCCCTGGTTGTGAAGCTTTTTTTTTTGTGATAAATTTGGATTTCCTGGAAAAGCTTTGTTTGTGACTGTGCAAGTTGAGTTCATTTCATTTACAGACCTCCAACACCAACGAAAAGTTCTAAAAAACGACGCCGAAAAGATGAAAACAAGGATGACAAGCACAAATCTAGTAAGATTGTTTGTAATTTGTGTCATGTTTGACATGGTATGGTGACCAAAGGTACTCTCAGAATCAAGGAGTGATTAAATCTTGAAAGATTTTTGCACGTGAAGCTTGGGGGTTTGTTTAGAAGTCTTGTTTCATCTTGAACTGAATCGACTTCGCGCAGCATTGGCAAAAAATCCTAATGCAGCTACTCGGCTCCATTTGGTTAACTTCAATTTTGTAATTAAATACAATCTTTTAGATTGCAGTGGCAGTGTTTTCCATATAAACGCTATGCACAAACGCAAAAGCAGGTGATTTTTGCATCAAATGGACTGTTTCAGGCTGTTTGTCTTACCCGGGGAGTCTAACCAAAAGGTAAACTTTACGTTTTTTCCTTAGCAAATAGGCAATCGTTATGTTCTGGTTCAGAGTTTTTCAAAGCATACGGATGAACCATCTTTAAGCCGGTACAAAAGCTGGTCAGACTGAGAAATACTTTATTATGCGTATCCTGCGAATAACTGTATTGCTGCTATCTTCCAACCTCTTTTCACGTCAGTTTTTCATGTAGTCGCCCACTGTGGACCGATTGCCACTTGGTTGTCTGTAACTTAAAAGTAACAGGGCTTTGCCAGCGTTTCTTAAAATTTGTGAGTCATGGATCCCTAGTACATCATAACAAAGGTTACGAACCCCTCAAGAAGATACGTTGCAATCAATATTTCGAATTAGGTCGTAATCATCATAGTAGTAATCGAAATGTTTGCAAAGCTTATTAACCTTTCGGAATGTCAGAGCAAAACATATTAACCCTTTAAATGACATTCATGGACCCCTTTGGGATTCACGGAACACAGGTTAAGAACCCGTGGCTTACGTGAACGAGCAGGACTGATAGGTGCTGCCGCATAAAGTGGAGGCCGTTGGACGAGGATGTAAGAAACACCTTAGCACACTGCGTATCATCTTTGTTCGGAGACCTCCCGGAATGCGCAGCAGATGAGGAAAAGGAGTGGCGGCTGTTCAAAGCAGCTGTCATTTCGCCCATGTGGTAAAATAGTCCAAAATGCAATGTTGGGAGAATTTTGGGCACAAATTACATTCCAATTAACGGCAAGACAACAAAGTGTTCTAACAAATCATAAGGCTCCTCCGCAGCCAAAAATCAAATATTGCTAGATCTATCGAAGTCCAAAACAGTGCAGTACTCAGCAATGGGAAAATATAGTTGGAAAGTGGAAGTAGTTTAAAGATAAGTGGCGGCTCGTGACTGTGATTCGTGGGGGTGCTGCAGCTTCTCCTAACCAAGATTTTATCAAGACTAAACAGCATCACGTTTTCCTCGGCCGCGTGGGCTGTTGACGTATGACATCTCTCTTTCTACGAACCAATTGTGAGACTTCTGTATATTGCTATGCTGCAGTGAAATGAGGTGAATGACTAGTGAGGCACTGGTATCCTTAAAGCAGTGGTGCATGTGCACAATCTGCGGCCGTCGTTAAAACTTCATGCGGCCGTGTACATACAATTTAAAATGTCTGTTACGGCGGCCGTGCATAATAACTAGGGTAACCAATTTTTGACGTAAAAACTTAAAATTTTGACTTTATCATCAANCACCTGCGTTGGCAATTGAAATGCGGAATACAAAGCATATATTAGAAATCAAACCGATAAGTTAAAAATCCTTTTTCCGCCAAAATGAAACAAAAATCAAAAGTGTAAAAGACCCAACGAAACTAGATGTAACAAACCGTAGACGAATATCAATCCAAACGCACAAGAGAAATATCCAATGTCAATAAATCTGCTGAAATCACTGAGAAGGTTTTGCAATGTTATACTTCAACAACAGGTGCTACCACGCGTAGCGTACTTTCAATCATCCATTGGTGGGCAAAACAACATTATTACATCCAAAGTCGCAAAAAATCCAGTATTATATCAGAATTGCAAATAAACTTGCAAAAGCATGTCAATATCTGTTACAGCTTTAATAAAATATTGATAAAGAGGAAAAACTGTGCTGCAAGAAATTTTGAACTAACGATAAATTTTTGACTTTTTTTGACCTAATAACTTTGGAGTCGTATATGGTATCAGCGTGAGATTTGGTTTTCGGACATTTCATAAGCTTCTGAAAAGGCAGAAAAATTTTAACTTAGTATTGACTTTTGGTTGCCCTAAAAATAACCCATTATCTACATGCGGATACTTTGTAGAATGACAGTCAAACAGACGTGTGGAAGCAGGCTAGGGTCAATGTGTGGAAGCTGAACAGAAAAATTGCAAGAAAATAAAAATAACTTGAACTCACTGGTGCGGTCGAATTCACAAAAATAAGCGTGATACGGCTGGCAATAGTGAAAAGGTTGTGAAGCCCTACTTCTAAGTTAAATGTACATATTAACCCAACGCGAGTAATAAGATTTAGTTCGTTGTTTGCTCATCAATTGCAGTCTGCCCTTGTTCCACACGCATAACATTCACTTCACAGTCTTTTGAGTAAGCACATTTGTGTCCGCACAACACTGGTGTTCTTAAAATGACATTATCACAGTTTACCAGCTGCAGTTGTCGTAGTCAACACTAAATCAATATATCGAGCACAGAAACAACCATAGCTGATCACATCACTCATTCACACTAGGGAAAGCTTTAAAATTAAATCGCAAGTAGTATGCCAGAACGTGACTCAGGCAAGAGGCTAACTTATGTCAGGCTTGTCGGTAATAATGGTATTTTCCAGAAGCCGTCTTGAGATTTGAATTCAAGCGCAAATTTGAGCCCGACTTAACCGGTTTCGATTCTGACTCAAGTCACTACGGTACTTGAAGATGATATTCTACGGTATTTCTGATTTGAGGCTGAGAAAGCGTCAAGCATGTGTTCAAGACGCGTACTGGAATACACCCCATAGACCAGTGATTCTTAGCCTGGGGTAAATTTACCCCCAGGGTAAATTTCATCTTTCTAGGGGGTAAATTTACTGAATCAGAAATTTTACTGAACATACATTTTTATAATTTTTAGAAATTGTAATATCCTAGATTATTAGGCTAGTTAGTTACAGGACAAAACACAAAATTACATCCAACAGTGTTTTATTCGTAGATCGATGACAGGCTTT
>JGI24022J15233_10005555_pt1 | contig 13400 bp, 10 predicted proteins | sample Ectturendosymbi2_FD_15233 | JGI IMG/M metagenome (IMG submission 15233) | reverse complement strand
AATGGCTTACTGAGCCAAAAATCATGTCACTATCTTAGCCAGGGCCGCACATTGAATAACATATCAATGAGGGCCGCACATTGAATGGCTTACTTTGATCTCAGCAAACTAAATTTAGTTAAAGCTAATGTCCTGAAAGCGTTCGAATCCTGACTGCAATGGTGGCAGACTTCACAAAGTAGCACTGAAGACCACCTGCAACAAAAATGTCAAATTTTAGATAACCAAAATATGGACAAGTTGTAAGTATATAGAATACTTTTACTACAGCGAAAACCTAAACTGGGCCGCACAAAACCTTTGACTGGGCCGCATGCGGGCCCGCGGGTTGGACATAGCTGGTTTAGAGAAACATGTCAAAACAACCTGTGGTTTTGTAAACATAGCCATAGCCAGAAAGGCCGAAATCGCACGGCGAAAAGTTTTTTTTTCAGCCTAAGCTACAAGTCTTTCACCATTCAGAGCGGATTTGAACAGCTCTCTAGCTCGATCCGCTGGCGAGTGATGGCCATTTAGAAAAGGGTGTATTCCACCCTACATTGGGGTTTGTGGGTGCAAAAATTTTTACTAATTTTGTTTTTTTTTGGCCATAATTTCGGCTACAGATATGCTAGAAAGTCATTCAAGAGGTCTAAAGACGCGGATTTTGGCCTAGTTTCCGAAAAAATCTTGAGCCATAGTAATGGCCCAATGGGTTGGGGCCCAGGGCCAGGTAAAGGTAGCCAAAAGCACCCCCACTTGTGGTGTTCCCCACCGAAAACGAAAAATTTCTTTTTTTGATTTCGACTACAAGACTTGCTGAATCCTTAGAGGGTTTGAACAGCTCTCTAGCTCAATCGCATGGCGAGTTACAGGATTGCAAGGCTCTGCAAGAAACGTGGCGCACGCGAGACTTAAAGGGTAAAACACGTTCTTGCTGTCGAACAAGTTTAAGCCACTATGCTTTACAAAAATAACTAGCATCACCTGAAAAAGAACGGCTGTGTACACAACACAGCAAAGATGAGCACTGAACTGCTGGATTCGGATTGGAATGGATTTACTCGAGGGTCTCTAGTCTATAGACTGTGACCCATATTTTTTGCGAAGGAAGTGTATTCGTACTGTACGTAAATCAGGAATTTACTGCAACTAAACAGATTGCATAGAACAAATAAAAATTAAACCAACATTTAACACAACTTCACCGCCCCAAATAACATAGCCGGCTGGGAGTTTATCTTTCTTGCCATTAATTTAGAAGCCAATCAAGCTATACCAATAGGCCTTGAAATTCAGTCGCTTCGAGTTTAGTATCAAAGGGTAATGTTTTACAAAATGAAAAAATGAACAGACTCTGCAGTTTTACCAGCCCGTTTAAGCTTCATAGGTCCAGGGCTGTGGAGCAGGAACTCCGGGATCAAGCTTTTTTTAAAGAAGATGGATAATCTAACAAAAAAATTTCAAAATAGAAGATTTGTTTTTTGTGTTGTGGCAGCAGTATCAAAGAGCGCTGGAGCTTGAGCTACATTTTGATAGAAGAGATTACGGAGTTAAAACCGGAGCAGCGTAATTTTTATGCTTACTCCAAAGCCCTTAATAGGTCCCGGATCAATGACCCGGCTCGAGCCCCTCCTACATGCAACCTTCCAGCGTAGAGGTGATAGTAGTCACGCAGATCTATGCAAAAGTAAGCAAACGGTGCATCACCGATATAAAATTTTGAACTTTACGCTCTTTGTCACAATTAAAGGAATGGTTAAACAGAGATTGTGCAAAAATCGAAACGATGAGCAAAAATCGAAAGTGACAATGATGGCAAATGTGAAAAATAACAAATCGACTTTTAAGTCTTTGTCTGTAGAAATCTGCTCTGCAAAAAATTGTAAAATCCCTTGGAATTTTTACGATAACAACGTTATAAAAAACACTATAAAAGGCTTGTTTTCGGCACTGAACATTGATGCAGGTTTTTTAAGGAAAATGGTAGGTGCCCAGTATGGACCTGCAGGGACCCGATTTTCAATTCTAGGGACCCGGATCGGGTCCCTAAAACACCTTAAAAAAACCTGCATAGATGTATTGTTTTCTTACTAATGCACGCCCGATGCAGATGGATTCATTCGCTGCAAATAAAGCACGGTTAAAATATGGATCCGATTCCTTAAATTAAAAAAATTGTTATCGCATTGTTAGCTTTTGAATTGTAACTACGGTATTTGTTTTCCTCAAGGAGTGTCGGTCTGCACGTTCCTGTAGATTTTGATTCAGAGAAAGGAGACACAGTGGACAACAGCGGCGTGTACAAAGTTTTTTCTGACGCTGCTTTGACGGAAACACAGTTAAACAATTTGTTCACAAGCTTTACGGAAGTCAAAGAAAAAGCTTGGTATGGATATCCCTATTATAGGTGAGTTGATATTTCGAAACTTTTCGTGCATTTTCGTGATTTATCGATATTTTAGACTGAATGCTCTGATTAAGAAAAACTCACTGAATTTTGGTCTTTCACCATACGTTACTTACTGTATATTGATGTGTTGCGATTGCAGTCCACCTGAAGAACTGGACAGCTTTGTGTTGAATCAAGATGGGTTTTACTACACGAGCCCCATCGAATGGGCAGCTAGTGCGATAGAAATGTCCATTCTCTCGGCCAAAAACTCTGCACTACTCGCATTCAACAATTGGTATGACTTGAAAGATCGCATCGACCCTACTACTTTCAATACTGGTCGTGAAGATTTATAATTTTTGTCTTTTGAGAATCTTTTTGCAATGTGTTACGTGTGATTATTTTTTTCGTAATTACAGTGTTATTATAATCTAGAAATATCGTTCCTTTGCGTCTTGTATCCTAAATAGGCAACATCGATCAACACTTTCAAACAGCAACATAGTTTGCCTTCATTATTACATTTGCCTTCTTGCCATCTTGTCGAAACCTTTTCCTATTGAGTTCAGGCCCGTAGCCACAGAGGGCATTCTGGGGGCAGGCAGTGCCACCCCAATTTCTTTTGTGGCCGTCCAAATTTTGTTGTGTCCATAAAAATTGTTTTAAACATTTAATTAAAACAAAAATCTTACACCCCCTAAAAATGTATTTTTCCCCCTCAAACCTTAAAACCTGGCTACGTACCTGATTGAGTTAAAGTATACGCCAATTTTATTTTGTTTCAACAAATGATGCAGACCATTATATCAACGTGATTCACGTTTAACTAATTTTTGTTCGAGTTTAAACAAGTTCACTCGATTTTGGACATTCTAACTACTTTTATCAACTCGGTCAGTCGACGCATGGGAGTACCACATGTTCCCTCTAAGGTGCGCAAATGCACAGTACCACCAAACCATTTGCGTAGTGCAATCTCATTCTCGCGCACTTGCAACATTCCAAACTTAATATCGTATACAAAGGTGTAGGAGCAAGCAAATTTTTGGGGGTGTAAAGGATTTTTGCCCAAATTTCCCCAAACTTGCCCGAAAAATACTCCGAAGAAAATGACCTCCAAAAAAAATGACTGCATTTCTTTTCAAGTTGGGCCCATTTTTCCAAATCAAAGCACTTCAAGCACCATTTTTGCCCGGACTTGCCCAAAAAGAACTAAATAAAAACATTACCTCCAAAAAAATGTCTGCACTTTGATTTTGGGTGCCATTTTTGTAAAATCGAAGCACATACAGCGATTTTGCGAAGGTATCCACATATTTTGCCCAAATTTCCACGGATTTGGCCCGGATTTTCACCAAATCAAAAGTTTTAGTGCGCTTTCACTCCCTGCACCCCCGCCTCCTGCACCAGTGATCGTATATGGAGTTTTTTTTAAGGAAATATTAGGTACCCGGTATGGACCTGCAGGGAACCGATTTCTCTGATTTTAGGGACCCGATTTTCTCTGCTTCTAGGGACCCGATGATAATTTTCTCTGATTCTAGGGACCCGATTTTCAGTTCTAGGGACCGGAATCGGGTCCCTAAAACACCTTAAAAAACCCTGGTATATATATACCGCATAGATTTTTCACCGCTTGAAACGCTTCAGTGGTTGTGTGTCTTCATGGTTGCGCAATTGCGTGCTCATTAAAACAAACATTTGCTCAGTGTAAAATTTTCTTAGAGGGAACAGTGGTTACCACAAGCCTGTTGACAAGTTTTGCAAAACTCAACCAACTAAAAATCTTAATCAAACAATATGATTAAGTTGAAGTCTCAATTAGTTTGATTTTGCCGAAAGTATGAATAGAGATGGACATGAATGTGGAAGTCAAATCCAAATATTTTGCAAAAAGCTTCAAGACGAGTCGAGCCATTTCATGTCCTTCAGTTTTAAGCAAGTGAGCCAAAGTCGTCGCTAGGTAGGTTCATTCATACATTTTTTGTGACTCAAACCATGGAATAACAGGAATGCAGTACCATACCAAATGGCAGAAAAATAATCTCGGCGTTTTTTACGTATATCTCGGTTTCGGAGGTTACTGTCTCGAATACGTCGCTAATATTTGTACCCAGAAGCGGTGATAAGATTTCATCGCCACAAATAGCGTCGGCAGAGATTTTTCGAGGGTGGGGATCGATTATAAAATTTTAGTTGATTGAATTACAGAACCGAAATTCAACATTACCATCTGGTAAATATGTCAGAAGCATATAAACGAAAGGCATCCACACGTAGTCTCATAGGCTAGAGTTACGAAACAAAAATGCAGATACCTGGAATGTATGAAAAATGGTGTTGTTTACTGCCTGTCAACCTTTTGCCCGTTTTACAACTCAATTGAAAAATATGAAAGCACTCGGAAACATCCTGTTTGGAATACATTCGACATCTTTAGATGGTGGATTGCTGTATCGTATTACTCGAAAAAACAATCTCCACTTGAACGCTCCACTGAATTTTCATCATGAGATGGTCCGCGTATTCACATTAAGCACAACTGCGAGGAGGCTACAAGTCTTCCATTCATTTCTGTTCCGATACTCTGTTTGGTGAAACTCGTAATTGTTTTTGAATTTCGACAGTACAGTTGCGCAAAGAGAGTTTTGCAACGTTTCTGGAGGGATAGAGAGCTATGGCACTGCCAAAAATACATCTTCATTTCTATAGTAGAGTGAAAGAGATTGTTAACCATGTAGAACAAAGGCGCAGATGGGGGGGATGAAGGGGCTCAAGCCCCCTCCCTTAGCCATCACAATATTGATGTTTATTTTTTTAATTTTTCACCAACGTTGAAGTCGAGATGGGGTGCATTGCAGAATGCCCTTCGGCAGTACCACAAGGCGTCGAAACATTTGTTATCAAACCAGGCGGTTATGAATTTTCGAGGTTTGAGAAATATTGAAGCAGCTTTTTTCATTCCTGCGTTGTTTATACTACCATCCTATGACGGATTTACGCATAGGCCATGGCCTAGGTTCCCGCGCTTTTGGGGGCCCCGCACAACTCTTTATTATGACGACTCAATGTTAACTGAAAATTTGCGGAACTGCGCAGAGGCACAACTTCACAATTTACCTTGAAACGGGCGGAAATGCAAATTTCTGCTCTAGACTCTTATCAGTACAGTAACAATACGACAATATTGTGCATCAGGGCGTGAGAGAGATTCAGACCGTCTGTGTGAAAGCGGTTACAAAAAAATGAAAAAGAAACAAACGGCACTTAATTGGTGTTCAATTTTCCACTGACAAAAAGCTCGCAACAAGGCAAGGCCACCAGACACTGCAAAGTGCAAAACTCAGATGGAAAGCAATATTGTCAGTATTGGCTCCTACGTTTGGTTGTTTATCCTGGATTCCCGCAAACAGAGATTGGTTGGCGTAACTGTATATGTTATTTAGATCAGCTGCAGTAGAACAGTTTCTCGTAAGCTTTACTGGGAAAAACGTGTCTAGGCTGGGCTTCATGTGGTTAACCGAAGGTGTTGCGAAAATGCTTTGCCGTGTGCAAAACTTGTCTTCATGCTGTTTACCATCGGCCTATGGCATAGAGCACATGAGTCAAACTGGCGGCCCGCCACGTCTTTTTATGTGGCCCGCGAAGCTTAAATTGTAAGGCTGAACCCAGGGGCGTAGCCATGGGGGGGGGCAATTCCCCCCCCAATTCCGAAAGTTGTACCAATAATTTTCAGTCAATTAAGCTTTTGCTGTGTAAGCCAAAGAAATATTTCAGTGCAAATCAACAATATTGGGTAAAGAACCTATCCAACTTCAGCTTTTGGTTGAACCTGAACAAAGCAGTATGGTTTACCATTGTCCACGATTCAAACGTTGTGTATGGTGCAAATGCTGGAGAAATCATGCCATGGCTAATTTAAGCTTCGTCTCCGTGTGGAAGCTGGTGATCATGATCATGAAATACAAACTTGTATCTAAGCGTTTGTAATCACTGAGCGAATGTAAAAACAGGCAGTAGGCCTAACGCTTTTCACAGCTGTTTCTGATGCACCAGCTTACTGTATCCCAACCATTGGCGATGTAAACTTCATTTCAAGACCATCCCAAAAATTCCTCTCTGATAACTCTAGCGTGCTACAAATACTGTATAACTTACCGTTGTCAGCAGCATCAGAAGTAGCCTTAAATGAACATAATAGATTTTTGTTTTTGCACTATTTTAAAACTAAATGCGTGAATATGGCGGTGATGTATGTTTCGTATGTCTTGAAGTTCAAGCTCTGGCTAAGAAACGATCCAGTTTCAAAGTCTATTATTACGCAATTAGGTCATAGACATTGTTTATCAACCATAGCATTCATTCTAGATATTTACTTGTGATGCTTAAACATGTGGATCTATTGTGATGGTTAAATCACAATTATGTGGAGCCTTAACGTTTTCATTAATGATTTCACATTACCTTCAGGGCTGCCAACCTTGCGGTTTTCCTGTGAATTTGGGCTTGTTTTTTTTGTGGAGTTACGGTTTTTTTTTTGAAGACTTGCGGGTTGCTTGTTTTTGGGCTTGTTTTAATTTAAATTTGCTTGTTTTTTGCAGATGTCTGTTTTGTGGATTGCTTGTTTTTCAAATTGTATGGTATTTTTTCTGTTTTAATTTACTGCTAAAGACAATTTGGGCGTTTTTTTGCGAAAATATGCTCAATATGGGCTTGTTTTTTCGGATGTGCCTCCCTGTTTTTCTATTTAATTTTCCTGCTGATTTTTTATTTTGTTGAATTTTCTTGCCAAACGCATCTGACTAAAATGAAATGAAATTGAATTTTTGCCAGTCGATTGGATTTTGGCATTTTACACTAATGGATTTAAAAAAAGACTCCAACCGCTTATGATAGCATGCCTAGATCAGCGGATCCCAATTTTTTTTGAGCGCCACCCATATCTGAGTTTGAAGACCTCGCGATCCAAACCTCAAAAAACGTAAGAAAAATTAACGATTGTGCGGATGAATTTTTTGGTACCAAGTTGCTAAGTTCATTTTTCATGTTAGCCGTCTACGGTACCTTTTTCTCAACAGCCTATGGCAAAGACGGACACAGAGAAGCAGACATAACGTTGAAAACACACAGCTCCAGTTTGGCTCGCTTGTGCGTGACCCATTTTTTGACCTTTATCCAGCTTTGTTTGTGTTTCGACCCATACTTTGGGAACCACGGGGCTAAATCAACTAAATTACAACCGTTGTGTTAAGCTGCAGCGATAATTATTTCTTAATTTTGGTGCAGAGCCGTGGTGATAATCAATTGTGGCTTCGTTTTCGCAAATGCACAATCATTTTCACACTTTGTATAACCTGAGTGGGTCAAACATGCAAGGGCATATATGACGTTAACCAACTTACACAATTGTTTTGTGAAATACTTGTGCATTATATTGTTAACTCAAAGAGCTGGATAAACACCTAACAGTTTTTGGGAATCCTGCGTAGAGCAAGTAGCATGCAAAAATGCTACCACAGTAGCATTTTATGGCGTGTAACGACAAAAAATCCAAGCATTTTTCAAAAGCCTTGTGGGACTAAACCTTTTGCGTTAACAACTGCGTAGTCAACCAATCACTAAACAATTGGATAAGATCCAAGTCTTACAGTGCATGTAAGTTCGCGGACCAACTTCGGAAGTGGGTGTCTTAGAGCAAAGTCGCTACTTGGCTTCGAGCGTGCGTGTATTGGTGTGCATGAAAAACGTGTAAATATAAAAATGTCTATCATAATGGCGGCCCCGACAGGGTAATTTTTTCTCAACTGCAGTGTTGGCTGCGAAAAGCACAGCCTAATGCAAAACATGCACTTATACAGCAGCATCGTGATTTTCACAAGGGTTTTCGCAAAAAACGTTTTACGAGCAAATGGTGACGTTCATCCAAAGTAAAAGCTTGGAATTTCGCTAAACACAAACTTTTAAAACCTGTCAATTCAGTGGAAGCAGACTTTCTATTTCCGGCATAAATGTGAATATAATTATTCATAAAAAGTCGCATTTTATGGATCAAGGTTTAAAAATAAGGGGCATTAAATATTTCAATGTTGAGACCCGGTTGTTGTTTGCCCCCCCTATCAAAATTTCTGGCTACGCGCCTGCCTCAACATGTGTATTTTTTTTGGAACTGTAGTGGATTATACACGTTTACAAAAGCGAACGACGTTCTTTGCCATGTTGTAACTTTGCTATTTTAGTTATCTTGCTAACCTATGGTCTCTCTTCAAAACGGTCATTCAGTTTTAAGGCTCCTTTCACTGCAACACAATCATTGTTACGTCAGAGAGACGCTCTTTAAGCATTAGCGTAGCGTAGATGATTGTGGTTAATTCTGTTACAACGGGCCTTTTGAGGGCAACCTTAATGTTAATATGGCCCTCAGTGAAAATGAGTTGACACCCCTGGCATAGAGAATTAAAACACTATGTTTTGTATTGCTTGGGAAATGACAACTTCAGAACGGCATAAATAAGCCTTGTGTCCACTGAATGGATTGTGCTTGTTTGGTTCATAAAATATGTGGTTACTATCAAGCCCGTAACCACCTTGGGACCCCAGGAGGGGCGAAGAGTTTTCTGAGAGGGGCCTAAATTTTTTGAACTATGTCCAATAGTGTTAAACCATGTCCAACACATTTTTCCTGGGGTGGCGAAAAATTTTCTAGGGGGCTTCGCCCCCGTGGTTACGGGCCTGGTTACTATTTCCATAAAAAAGGAGTTTACGTAGAGGTAATCAGATCGACAGTTAGACGATATTTTCGAGGGCGGCAACACAGTCCCGCATGAAAATGTCTATATCCGAAAAACAAATCTACTAAAAACGCTAGCAATCACGAAAGTTTAACGAAAAGAACTTCTGAACTACATGACAGAGCTATAAATTCCAAGAAAATATCGCAATGCCATTTGTTCTTTAGAAGAATGTAGGAAAGGCTTTAATTTTTGTTGAACATTTAAGGCAGTCGTAGAACCAAAGTTGGCACAAAAAAGAAAGATTTTTCAGGGGGCGCTACATGTATGAGGGGCATACTTTCACGCTTTTCAAACAAGCGGCCAAATAGGTCACACTTGCGTGGGGCCCCAAAAACTAAGATGGTCTATGGCCTCGCGCTCCCTAAATCCGTCCCTGCTACCATATATAACAAGAACTGGATGTACCGTGCTCTACTAGCGTGGAAACAAGCTTGATATTTGAACTACCAACAGTGCTCTTATTCAGTCCGTGAAAGGCGTCGATCAGATTTTGGTGTTTAATTAGGTTTAGCTGTTTAATTACACTGACAGTGATTCCGCAGCTAAAAAAATATATCCAGTGATTTTTAAGCCCTTTACCTGTAATCTGCGGAGGCTGAAGGTTTTGCTTGTAATTATTTGAAGCGCTCTGCTCTAGGTATGAGTGGGATGGAAGTTCCCACATATATTGTTGTGCAGAGCTCATACTGTGCCACTCTGCTTGTTAGCATTTTTTTAAATGTGAACTTTGCGACAGTTTTACTTAGGCTTCTGTATGCGATGTTTATCATCTACACAAGCAGGATCTAGATTTTGTACAAGCCTTTTTGCTTTTATGAAGGGTCGTGGCTGCTTACAGCACTACCACAACTTTTACTTTACGCGTATACTCTTACACTTTGCTAACAGCTTGCGAATTATCTTGATCTTTTTAGTTAGGAGATCACTGTGGTGTAGGTTTACAGTTAATCGAAGAAACAAGATGGCAGTTTAGTTGGAAGTACCCCTAGTTTTAGTTGTGAGTACAGTCAACTGTTTATCCACAAATTACGTGCTTTTCTTGGCTATTCTAATCACAAGCAATTTTTCCTTTCCAAGGCTTTTTTCTTTCATAACTTCACCCCCCCTTACAAAAATCCTGGCTGCGCTCCTGATATGGAAATATCACAATGACGAAGCATGGTGTTATAGGACTCGGGTTCGTCGTATAAAAACGCCACATTTTTTTCGTTGAAAAAAATGTTAAGTTTCACGTCATTATTTATCGAAAGGAATCGCATCATCAGTTACGTGTTACTTACATGCAATCAATTGCACGTTGTTAGGCTAAAAATATGCAAATAGCAAATAAGTCAGGAATAATTTTCGTTTCTAAAATATGAATGTAGACAAAAGTGATGATGGTAAGTCCAGACCTATTTCTCTTGCAACAGTTACCTCCAAGCTACTTGAACACAATAGTTTATCCTGCATTTTACCTTTTTTGTTTGGCTTCAAGCTACAACACGGTAGGCTACTTGCATGCCTGTATTTTTACTGAAACAGACTGTATCATATTAAGAAAACAAAAGCATTCACTGGTTTCAGTGTTATCAGGTGCGTTTAAACCTGCTATGTCCAAACCGCATGCGGCCCAGTTTAGGTTTTCGCTGTAGTGTAAGTAGCGTATATAGTGACATCCTGTCCTTATTTTGATAAACTTAAATTTGACATTTTTAGTACAGGTGATTCTCAATGCCTCTATCACGTCTGTACCGCGTACTGGGAGATTTTCATGTCCGCTGCCATCTTGCTGCAAAACTTCTTACTAATTTTCTGATTTTTACTCTTGTTCCATTGGCGCTGAACTTGCCTATGAAATCACACTCAGAAGTGGTTAAAGGTGCGAAACAGTTGTTACCATTGCAGTTAGGATTCGAACGCTTTCAGTTCATTAGCTCATACTAAATTTAGTTTGCTACGATCATATAAATCATTCAATGTGCGGCCCTCATCAATATATTATTCAGTGTGCGGCCCTGGTTAAGGTATGACACAAATTTTGGCTCAGTAAGCAATTTCTGTTGGACATAGCTGGAAAACGTTTGAGAGAACAAGCCACAACCTGCTGTTCACAGAACTGAGTGCGATGTAATTTTGTGCTCAGTGAGAATGTTAGCGAGTTTATAGTAGGAATTAGATCATGTGAATAAAGTGAGGCACTTGTCTTTCACACACCTTCACCATGGGCGTCGGAAGGGGGGATTTACCCTTGATTTTAAAATTTGATATTTTCCTGTGAAATTTTTTGCTAAAAAAGTTGTTTTTTTGCTTTCGAGTGGGTGAAATGAAATTCAACCACATTTAGCGCTCCCCTGTAATTTTTTTGACTACTCTTGGAAAAATCAACTATCGGCTCTCTCCTCAAAAAAATCCTTCCGACGCCCATGCCCTTCACTGTAACGAACGGGACAAGGAAAGGGCAATCCTGAGTTCATTTATTCGCTGCTTACCTTTATAAACTCTTGGATTAGCTGGGCTCAGCCACAGTGGGATCAAGGGCGTGCAGCGGTCTCATGATGCCCGGGGTGACTAATTGACCGTATGCCCCCATGCTAAATTTTAATATTGAGGAATGTGAGAAATATAGGCACAGCAAAACCACAGCCGGATTAAACGGTAGGGGGGCCCGGGACAATTTTTACTGGAGGACCCCTAGGACGTAATTCATGACGTCATCGTTTGTAAAGGTTATGTTTTCGCTGATTCGCAAGGTACGTTTTGTTTTTTTCCGGTAGTCGACAATGTGCTTACTCGAATGCACGTACAGCTGCGAGAAGAGAATTTATGATATGAATACTAGAGTGTATTTTTATTAAGAAAAAATATTTCACAGGCTAGAGCAGTGTTTCTCAAAGTGGGCGGAATCGCCCCCTTGGGGGCGATTTTGATGGGCAAGGGGCCGAAAAAAACAAAGAGGGCAATAGGGGGCGAAACAACACAAAGGGGGCGAAAATGCTCCACCACTAATCGATCATTGTGCTCACTTCAGTGGATTACTATTATGACTTGTTTGTTTTTTGCAAATTGTAGTTTACTATGATAATCGTTGGAGATAATATACCAAACCTTTCTGAGTAATTTAATCTGGTAGTTTTTTACAAGCACCGCTCTTACCACGAGGAAATCCACAAAAAACAACAATCACAGGTTCAGACGATTCAGAGAACAGTTACTAGTAGAAACGTAACTCAAGATACTGGTAATATAAACAATTTCCGGAAAGGCAGTCGCTGGTTTTGCCGTCAGTGCCTGAGGACCATTTGTTATTTCTTATGACCAAAATCAAGAAAATGGCTGTTTGAAAGACTTCATTTGTGTCCAAGCATTTAAACACTGACCAATCCGAATTGACCAAGAGTTTTGCACTCGTTGCATGCTTTGCCTGTTGCAGTCTTGACAATTCCAGCTAACAGCGCTGCCCGGGCAAACCATGCAAAGAACGCAAAACACATAGTCGACTCTCATGTGTTCTTTCAAAAACGCACACGTTGCCATTAACACAGATGCGAAAATGTGTTTAAAAGCCCTTTGTTCAAAGAAGTAGTATGACTTCTAGCAAGAAATTCACCTTTGACTCTTTTCAAATAGCAGAAAACTTCTGATTTCGTATCTTTTGTACTCATAATAAGCACTGATGAATCACAACGCAAAGCACAATTTAACCTGCAAAACTTAGGAGAAAATAAGAGTGGTTACCGTGCTGAAAACATAGATTTTTTTCCCACAGATGAAAACTTCATGAAAAGTCCACATTTGTTTACATCAGGCTTTTTTAAAGGAAAATGTTAGGAATCTGGTATGGACCTGCAGGGACCCGAATCCTCTGATTCCAGGGACCCGATTTTCGCTGATTCTAGGGACCCAAAACGGGCCCCTAAAACACCTTAATCCTGCTCAGGTAACCTTTAAACACAAACACCGTTGTTGTCCTTGCCCAAAGTGGGGCAGATTTTATTTATTCGCTTATACTGGACCAGGGGCGTAGCCAGGATTTTTCTAAGGGGGGGGCTGAAGTTATGGAAGCAAAAGCCTTGAAAAGGAAAAATTGCTTGTGCTTTTCCTTGAATAGTCAAGGAAAGCACGTAATTTGTAGAAAAACAATTGACTGTACTAACCACGAAAACTGGGGATCCTTCCAACTAACCTGCCATCTTGTTTCTTTGATATTCTTTCCTGACGATCGCAAAACTCGACAAACNNNNTTACATGTCTCA
>JGI24022J15233_10005554_pt1 | contig 13401 bp, 7 predicted proteins | sample Ectturendosymbi2_FD_15233 | JGI IMG/M metagenome (IMG submission 15233) | reverse complement strand
TGGTTCAGCGACCGGGGAATTGTGTCCCCTTGCTCCCCCTCCTTACGCCCCTGCCTGACGTGCAACAAAAAGACCAAATTGGGCAAATCGTCAGAAAGTTTGGCAAGAAAAGCTACAGTGCTCAAATTTGTACTCAAATTAGAATTTGCACATACAGTGCAGGAACAGTCTTGAACACAATTTCACATGTTTGTGATCGGACGTGTCATCGTAATTATCATTTGCCCTTTTTGGGCTTCTTAACCTTAGGTCGCAGTGAAATACAAACTACGTTTGAAAATAACATATCTTCATGTTCAAACTAAATTTACTTCTGTTGCACGTACAACTGCAAGCTTCGAGAAGAATTCCATTTGATCTTCAACCAACCACCAATAGAGGCTACTGGCGGAATTTCCGCATTTTTCCGTTTTGGTGCCTTCCGTATGTCTGCCTCCACCATTTTTGGGGATAAAATATGCTTCATTTTAAAAATATAAAAATTTTTCGAAATATAACAAGCTCTTTTTTTCGGGTCATAAAAAACAAGCTTATGCAAACAAAGCTTTTCTTTTGAAACATCTTCAATAATCATATTTGTTTTACAAACAAGGATGAAATTTTAAATTACGAGGTATTTACGGCAACAAATCACTCCGTCCACCACTGCCGAAATTGAGTTGAAAAACAAAAACAAAATCAGCATTTTCTGATTTTGGGGGCAAAATGTTTTTTTGGGCCATAATTTTGGTTTCAGACAAGCTAGAAGGTCAAACAAGGGCTCTATCGACATGGGAGATCATCTAGTTTTCAAAACACGTTTGAGCCAAAATGTCTCATTGGATTGGCATCCAGGGCCCGTCAAAGTTGGTCAAAAAACAAAAACACCCCCAATTTGCGAGCCTCTACCAGGAAAATCCCTCACCCAAATCAAAAAATATTTTTTTAATAGAACCAAGAAGACTTGCCGCATCCGTAGAGGGTTTGAACAACTCTCTAGCTATAGCGACTGGCGAGTTATAGCCAAAAAACCTCGGGCCAATTTATTGGCTCTCGCGGTCGTTAAAGGGGTAAGCTGAAAAAACAGATGAGCAATTTCAAAGCTTTTCTTAAGAAACATCAGCTTCTATACATAACTACTTCCAACCCAAGACTGATGAAATTAGTCTAGTTGAGTAAAAGCATTGCATGTATATATTTAAATGAAATTTCAGTTGTGCAGCAGATATTCTAACTTTTCTTTTTTTGGCCAAATGGCAAAAAAAACGTTTTTTGGTTTCTTAAAAATAAATTTTGAAACATAGAAAGTTAAATAGCTTGCTCTAAAATTTGTGTTTGAAAATATTTACAAAAAGAGAATCAAGAAAGATTAAATTTAACTGTTTCATACAGAAAATCGTCCAAAGAAAACATCCCCTACAACATGAACAATCTCTCAGGTAAAGCTAACTGTGATGTTGTTTGAAAGTTTGCAGTACGTTCAGATTGCCTTATTGTACTGTCGTAACAAGCAGCCATCCTTTTTTTAAAGCAATTTTTACATAAAACCTTCTGGTGATAGAAGCACGAAAACCGCAAGAAGCAGGTGTAAACATGGAACTACCTTTCAAATCTTGATGTTTTCAACGAACTGATATGTCTTAATCGCATCCCTTTTCATTCATAAATATTGTTGAGTGGAATACTTACTAAATATTTTACTGTAAACAACAGAAAATTGAAAATATATTTCGAAAACTTACTGCTATACAGGAGAAAATCCGTCTGGAACAGGCGAGAAATGTAAATCCTTCGACGAAAACCGCAAGGTAAATATGACGCTTTTGCATAAATACTTACATGGATACAAATACGCCCAAACTCCATGTTGCGTCTTGTATAAATGTTTTGGTCTCTCCCATGCAGCACAGAATTTGATAGTAGACAATTAAAAAATAAAAATATCCACAAAGCTGTCTGACGAATTGCTAAACAACCACATTGTCCGAAACAGCTTGACCACTGGAAAAATCTGCCGACGTCCAAAGATTAAAGAAACAAATGTACCCTATCGAGAACACGATCACGAAATGGTAGCACAGCATTGAGCACAGCAATAACTAGGCCTTAAAACAAACAACACAGCGTCAACTGTATCCAAAGCATTCACCGTATTTGAAGTATTCATAGTATAGAAACCATTAATTGCACGAAAACGATCAGTTACAACCATCAAGCAGTGATGACGTCTTCGTCAACACCAGTTAACGTAGCTCGCAGAAGACACCACTGCTAAGAATGCCGGACATACAGTATGCAACACCGCAATACCAACTTCTGTGCAACGTAGCTCTGCTGGCTCGAGCAGGAGTTTCATAACATATACATTGACAGAAAGTTACCTCACGTTTTGTTTCCACTCAATGTGTCTTAAAAGTCTTAAAATTGCGCTGATTGTTTAAGAACGTTTTTTTGGCTATGTTCAACATACACATAATACATTGTTATTTGCTTATTGCAACTACAATCAACTACCTGCAATGCTTGCAGCTTTCATTTGCAACCCAAGTTGAAATGATTCAGACTAAAAATTATGCAAAACAACAGTAAAAACTAAAAATGATAGGTGGATTTGAATTTTGGGATAATTTAATTTGCATTTACTTTGCAGAAACATTCATTTCAAAACAATTTGTACACCAACTTAGACGGAAGACCGCAAAAACAATGCAAAGGCAAGATAAGATTGCTTTCAACTTCTACACAACCTTTGTGTTTGCAAAAAAGTTTCTGATAAAAAATAGTTTTTTTCAATAGTTCATAACTTTCCAAAAGTAAAATTGTAGTCGCAATCGCAAATGGACGAAAAGTAAAAGATTTTAAGAACTTAAGATGTTAAATGGAAGCAAATCCCTGTCCCTTTGATAAAATCGCTACTTTGTATTGAACGATTCTATCAACGGAGAAGGTTTCAATTTTTTCTGAGAAGAAAAAATGAGAAACAAAATTTCATAGCCAGACAATTTTAACAGAATTTACAAGCGGACAACCTGACTGGATCATACAAAAACAAGATTTGCTGGAGACGTTCCTTGAAAAGATGATGAACAACCAAGCTTTATTTAAAGAGGAATTCAAAGTAAATTTTCATTGTAGAAAAGCATTCCTATGTTTCAACTTAAAATAACATCGTTAACACCTTCATGATCTCTACAGTGAATGACTGTAGTGAATTTAGCTTGATGCTACCTGCTGTAACCTGTTCTAAACAATCGCAAGTAATGTTTGTGTTATGCATTCATTTCCCACAGTTTTCATGTTTAATTCGTCTTGCTTTTCCAGAAAATCAAAGAAGCAACAAAAGCCAGGAACGATTTATCTAATAGTATTTCTCAACTTCCAGTGAATTCCAACAAAAACCGATACAAGAATATATTCCCATGTATGGAAACGATTTTTAATTGTAATAAATAAATGATTTTCACAGTTTTTACTTAACAAACGAAAACATTTTTCTATTTTATGCATTTAATAAATGAATTCACGAAATTCTTAAATAGTGTTTCTGTTTTCAAAAATATTAATTCTTAAATGAAAGAGCTACAAGCTTTAGATATGATATCTTCTGTTTCGGGAAATTTTGGTTTTTCTTATTTGCAAAACAAACATGCGGAAGTCAACATAGCGATTCAGTTTTCTTTTTCAGTGTATCAGAGCTATTCTTTTGCGTATCATTGTTTTTCAGAAAACAGTAATCTTCTTCAATAATTTTTTACTTGCATGTGTATATCGTAGTTTATTATCTTGAAATAACATTAAAACAAGTTAAGCATACTGCTTAGTTTTTTCTGAGTACCTTACTTTGTCAACAAATTCTACGCCATTTCTTATTACTCAAAGCTTTTTTGCAGATGATGAACACAGAGTCATATTGCAACGACCCGGTGAAAGTGACTACATTAACGCTGCCCACATGGACGTAAGCTTTTTTTCATTAGGCAAACAGCACATGGCCTGTAATGTTCAAAACAAACTACCATGTAACCTCTATCCATCTTACATTGAGGTAATAGTGATAATTTATGGGAATTCGCAAAATGGTACTGAAAGCTGTATTATGGTGTAAATATTCCAAATCCAAAATACAAGAAGTGAAATTAGCAATATCCCATCTCTGAATTTTGCGAGTTGTATGCTTATGCATAGCTCTTTCCCATATCATAACTTATATACACTGCTNCTCATGGAGAAAATCATGCACAATTTCACTATGACCTAGATGAGCTGCTGTTGTTTGACATCCGTTTAATTCAGAACGTCCAACAATTGTCTTGCATTACTTAATCGAAAGGGCACCAGGTCCGTAACCAGCTTGGGACACCAAGTGGGGCAAAAAGTTTTCTGGGAAGGGCCCAAACTTTTTAAACTATGTCCAATAGTTCAAAACTTTGTCCAACACATATTTCCAGGAGGGGCGAAAAAATTCTTAGGGATGGGTTCGCCCCCCTGGTTACGGGCCTGAAGTGTACTGAAAGTTCTTTGTTTCCTGCCATTTGAATTACATTCGGTCTTTTGAGAAGTTCATCAAATATGCTACCGAATCTAAATCTCAATAAAAGCTGTAGGCTTCCACATTTCAATGTAAAAAACATTTAATGAATTTAAATTAAAAAAGCACTGAGTTTATAAGGTGCATTAGATAAAAAGTAGAAAAAACAGAATTATTATTTCTAAATGTGTATAAAATAAATTATTTCAGGGATACAAGATTCCATTAAAATTCATTGCAACTCAAGGTCCGAAAGCTTCAACAACCGCAGATTTTTGGAACATGGTGTGGGAGCAAAACAGTAACATCATAGTTATGCTCGCAAGAGAAGATGAGAACGTCAAGGCAAGCATATATAAAAGACTGTCTCTGTTGATTATGCAGCATGCCTTTATTTGAAACTTCAGTTAAGTACTGTGTAGAGATATCTAGAAGCTGTTGACGCTGATAGCATGAGAATTAAAAAAAGTCGATTTAAACATTTTTAGGTTGGACCAATACTTTCAAAAGCTAGCTATCAACAGTGCGAAAAGTGTTGCAAAGATAAACGTAGCATTATCTTTTTGTAAAATTTAGTGCCATTGTCACTTTGTGAGTTTGATTGTTAAAATATTGGCTCCCTAAAGAAATTTTATCTCAGTAGAAATCGAGTGAAGCTTGTGGATAAACTCAAAACTTTTGATATTTCTTTAGGAAAAATGCGAGTGTTACTGGCCGCTGCTAGGTTCAAGTCACTCTGTGGATGATTTTGTTCTCTCAACAATAGAAGAAACCATTTTGGGCGGATTGCTCAGACGAAAGATTCTAGTAACTTTCGGACAAGTAATGTTCATTTAAATTTTTTTTGTCACTTTGCAGATGACAACACTTACAAAATATCCATGTTTCAATATTTTATTTTTAAAATATGGACACATCTATTTCAAAATTTATTTCAAGAAAAAGTGCAGTTACATGAAAATGACGAAGGTAAACGAATGGCAACTTTAACTGCCAAATGTAAAAACATCAGTCAGTGTTCAAACACTCAAAAAGAAAATTTCAAATTCTGTCATTGTTCATGCATTTTGGATCGATCACTTCTTCTCTAACATTAAAGTAAATGGTTTTGCAAAAACAAGCGTTCAATCCTTAAATTCCCTCAGTAGCTGATTGTCTCTATGCGTTCTGTCGAACAGTCCTATCAAAATCGAAACATGCATAAGTTTCGTATCTTTTAGAAAGGGGGCTTTACTCCCAAGATGTCAGTGCATATCTAACATGTGTAAACAAAAGCTGTACGTGAGGTCAGGGTTGCGGAGTCGGAGGTCAAATATCCGACTCCAACTCCGACTTTCCAAAATTTCCGACTCCGACTCGTGATTCCAACTCCTTAACATAAAGGGAATGAAATTTGGCTGTTAAAATCAATGGAACTCGTAGTGCACAACAAGAAATTTCTGTTTCAACAAAAGTTTCAAAAAAATTGTACCATTTCAATAGGAATTCCCAATTTAGGCGTGTGATGTAAAAATTGATCCAATTGGACATCCAGAGTCGGAGTCGGACAAAAAAATCCGACTCCCAGTGTTGTTAGGAATCCGACTCCGACTCCACCCAAAAACTCCGACCCCTTACGACTCCGGATCCGACTCCGCAACCTTGTGTGAGGTCTCCAATGCTATTTTTATATAAAGAAGTCTGGCATTTCGGTGGACGAGCAACCTTCGTAACTGTGAGGGAATTCGCCGATAAGACAAGAGGAGTCGACGTGCGTTGCTCAAACTGTAGTTAACCTCGTTTGTTTATACTCAAACTCTAAAAGGAATTTTGCCATTTTGGCTGGAGGTACCTTGCGCACCTCCTACATTTTTTCGAAGGAAAATATGTTTGTTTTTTAAAACACTTATATTTCGAAATACAACAAGTTTGTTTTTTCGAGTCAGATGAAATTGAGAACATGTATTGAGTTGTTGAAAAATTCGCCTGTGCTCTTAAAATGTTTCTGATCATTATATTCAGGTTTTTCTGGGTACCTGAACGAGTTAGTGCCTAATTCAAAGCATGGAACTACGCTAACAATTGTATGTCCCGCAGAATTTCCGTAAAGAAAGGAAAACCAGCAGAGTCATTGCAAGTCCAAAAATAAATTGAACCATTTATAACTCTTGAAACAATTTAAGACCAACCTGATGTTTGACACCTTGCATATGACGACGCTGTTATTTACGACGAAACAACGCTTGAGAACAAGGCAACTTTATCTGCATTTATAAATGTCTGCATATTGCGTCTTAATAAAAGTTTTGACTAATGACAAGCTGTATTGTTGATAAAACTACTTTTACAAAGACATGTTTGTAAAGGAATCATTTGTCACAATTGTTTTGAGGACGTTTTGATACAGTATTTGTTTTCAAAGAGAACAACAGTGTGACATAATTAGCCTCAACGTTCTCATATTGCTGAGTGGGGATGGGCCAAATCCAGTACATTTGAAGTAAAACAAGACATTTTGTGGATGGACAGATCCCGAGCATTCATTGTACCAAATTAGCCAATGTGGAAAAGTCACCAACACATTTGAACTTGCCACTTGTGCAATGTTAGACTTTAAAAAAGAATAAAAATTTGGTTTCATTTCCGAATGTTTTTCTGTTCTCTGTTTTCTTAACGTTTCCTCCTGTCTCTTTTTTTTTCCTGTTTCTGTTTTTCTGTTGTTATTAGCCTAATTTACTTTTATCGCTCCCGCAAAGGATCTCTTCACAAGTGTGTACCAACGGTTCGTTAAAATAAGACTTCAAACTGAATAACAGACTAAGCTTCCTAGTTGGTTTCACGCAGTCAGGGTGTTTAGTGAATATTTGAAACGCTGTGAAACGTGCAGGTCAAAACAAGAAAAGCGCCGCTTGTCAAAGTCGATCTTACTCAACCGACTTTTTCACATGATTTTTACCTTAAGAAAAAAATCTAGATATACAACGAAATAATCAAAGTGTATCGTCTACTGCCGTGCAACACTTTGGCGAATTCAAACTTGGATTTGTCTTCTTTCCATCAAAGAAACCTCATTATTGAGATTGCCTCTTTGGAGGAACGTACTGTAGATATCAACAATTGTTTAGCTTTTATCTGTTTACCTTTTACTAACGGTTGAATTTTGTTTAACGTGTTTGTTGGTAAATATGTTTTCGATCTTTTCAAATGTTTTTTTCTGCAAAACATTTGCTTTTTCTTCTTGACTAGACAATTTTAGGAAAAACATTAAAAATACTTCGAGGACTGACTGTTTTTAACTGCGTTTATATTTTTCAAAAGAAACCTGTTTTTACAAATATTTTTTACCAAGGACATCATCTGCAGTTTAGTTCAGTGGTTTTGCATCTGGGGCCGCAAGTATATATTTTATGTACACAACTGTATTGCATTTGCTTTGTTCGAGTTTTAGGTAGGAGTCGTTGAGATATAATGGGTTGCCATGATAGGTCGCGAAACGAAGAAGGTTGAAAACCATTTGTTTAGTTGGACAAGTGCAAGTTACAATGATATATAAGTCACATGGCATTGCTTTCCTCTATTATGGTTTAAAGAAACAAAAAGAAGTCATTCATTTTCAACATTTCGCGTGGCCCGACCGCGGCATTCCAGCAACCACGACGAGTTTGATCTACTTGCGTAAGATGGTGAATGAGTGTCATGATGGGAGAGGTCCAGTCATTGTGCATTCCAAGTAAGTAACCACCCTTCATGGAGGTTTGCGTGCAATATTTTCTAGCAAATTATAAACGTTTGGATGCTGACGTGTAGATTTACAGATATTACTTGTTTGAATAGAACTATTGAAGATTTTAACGTCCTCTTTGCTTTAAAAAATACTTAGGTCAGCTAAAACAAATTATCTACAGTGCAGGAGCTGGCCGTACAGGGACGTTCATAGCAATGGATCTGCTTTTCGATCAAATTGTCACCGAAGGAAAAGCAAATGTGAGGGCGTGCGTAGAAAACATGAGGAGTCGTATGAACGGCATGGTCAAGAATGCGGTAAGCTCGCCTCAAAACCGCATTCTCAATCGTTATTTATTCAGACACCCTTACATATGACAACACGAATCCTTGGAACATTTTTAAAAGTTTTATTCACGTGAAAACAATAAAACAGTTGCAAGTGCACCTTCAAAGCAGTGGAAAGGTTTACTTCCAGGTCAGAATTTGTTACTTCTGTTTGATTCATTGCTGTCGCTTTATTGCACTCGGGCAGCTCACATATGATGTAACCTTTCAGCAATAGATTTATGTTAAACCAACGAACCTTCCCATAACGAAGTTTGTTTCAAAACTTTACGAACATTTCTTCATCAAATACGCAATTTGATATTGAAGTGAAACAACAATCATAAAAGTAAAAATTGAAATCGCATGACGGGCCTAGTAAAACATTTGTCACCGTGTGTGGTTGTCATAACGATAGGATGTAGTTTGACTCAGACGTTTAGCAACAAAATGCGGAGGTCAGTAATTCAGCTTCGGTGAAGTCGTAAAATGGTTGCAAACACAGATAATACAAACATTCTGTGAACTTGAATTTTTCAATTTCTTTGATTTATAATTTTGCCATTACATTAAAGAGGTTAACATTACATTAAAGAAGAAAATGTGACGAATGGCTGTAGTTTTTCGATTCTCCCAGTTTTTTCGGCAATGGCAAAAGACAAACCAATATGCATTTTTTATGCAAATATATTTTCCGTGCTGTAAACACCACCTGAATAAAAAGATCACAAACACGTTCATGAACACAGAACAGCTTTCTGCGTTACATGTCATGTAGTGTAGACAAAAACAAACCTCAAACTTTGTTGTAAAAACAAACGCAGTTTATACTATGCACAATTCTATAGAAATGTTTGCTTACCACGTCAACACGTAGGTAGAACTGATGATGCCTACTTTGCAGGCGAAATATATACTCTGTAAGATCTTAGTGTCTGATTCTGTGCTGAGAATGGATTTCTTTCAATAGACAGCGTATGTGGCTTTCTTCTGATTTTTCATCAAATAAAATCTATGAGAAAGTGTTAGTAAACTTGCAACAACAGAAATAACGCACTAACTTCATTGAATGTATTTTCTGTTCGCATTTTAAAGCGTTTTGGAAACAAACGATATAACTTGTGCAAAAAATAACGCCAAGCACAAGCTATGTATGACAATTTAACCGTTATGTGTGACATACTAAACTACTTTTATCAAACAGGAGAATGGAGAATTTTGTGTTGGTAATTTACATTATCCGTGGAAAAATTAAAGTGGATGCTTATCATATTGTCACTTGAATGCGATGTAATGGCACAACTTAAACATCTGCAAAGGTTTTGAAAAATAAAATGTTAAATATTAAAAACATCACAAGATTCCAGTCAAAGGTAAAAAGAATTTCTTAAAATCTAGATTCAAATTAATATCATTTTCATTTGCTATATATTTCGGTGCGGCCTGGGTACCCCCGATTTTCCAGCACGTGCGGGCCGTATTGGGTTATTTTACCCAATAGCTTGATTCAGAGCTACATAACTCAAAAGGTTCGCGCTGGATTAATCTTAAATTTTCAGGTAAGATGCATTGACACAAGAAGAACATTTGTGTAATATTTGGTTTCAAAAGACCAAGCACGAAAAAAGGTATTGCGTTTTGCGAAACAACTTACTTCACCTAGCTTTTTTGTGAAAGCGCGTTGCCAGCCCGCGTCACTCGATTCGAAACTACAGTGCATCAGTAACTCGGGGAGAACTTGCTGGCATGACCTCAAATTTGCAGGAGAGATGCATTGGAACAATCAGAACATTCTTTTAAATTTTCGTTGCAAAAAAGCCAGCTACAAAAAAATCAAGGTGCTTTACGCAACAACTACTCAACCCTACCATATACGATAAAGTTTTGTATCCTACGCGCTTGAGGCGTTCCGATCCAAAACTACATAACTCAAAAAGCTCTCGCTTGATTGACCTCACGTTTTCTGGAAAGGTACATAACAATTAGAAGAACGCTCTTGCAAATTTTGGTTGCAAAAACCTAATTTTAAAAAAAGTTATGGTGTTTTACGCATCAGTTCCTTGTTTCGAGATAAAGTGGTTAGCCACGTCTANCAAAATGTNGTCCGATGCGTCTTTAAAAAGTTATAGTGCTTTACGCAACAAATATTTGCACCCTACCGTATTGGATAAAGTTTAGTGGCCTTCGCGCTTGAGTAGTTCGATACAAAACTACATAACTCCAAAAGTTCTTGTTTGATTGACTTCACACTATCAGGGCTAATGCGCATAGGTAGGAAGAAGATTCTTGTAAATTTTCTTTGCAAATAACGAGTACGAAAAACATTATGGTGTTATACGCAACAACTGCCAAGACCTAAGTGTTTTAGAAGAAGTGTACCCTAGGCCTTGCAAATGTTGTTAGATGCAAACGTGCATTACTCAAAAAGCTGTTGCTCAATTTACCTGAACTTTTCAGGGCAATGCGAGTAGGTATGGAGAACATTCGTGAAAATTTTCATTGCTAAAAAGCGATTACAAAAGAGTTGTCGCGTTTTTCGCAATAACTGCTGACACCTAAACTGTTTTAGGCAAAGTCTTGTAGTCTAGGCCTAGCAATGTAGTTTGATGAAAACTACATAACTAAAACAATTCTGGCTCAATTTACCCGAAATGTTCAGGATTAATGTGTCTAGGTATGAAGATCGTGTTGGGAAAGTTTCGTTGCAAAAACCTAGTGCGAAAAAAGTTATCGCATGGTAATTTTCGTGACGCGTATATTACATGCGCCAATCCACACATGACACGTTTTCCGATGCAACCCTCATATGCGTCAATCCGCACCGCACGTGTTAATGGGGCTCAATCACCTTTGCTGTGTGACTTCGTAACTTCCTGCTCTGCGTGAAGTCTGCACAGCCTCAGCGACTAGTTTGTTGATCATTTCTATTTGCAACACAGGAACAATATGCGTTTATCCACCATCTGATTTTGGAGCATGCAGAACTACCGGACACAGACAGAACTGCTGATGAGATCGTGGTCTCATCGATCGACAAAACGTAAGACCACATTTTACTAGTGCACGAACTGCACTTTGGGGTGTCTTTTATTTCCTTGTGCACAACGTAGCAAAAATACTTAATTTCTTTCAGGTTTAACAGGTAAATCACATGTTATAGAGACACATTTTCAAACGTCAATTGATCTAAAAACCTCAACCAGAAATGAAACCTGCTTTGCAAACTTATTTTAAAAGGAAAAAGGCATAATTTATCCTTAAAATTCCGAAAATGCAAAGTTTTCATCCAAAACGTTTTGCATATTTCATGGAAAAAAAATTTCGGTTTGTTTGTGCACCCTGATTTAACAAAAGCAGCATCTGACACAAAATTGTAGAAGCCTTTACTGCAAAAAATGTCTTATCCTTAATTAAAGATGTTTTGAAGTTCTCAAGGGAAGTTTAATTTCGAACGCTGTTTCAAAGGAAAAAATCTGGGCTTCACTTAACATCAAAAATCACATATGCAGAAATTCATCCGTAGAGCCATGCATGGACGGAAAGATTTATCCTTTAGATTTAAATCTTTTAAATTCATTTTCTGCAAATACTCCAGTGTTTTCAAGAATTTATTAATATTTGGTTTCGCTCTTTGGAATGTTTATGCTTCAAAAACAGATTTATTTCAACAATATGCCATAAAGCTAGCCATGTTTTAATTTAAAAATATTTTACGTAATTTCAGGCATACGAATTTGCTAATTTCCTTTTCTTTTTTGCCAGAGAAAATGTTGTCCATACTGAATATCATCTTTTACAACATGCTGTGTCCTGGAATGTCATGCAAGGTTAGTCAAGCATTACATCAATAGCGTTTTCAATTATTTTTTGTTAGATTCATTTCTGTAGAGCTTCTGATTGATAGAAAAATTGGTGAAATTATTCAGATAAATCTATTGGACTTTAGAATCGTAGTTTTAGTAATTTATAACTCCGAGCATATACCCGTGCTAATTATTCGCATTAGGCATTTCTTGTTCTTCTGATAACAAACGAATGAGTGATGACCACAATACATCACCTGCTCTGCTGAATTGTCGATGTCTATAAAAATACAACTACAGCCTGTCTTTGCAGGAAAAAACAATGCTGTATGGGTCCATCTCAACCAGCAACAAGATCCGACAGAAACCAACGCCTCATTTGTCGACGTAACACCTTTTGTAGAAACTCAGTTATCGGCCAAAAATATACATGATAGCATACGTAGCTCTCTCGCGTCGTTTAACGAGCTGGCTTTCTTTTATGCTGAGCAGTTAAGGAAGTAGATCAATTTACTTGCGGTAGGACTTCTGCCTACAACCTGGCGGAATTGTCAAGAAACCCTTTCAATCCCTTTTCATCAGAATTGTAACAGAAACCACTAAAACACATATTTGAAGCTCACGATTTTTTTGGTGATGCAATCATTTGAAACGCTTGGAAGGAATAGTGATATTAAACGAAGCAAAAGACTTATGCTTCCAGAGGCCTATTTCATGAAAGAACCTGTTTGCCTGTTTTTTAAGATTAGCATCAAAACCTCATGGTATTACCAGTTGCTTACGTTAGGTCAATTTCTCTAAAGAATAAAAAGGTTTAGTGCTGATTCAAAGAGCAATTACTTTCTACGTAGGTTTGATCTTTAAACCTTATTACAAGCGTCAGGTTCAAACTATTACTTCTGCATGTTTCAAAGTAAGTTAGTTAGCTTAGTTAGTTTATTGATTTCAGCCGCAAGGCCCACAATACATGGCGAGCTCACACATAAAACAAAGTATGACACTTGCGTAACTTCAACACACTAGAGGCAATTATACACGCCCCAACACACACGAGACAAGGCC
>JGI24022J15233_10005552_pt1 | contig 13404 bp, 14 predicted proteins | sample Ectturendosymbi2_FD_15233 | JGI IMG/M metagenome (IMG submission 15233) | reverse complement strand
CCAGCTCAGTGTGGTCAAACCACAGGCCCGCGGCCGAATTTTTAAGGCCCGCGAACTTTCTCAGTATTGATTTAATGCCGTGTGTGCGTCACGCGAAGTAATTTTCATTAGAACAGTCATAATATCTTTGAATAAAAATGTACAATATTAACGGCGTTAGACTACACTGTAGAGAGCTTCTGGAAATTAGTCAGCAAAGATAGGTTTCCCAAACTGAAAGATTTTGCACTAAAAATGCCCTCGCTGTTTGGAAGCATACACGTGTGTGAGAGTACATTTTCTACGATGAAGCAAGTCAAATTTGAGACAGAAATCGAATGACAGACGAAACACTGGACGATAGTCTCCGACTTGCCACCACTAATTCTGGAATGATAATATCAGAGAAGCCTCGACCACAAGCACCACACGATAGAGATTTGTAATAAATTGCTATTATGTCATCATTTAAATGGCGGACTCACACTTATCTTCCCTTTTTTAGTTTCAAATCTTGTGAATCCCTTGTTTTATTCATTATCTTCTTGGAAGTGGCCCGCAAGTCGTGACATTATAGCAAAATGGCCCGTAGGTCAAAAGCAGTTGGATCACTCTGGCCCAGCTCATTCAGAAAGCCAGTTTAGCACGCGATGATTAACAGCAAATTCGTCCATTCGGTTGTCTAGAAAGGCAATTGCATCAAAGCTGCGTGCAGGTCTGGTTTTCGGCATATTCAGATAACGAGCGATCAGTTTTATAGTTTGTAAGCCTGGGATCCTATCCGCTTTTCTCTAAGTGCCACTCAGGCTCAATTCAGACCCAGACGTAACGACTCTCACTGAAAAAGACGTTTTCGACATTTCCTATCTGATGTGCTCATTTAAATAGACGCGTTTTATCACGTTTGCTGCTTTCACCGATGTCTCACCCGCAATGCAACTCCTAAAACAAGTTTGCCAACATGGCATGATTGTACGCTGCGGTAAACCAACTTAAAAACAAGCTTTCCGCAATACTAGAGTTTTTCGATATAAGAGCTATCATATAATAGATTTCCCTAACGATCTAGCCGCGGTTCAGAAAAAGTTGGCTTGAAGCTGGGAAACTGCCCGCTGACAATGTTTATATTTTTGGCCAGATCCACAACTTTACCTTACACGGGAATTTTTGTGACCAGGGTTCGAATGGTTTTGCTTGAATAACTACTTCGGCAATGGTTCTACATAACATTAGATCAAAAAATAAACGAAGTGTGGTTGATAAGAGTGACTACTGTTATGTAGGAGAGGCTATCACTAAAAGTACTTGAAATTAAATTGTGAGCAAGTCCTTCCAAACAAGAGCCGTTTATATATCCACTACTCATTAGTAACCAGCTACAACGCTTCGGCTAGAGCACTTGTAAGAATCATGAACTGTTTGCAGCGTAACTCTGTATACTGTAGCACAATGTGTTGCTTCCTGCTGCAACAATAAAACATTTCCTGAATGACACACTTTGCATATTCATTGCAATACCAAAGATATTTTACTTTTTAAATATTTGTCTGCTTGTGCTTGAGGCTCTATTCCTAGGGTGGGCAAACTTTTTAACTCGCAGGTTGTATCAGATTTTAAAATGTTACAATGGACTGGATCAGGAGTAGATGGATGGAATGTTTGGATAAACCAACATTACTGATATGTAAAATATGAAACAGTTTTCTTAGTATAACCTGGAAAATTTCACCAGGCAGGATTAAAGAGCTAACAAATTAACAATATTTTCTCAAGATGGTCATCGCACCAAAGTAATTGGAACAAACCACACAATAAAGGAGACAACAACCAAATGGCCTTATCGCGGCACTATTCATTGTTACATGACATCATAAATCAATCACCTGCACACGAAGCTTACACTGTTACTTTTGCAGAACAACCCAGTTTTCACTCTCTGGATCCCTACGAAAATAAAATGGTTTCACAAACTGAACGCACGAAATAATATGTAAAGCATGATCCTCATGTGAAATATTCTTGCACCACTCATGTGTTACTATGACTTCTATTGACCTCTTTCAACAAACAGTGAGATAGCAATGTTGTTAACTTCTGCCACAGCGTTTAGCATTTAATTTTAAAGGTGCTCTCTAGAGTATGGCTGCCAAGTTTACGATCGCTATCCTGCTTACACATTCTACCAACGCTCTGTTGCATGTTGAAGTTTGCCACCAAATGGTTAGTCACAATGGCGTGTTTTGGTCAATGTAAGTCATTTCACTCTTTTGCATTGCTTGATAATTTGCGTCAGAGAATTTTGAAGTTTCAGGGAAAGAAATTAATTGGAAACGATGTAATATTCAGTTTTTACTTGCCGCAGCTTATGTCCTCATTTATTCAATTCAGTCTTCAGTGTGTTTGCTTTCTCTGCTTTTGTTTGAGCCTTTCAATGTTTCACCCATAAGTATTGCTTGTAGATTTCAGAACTGAGGATGCGCAGTGTTACATGAAATTGATTTCCTTAAAAAAGTGGCTCGATTGATTTGCTTGTGTAACCTTTCTGGAAACTAGTTAGTTGAATACTAATTATGCTGTTGTTGCGTTTGTAAGCATGTGGAGGAAGAAAGTTTGAGAAATGTTCTAGGCAGTACATGTTCTGAGTATGCCAATGCTCTTCCAATTAAAACTATTGAAACCTCAGTGATGATAACACTACCTATTTAGTTTGTCTCCAAGATATTAAAGCACAGCCAATAACATTTTTATGATACGCACCAGTTCCTTGCGACAAGCATTCAAATATGCCTGTCTTTTTGTTGTTCACCCAGCAACATAAACACATATCTTTGGAATCCATCTACAGCCTAAATTTATTACAGCTTTATCTATAGCACACGTGGGACACAAAACTGGAGAGTAAATATATAACAGTTTGGTGGCAAACTTCAATACCATAAATGAGACAATGAACGGAAAGCAAAACAACAGTGCAAAGTGACTTGGAAATTTTACCAAAAGCACATCTTTTCCAAATTGTTGCATGACAATCTGTGCTTAAGCAGTACCCACAAAAAGATACTTACATTCCTGGTTTTTGTTCTTTGGAGATTTCATCACTTGCTTTGCTGGTTCAGAGATAGTCACCTGAAAACATAGTTTCATTTTACTTTGGGCACCAAGAAGTACAGCCTTTATTTTGGTAATAGTACATCAATTCAATACTGCTATATTATCTGTGTCACTGCAATTAAATTGTGTAGATCATTCTGTAAATAGAAATAGTGTTCATAACAATGACTGAATACATACAAACAAGGAGATATAGAAAGCTTCAAATCTGGTAATGCTTGGCTTATATATTATCATTACACAAATACACCATATTGCATGCTGTTGACTATGCCAAAAACTATGCCATGTTAACCTTGCAATTCATGGTTACCAAAGTATGAATACTACTTTGCAAAAACCCAACAACCCCATACTTACACAAAATATGCAATGCAACAGCTTCATAAACAAGTGCATGAAGTAAATCCATTACCTGCTAGTGCAGTGGTCCCCAACACTCAGGCTACTAATCAAATGGTACTGGGCCATGAATTTACAAATTGTATACTAGTGGTGATACCACTCGCTTTCTGAGCTGTTGAAAAATAACAACCATCATAGGGTACTCCCATGCCACGTTAAAATTGTCAAGCATTGACCAGTGTGCGGCTACAAAAAGGTTGGGGACCACTGTGCTAGTGAATATTCAGTAATGTTACTTGTTATCGTAAATTCAGCTTTTTTGAAATGATTACTTACTTTAGGCTTGTTTTTCACAAATCCATAAGCTTCATTGCTCTTGGTGTTACCAGTTTTGCTAAAAGCAGAAATTTCTGACTTCAGTTCACTTTCACCAGCTTGCACTTTATGTGTTATTGGCTGCAGATAGTTAAAGGTTCTAATTATAACTTCTGTCAGTATGTGTGGTCTGAATACAAGAACACAATTTTTCTTGAAGTTGTGGTACTTTTGACGTATAAAAGAACACAGAACTCATGTACCATTTTTCTCAAAACCAGTATGCAGAATTAATCCATACATTAAGAATTATCCAAGACATTGTTTTTTATTGTTTAACATCTTCACATGCACACACAATGGTGGAAAACCTTATGCACACTTGGGACGAACAAGGAACACACAGACAGATTGAGAATACAAGAATAGGCATGTGGTGCTAGCAAAGAGCATAAGCATAGATGATGTCAATACAGTTACTATGATGTTACCACTGCTGCATGGTGCTGTGGTAATTTCTAATTAGCTTGTTTTGTAACATGTATTGGAAGCTGCAAAGGACCAGAGGTTATTTGCACTGTAGTGCAGACCTCCTTAGGATGAAGTTACATAAGCGTAAAGCAGTGGTACCCAAACTTTTTGGGCTAAATTCGCAATCTTATCAGTGTCCACAGGATAGACTAGCTGTTGTAACTTCCAATGGAAAAAGCAGCTATGACGCAACGATTGTCTGTGTTTACACTATTTGCCTGTGTTGTTCACAAAGTACAACATTATAAATGAATGGCATAGGTTCTAAGCAAATCACTTGATCCCACACATTGCAAGTAAATTCCAAAACTTATGTAGTTGAGCTTTTGATCAAAGTGAAAAGCTTGGTTTGTTCTGGTTTCTAAGGCCTATCGGGATAAAATTATCAATTATATACGGCAAATGCTTCTTGTGTGTAATTATATCTTACATTAATTTATTTACACAAAATTGTTAAAATACTAAACATTCCTAGGAAAGCTCGCAAGCTGGATTGGAACCTTTGTGGGCTAGATCTGGTCCACTGGCCAGACTTTGGGGATTGTTGGTGCAAATGGAATAGTTAGATAATAGAAATAAGTCTAAGTCTGTTGCTGAATATATAGAGTTCTATTGCATTAAATGCATTTTTCGTGAATAATGGAATCAAACTTAAATGCAGGAAAAAGTCACCAGAAGAAATTGATTAGTGTTGCCAGTAACAATGTTTATAATTTTGTGTATGTTATAAATATTGGTGATAGGCTAAGGATGGAAACGCATCATGACAATTGTGGACTACTGCAGTGCTGTAGTGTGTGTCCCCAAATTTAAACAGCTGAGAACAAGGCATGCAATCAACTGTTCGTGAAATGGATTTTCAGTTGATATGATGACTCACTCATAAAATAGCAATTCGTTTACTGCTCAACAGATAACTTACACAATTTGCAATGTTTGCAATGAGGTTGGAGACCAAGGACATCCCATTACATTACACAAGAGTTTAATTCAGAAAATACAGTCAACATGTAATAAATGCAACAAAGCAGATTAAGTTAGATATGACAGTAATATTTCATGGAACTACTCAAGTAGCAACCAAAGTACAGAATCAAGCCAACAAATATTCAAAAAAGTGTGTAGGTCACGTGTATCAAACAAACCATTAACTAATTTTGACCCTCACATTTTAAATGGTGTACTCAACAAGGTTTATTCACATCAATATTATAAGTTAAATACATGTAAAATACGCATACATTTCGCTGTTGCCATCTTGAATTAGGTCGATGCTTGAGATGAGAACAAGGTCTGTAGACTGTTCCACCAAATTCAATATCTTTTTTGTTCAGAATGTATGGGTTGGATACTGGTGTTCCCCAGCTTACAGTTGATTTGGAAGATGGGGTAAAAACAGATTTTTCATTGTCAATAGGTTCATCAGGTTTCTGATCAGTAGGATTGTCACCAATAATAGTAGCTAATTCAAGACGAGGAACTCTAAAATGAAGCAACCATTATCATAAATGACCAATATTTAGCAACAGCAACAACACTTATTGACATTGCAAAAATTACATGCCATGTGATATTTAAAGCAAATATGGTTGCCTATACTTTTTTCAGTTTGAACGAAAAGTATGGCGAAACTACCCGGATTGAAAAAACAGTTACTTTTGAAACAGATTTTGCCATTCATAACATATTCCATGCTGCTTCATCAAAAACACACTGAGCAACATTTTAACAACCACTTACTAAACCTAGCACCATTTCATGAATATCTAATGGAGCAGTCAGACTCAATACATGTTTCATTCTGAAAAATTAGAGCACTGATTTACTATACCATTAACAATTAAACTTTTACACAAATCTTATTGGTTCATCAGAGTTGTCTAACCCAAGTGAGTATCTTTGTAAAAATTGATTGTGGGAAAAAAAGCTTGTGAAGAAGTGGTGCTAAAAAATACAGTACACTTAATATAAAAGTGTATGTAATTAAGCATGATTCTTAAAATTATTTGTAACAATGACTTGGACAACTTCCTTAAGAACAAATAATAACCTTGAAAACAAAGCTCTTGTAGCAACTCCACATGTCTAATGCTGACATATGAAGTTAAATATCACAAAAAAATGCGGATGATCAGGATTTTGTTACCATATCCAAGTGACATATGTATTGCACAATACTCTATTCTATTAATTAAAGTAGATTTTGGATATTCCAGGCAAAATTTAATCAATGTTAAACATAACCTTACAATAAATAGCGAAGTCAACAGAACACATCAATGCATACTGTTGTTCAACTTACTTGCTGCTTGTCCATGTGAATATGTTGAACATATTCATATTAGTATATGTCTAAAAGTTAAGACTTTACAAAAATGGAAAAGTTTAAAATGCTTCAAAGTGTTCTGTGTGACCATGACTGATGGCAACAATTCTGATTAAAGCAACAATATGGATTCTGAGAAAAATTTTTACTCAATTTCTTACACTAGATGACCAGTACCAAATAACGTATCTACGTTTCCTTGTACAAATACTATGAGCTATGAACTGTACACTAATTAATTGGCATTAAAATACTGAAACTTATTTTGGAAAACAAGTGCTCAATCACTTATGCTTACTGAAGTGCAAAAACATGCAAAGTATTAATGAAGTACACATTGTCGAAAATGATTCCAAAGCTGCGAGATTGAATTCTAAATTTAAGGCGTTTGGTAGCATCTTTCATGAGCCATATTGGAAGGATTTGTTCAAAAACTTGCTCAAAGATTTGTATTAAAAAATCAAAAACAAAATGCTTACAAAAATTAAGTTGCAGTTACGTTACAAGTTTCATCACAGGCAATATCTTAGAAAAATTAGGTTACACCACTAGGTTATGGCCCCTTGTGAAGCTTGGCGAGCGTGACACAGAGGAGCAGACCATTGACCACACTGTCCCACCGTCCAATCCACTGACCTCTCTATAAAGCGCATGGTAGTTCTAGATGACGAGACAATGGAATGAGTGCTGAATACCTGTTCTAAGATCTAGTGTGGCCTAGCAGTGGATAAGAACTCACTCAAAAGATGAAGAAGCAAGATTAGGAATGAAACTAGCAACCAAAGTTATGATCAGGTGTAGTGTAAGCTAGATTACAACAAACTGTAGCAAATGAAAACTATTTTGCTTTAATTTTTAATTTAGATGTTGACTTGCAATATCCTATAATATCAATAAAACAATATAAAACACAGATTATAATAAAATTTTTAGGGTTTGGTAAACACATGCAAAGAATCAATAAGTGCAAAAACCAACAAATCAATTAAAAAATATATGAAATTATTTTTGTGAAGATTTTAGTTATGCAAAACTATTAATATCCTAATCTTAAAGTGCACTATAAGCTGGTAAAACTAACTTACCCTTCTGGACGAGGAGATTTGTGTGTTTTATTCAAAGTCCTTATTTTGTTACTTTCAATCAAAGAACTCATATCATTTTTCAAACAAAATTTTTGATGAAAATGATATGTTGTAGTATGCAATCATCACCAGTATTCCAAGGCTTACTTGTGAAACAAATAGGCTATTTACTACTGCATTCAGTTACTGTAGCTAGAGTCTTGGCTATAACCACAAAATAAAAAGTTTTGTAACAAGAGCATTTCAATTTATTTTTACAACTACATTACCATTGCAGAAAAAAGTTCATTACTTAAATCTTATCCCAAATCAACTTTTAGTTAATTTTGATTCAAGCAAACAAATTCAATCAGAAGGCACTTGGCCTTCACTGTGAACCTAATAGGCATCTTAGCTAGAAACTGATCCTTTCTACTAAGTGATAGTAAAACTAACATGCACCAACCAAGCAGATATAATTGTTAATGCAAGGCTCATAAAGGTCAATAACTTTTGCTACCTGGGTTCTTTTGGTCTGACAACTCTCTTGAGAAAGAAATTCAGTCTAGAAGTAGGAAACTGTTTGATCAACTCAATTTTGGTCTACCTTTGGTCAATACAAAGGTATCCACCGTTGGTTGACACAATCCTAATCCATGTCACAATCCACACATTATATTGTGCACCTCTATAGTATGAGGCTTGCATACAAAACTTCACCAACATATTGTGCATGTAGAAAAAAATATCATAGTTTTCACATGCAAGACCTCTACAGTATTTGTCTTGTCACATGGATGGAAAAACAAGATCAGACTCAAACATATGTTATTCTTCAGCACATTGGCTACAAACTAGACCAGGGTTCACCAACCTTCTTGAAACCGCAAGCTAATTCTTGTGTACCAATTAATGCTACGCTTCTGAAATTTGATACACACTTCTGAAATAAAAATTTTGCTCTTAGCATTTACCTTCAAATATTTTAGTATTGATATTGGTTAATGTGAAAACATTGATCATGCTAAATGTTATTTTTAGAACAGGCCTGTGGGCAACCTACATGGTCCTTGCGGGTGACCTGGTGCCCACAGGCACCACATTGATGACCCCTGAAGTAGACCTTGTTTAGTTATCTCAAAACAAAGTGCTTTGCTGGCTTGGTTTGGTCACGTTTGCTGGCTATGTGAGTGCCGTTTACCAAAAATCATTCTGGTGTATACGGATAAAATGACCTTAGGAACTCAACAAAGTGTTGGCTGATGTAATAAAAAGCAACCTACGGCAGCTTAAAATCTCTTCCTCCAAGTGGGAACTTATACCCAAAATGTAATGTCTAAAATACTATAACCAGTTTTCCGTTCCGAAGAACAAAAGAAACCGTATCTTGTATCCATGTTTGTGCCAGATATGAAACTGAGTTGGAGCTGTTCTCACCACCGCCAACAAGGTCAACTGGGAAGTGACTAGAGCTCCTGTGCAAGGGATTGTCAGTTCGAGCCACACCTTGGTTGTATTAGATTTTCTGAATGTGCACAAGACACTTTTGATGTTCTCACACAAGATCGTATGTTACCATTTTGGGACCGCCTCTTGTGTACATTTTGAAAAGTAGATACGGGTTTACACTTTAGGGTTTGGGATTATGGTTAGCATTCAAGGTTAGGGTTTAAGGTTAGGGTTTAGTGTTAGTGGTTAAGGTCAGGGTTTAAGGTTAGGGTTTAAGGTTAGCGTTTAGGGTTAGCGTTTAGGGTTAGAGTTTAGGGTTAGAGTTTTGTGTTAATATTTAAGGTTATGGTTTAGGGATGGCGTGTAGTATTGAGGTTTTGGGTTAGGGTTTACATTTAGGATAAGGGCATAGGGTTTAGGTTAGGGTTACAAAAAAATTAGGAAGTGGCTATAGGTTCACTGACGACGATACGGTTAAAATAAAACACTGAATTTATGTCACTCTAGCGATACCGTCATGGTAGTTAAGTGGACACGCCTACATCTACTGTGTGAATGGTTTTAGGTTAGGCTTTTACCATCATTTTTAATGGGACTGCGTTTTATTTACTTTTTTCAAGTTTCTAAACTCTAGTGTTCAGATTCACAGTTTGGGTTTTAGGTTTAGAGGGTTGGGTTTATGGGTTAGCTTTAGTATGTTTCTGCCAAGCATAGTGCAGTCCGCTGCACACAAATCATGCATTAGTTACAGGTGGCAGACAAACAAATTTTTAAAGATAAAAGTACATTGACGGACTTATAGCCATGCTGCCAAAAAATTAATAGCCACTTTAATCTTTTATTTTAAGAAGCAACTAACATATGTAAAAAAGTGGTCAGATATTTCACAGAGGGTAGCAATTTTATTTGATACGGTTTTTTAGTCTTTTTAAAGTGAAAACTAGATATGGTTGTTTAGGCACTACATCATGCCCAAAATGGTCTGACCTGGCATGAACTCATTCGCCAAGGCTAGCTCTAGTTCAACTATTCCTATTCCTCTCAAAAAGCGATCATCCTCTCTCATAGAGATTCTACCTCCTTCACTAAACTGATGACATTAGCATGTGATATTTGTTTTAAAATCTTTGCTGAGGTCTTTGCTTGATGAGAAAACCATTGTTGTTTAACCGCGTTCGACATTCGAAAAAACTTGAAAAGTTTAACAAAGCGCAAAAGTCGGTCATGTTTATGAATGATTTTGATAATTTTAATGAAAAGTGTAGAGATGATGAAAAAGGTTTTATTGGATAACTGATATATTAGCAAGTGATGTTCATTCAAAAATCTTTCTGACAACTTGCTTGATGAGAAAACCATTGTTGTTTAAGCGCGTTCAATTTTTTAAAAAAACTTGCTGAAAGGCTTACGCTAAGGTAAAAGCTGCTTGAAATAATATCTCTGAGTTGTTAATAATATGATTTTACCATTGATATGTTTTCAAGTTTTTTTTAGCATATCTGCTCGTTTTTCTGTTGACGGTATTTTTGCCAAGTTGATGACGTTTGCGAAAGTCATGGCTGGGCGAAATGACAGCTAGCTTTACTTTGGTCATCAAAAGTACTATAGCTGATGATGTTTCAAAATAATTGTTGTTGTATTATACTGACTGTGCTAACTCACTACACTCATTGTCAGTGTGATTCTATATAATATACAAGTGATGCAATATTGTCACAGGAATTTATACTGTCAAAGACTTTCAGGCCTTGTTACGGAAAATCAGAAAAATGTGTACTTGTTTTTCAAATGATGCAAGAAGTCTAACAACGTATAGTTGCATACTTTGAAGCAATCAGAATGTTTATATTTGTCTTTATTCTTTGAACACTACAATCGCATTTTGCTTTGTGACTGAGTTCTCAATGACAAAACGCATTCATACTTTACTTGGCCTCGACCAGTTCAGGACTTAGCATCCTACTGTGCAGTAGTGTTGTACTTATGGGTTATCGAACAACAGTGTAAAGAAAGTGTCCGTAACCCTGTGGTTCTGTCTCCAAAGCCATTGTAAAACGTTCTGTTAAGGAAGTGACTACGGATACACCTGGCCTGACGCAATTCAAATAAAAGGGTCAGTTTGTCATTCAAACGACGTGATGCGCTACGCCTACTATGCCAATGATTTTCAGTTCGACTCTCACCTAGCTGACTTTCATTTTTTTTCTGTACTTATTTTCAGGTTTACGTGTTACCTTTACAGGTTAGGTTTATGGTGAGGGTTAAGTTTAGGTTTAGGGTTTATATTTTACATTTAATTCATTTTTACCAAGCCTACTGCACTCACTTTGTGCGTCACTGTTACGTCACAGGTGGCATATTAATAAGTTTTCAAATTAGTGATCTTAGCGATCTTGATGATCTTAGTGATCTTGTGGTATTTACAGGTGTCCTTCTAACCTTGGTATTACTATACTGTCTGTAGCTACTAGCTTGAGCAGTGTTGCCACTCTATATTAACAAATTTTCTTTATAAGAATGAAAAATCCCTACATTTCCCTACACAATCTGAAACAAAAAACGCAATCATCTTTAGCTACAACAACTGGCCTTGAAACACAACATATTATAATTATATACCAGGGATGGATCCAGCCAGAAAGGTTAGAGAGGGCGATTTCAGCAGTATTTGGTGGTCAAGTCTCATAACAGCGAAATAAGGTATGCTTCACAACACTTCCTTGACAAAACAATGTATAAAAAATGGCCTTATATCACCAATTTTGTTTTCCGAATTGCACAAAATTATGGTGAAAAAAGTTAATTTCATAGGTTTTTAGGGGTGCGATCGCCCCAATCTCCCTTCCCTGGATCCAGTCCTGCTATATATGTTGCATAATTAAAAGTGCAAGATCAAAATTACATGTGCAAAACAAGCATCATTACACCAACACTTACACAAAGCACCACTGCATAACCACATGTCAATTTTTTTCAAATAAAATTATCTCAATACATTCCAAGATTCGCCAGCATTTTTCACAATAAATCTTAAGCACAATCCCTTGCAACTCTCCATCTGGTTGGAATTCATAAGGAAAAAGTCTTATTACTGATAACATCACTAGCTTCAGAAGTTCCAAATTTTTCAAAATAAGTTTTCTTTTCTTTGCCATCTAAATGCATAAGCCTTGGTTTTGACTTCAAAATCACTTGGAAAATTCTCACTAGACTGAGTTATTGCTTTCAACGTGCACACAGCCAGACAATCCCTCAGCTTTATTCAACTTGAACTTCAAGCGGGAGAAAGTTCTTTCAACCTCAGCAGTGCTTTGAGGTAATGCAATTATAAACAGTAAACACATTGCATAACAACTGTGCTTTTCATTGTGTTGTGTGCAGTTGAGTATTGTACTTGCTTGTACTGCAGTCTGAGTCTTTTCAAATTGGAATAGAGTAGGCTACACCTAATACTAACTTGTAATAGGCTTAGCCTTGGCTTTCACTCAGAATGCAGTTCTAACCGCCAGAAAACGTCTTGGCCACACTGCAATCCTTGCGTCAAAAATAACCCAGTAGGCCTACCACTAGGATTTATTGCCTTCTAAATTGGAAAAAAGCAGTTTCCAATAATTCCAGCACGTTTTGCAAGCGCACTAAAATAATAAATTGTTCACTAAACACGTCCGTTAAGTATAACAAATGTAGCAACAAAGCGATTAAAATTCTAAACACAAAAACTCCTACTGATCACTACAAAATGGCGATTTTTCCCGTAGAGATTCCCTACTCCCTACAAAAGCCTAAAAATCCATACCGTAGGAATTTTTCGGTACAAGTGGCAAAACTGAGCTTGAGGCCGCGGCGCTGCCAGAAGAATCTAAATCAAGCGGTTGAGGCCATTTTTTCCAACTTTTCTTGCTAATTCGGCACCAGATGTGATCACTATCCGGTTTGCCGGTTGGGTATCCGGCAGGATAGGCGGCTTGCAACCGGATAAGCTTGCAAGGCGGCTTGCAACCGGATAAGTTTGCAACCGGATACGGATCCGGATATCCGAAACGCTTTTATCGATATTTCGAGGGTTCAGACTTTTGGAAAAAGTTGCACGCTGCATACTCATTCATTTATTATCTTCATTCAGAAGCATCTTTTCAGCCTTCTGTGCCATGACTCCGAGTCTGTCTGTGGTGTAATCTCTGTACTGTACTGCAGTGTAGGCCTAATCCGAATCCTTCTAATCTGCTAATTGGACACGCCAAGTTTGTCAGCATGAATATGTTCCTGGTGTGGCAAGATAGGGCT
>JGI24022J15233_10005548_pt1 | contig 13404 bp, 10 predicted proteins | sample Ectturendosymbi2_FD_15233 | JGI IMG/M metagenome (IMG submission 15233) | reverse complement strand
AACTGCTGTTCTTTTTGCTACTCGTGTTGTTATTTCGTAGCGTTTGCCACCAGGTTTCAAATCAAGCAGATAAATTAGATCTTCTGGCGATTTTTATTATTAGCCGACGTTAGTAAGTTGCATGTTATACGTGGTTAAAAAACATTGCCCTGAGGAAGCCCACTTGAATAGGTGGGCGAAACGTCAGCTAATAATAAAAATCGCCAGAAGATCTAATTTGTCTGCTTGAAAACAGTAACTGTTTGTTTCACATGACTCAATTTATGTTGTAACTTACCTGTTTCAACATTCCAGATTAGGTTAACAAATGGGTTTCCTTGTAATATCATAATGAAATTATTATGCTTTTTAAAGAAAATTTTGCTTTGAAAATTCGGCATTGCACTTTGAATCTTACTTGTTTATTGTTTGTTTTTCATGTAACTGGAAAGGTCCTGTAATTTGGGATGAAACAATAATTAATACTAGTCACTGGAAAAGTTTTTATTATGTTATGGAACGTATTAATCAGCCCTGAACTTTGACATTGATAGTGTCCATCTTTGACAGGCATGACTTTGTAAAATTCCTTCATGAAAGTATTGGAGATAAAATAGGACCTGTCATTGATGAAGAAATTGAAAAAAGAAGTGAATCAACTGACATCAACTCAATTTCTCGACAAGAATCATTGGTGCAAGCTGTCACTCAAAGTGTGGTTGAATCCAACGAGTAAGCACAATAATATTCGTGCTGGTTTTGTATTATAAGGTATTTTGTTTTTCTGAAGATTTGTTTCACTAATCAATGTGTTTTCTTTTTGAAAAGTTCAGTGAGAATTAAATCCTCACGTCTCAGAACTTGTACTAAATTTACTGCTTTTTCTCTTTCTTTGGTGACATTTCCACCAAATGTATAGCTTACATGCAATTGCTAAGAGTATTTCCCTTGGTGAAAATGGGATCGTTTATAGCACTGGGACTGTTTCAGTTGCAACACACTGTCATCCAACTTTTTCCAACATAGTTTTTATAATATAAAAAAGAACTAAAATATGGGTTAGTTGCCCTTAATCACTTGAGTAATTTGCAAACTCCTATTTTATGGTTTGAATGCAAGTTGTTATGATATGATTATTTAAAATAAATGTACATATTGGTTTTCTTTTTAATCTGTACTGCTGCATGACCACACATTTCTTTTGAAGGTTTCCTCAGTTACCTTTCAATTGTCACGCAATAGTAAAGTTTGACTTGCAGTTTTCCAGCACTTCAAATTTGTTCAAGCATCCAAATGTGGTGTTTGCATGTTGAGCTTTTCCACACTCCTAGAAAAAGTGCAGGAAAGGAACCATGCTTTTGTGGTTTTGAGTATATTTGTTCTTGCTATTAATGGATTGATTAACTGCCTGTCATCAAATGGGTGCACCATGCTCATCATCTGTACACAGAGCCCAGTCACTGGGTTTTCATATGATTAAAGTGTACAATTTGATTGAGGTTTTCCCAAATAAGTGACAAGTAGCTAGTTCCCACAAAGGTGATGCAGTCAAATCAAATGTCAAAGTTTTTAATAAGAAATTGATTTCATGTAACTCTACACATTCTCAGTCCTGAAATCTGCAGGCAATGCTTATGCATGAAACACTGAAGAACTAAAGCAAGAAAACTAACTCAAAATTCAAATGAATAAATAAAAAACATAAGCTAGAGCAGTCAAATTTTTGAAAATAGGCTGTTCTCAAATAATGACTTTCACTAAAACTGAAAAACTCACTGATGGTAAATATCGAACAAAACCACAGCTATGCAGTAAAAGCTATCAGCGTCATGGCTGTGACTCAACAAAATGATGGTAGTAAAATGTAGAAGTAGAAAGCTAATATTGGGTGGTCATATAGTTGACTCATGTGCTCTAGGGATGGCCTTTAAATGGCAAACATTGCAAAGAGTGGCACAAAAGTCCATAAATAAAAACTACACTGTGGTTGGTAAGAAAGGAATAAAATAAAAGGACAAAGCAGATTGGTAAAAATAAACTATGTCAATAAATATCACAAGTTAGTTAAAAAGGGGGAGAAGTATTATCTCACATGAGGGAAGGTCATGCTTTCAATATTGATTTAGTTTACATGAGGGAGGGTCATGCTTTCAATATTGATTTGTGCATTTAGTTTGTTAATCCCTTTATCTTCACAGGTATGGGTAGAGTCAAAACTGGACTCTGAAAATGTACTGTAACAGTACAACAGTTATACTTGTATATAGGTATCTTTAGGATGCCGTGAAACACTGCATAGTGCTGCAATGAAGCCATTTTGTCACTGTTATCCTTCTTTTCAGGTTTGTTCCATGTCCCTTGGTGCACTATCTCGTGGAAAATTTGTATGCTGGTTTGCAGTATACTGTTTATTGCATATTCCACAAATCGTTAGATATATGCGATAGTTGGCGCATGTCAGATATTGATTTAGCAGAAAAGTTTTGTATTTTGCCTAGACATGTGAAACACTTGGAACCATGGATTTGTTAGGTTTCAACCACAAAGTGCACAGTGTTACCAAGCCCAGGCAAACCTTTAGTTTGTTTATTTGTCTTAGTTAAAGCAAGGTGCTTGTAATTGGTTAATTTTTTACCAATTGTGGCAGGTCTTTTGTAGGTTGTCATTGCTTTCATATTTAAGCATTTTTCTTTGATTGGGTGAGCAGTTGTACCACAGCTTGTGGGTCACCTTTCTTGACACATTTTGGAGAGTGCAGTTTTCTTTCCCATTATGATCCCATTGCTATCATCTCATTTCTCATGTCCTGAGGAAAGTTTGGAACGCTTTCTTTTCAAGCCAGTTCAAACTGGTGAAGTAATATTTTGACTTTTTTTCTTTAAGTGTATGACTAGATCTTTGCACAAACATCCCCTGTGGTGGCAAGTGTCCTGGATGGCAGTTGTCCTAGTTGGCAGTTGTCCTAGTTGGCAGTTGTCCTAGGTGGTGGTTGTCCTTGGTGGCAGTTGTCCTAGGTGGCAATTGTCCTAGGTAGCAGTTGTCCTAGTTGGCAGTTGTCCAGGGAGGCTATAGTCCTAGAACCAACGTTTAGTGGACTTCATCACAGCATAAAAGTACTGTGCACAGCATTAGTTTCTATCTATTACTTGCTTGAAAGTGCTGCTTATTATCCTTTCATGTAAATGTTTAAGTCTGAAGACTTACGGATTTGATGCGAGTCTGAAGATCATGTAGAGTTTTCACATTTTTGTGACAACCACTTTTCAAGCATTTTGCTATTTCACCTAGGTTTTCGTCTCTGACAAAGCAAATGAATGTTGCCACAATTTCTGCTGCCGGAGAGCTCTTGAGAAAAATTGAGTATGAAAAAAACGCATCCAGTGATGATGATACGGAGAGCCAGATGAGCAAACACCTAAGATCTGTGTGCAGTGAAGGAGAATCTTCGTATGGTTCTTCATTCAATCAAGGATATTATTTTATGACTCACGTAAGGCATTTCTATTATTGCGTACAACTTTATAATTTCAGTTTGCTTATTGACTGATATTTTACTTGCTTAGCCTGTGAAAGTAACAGGTGTACAACATTTAATCATTTCAAATTTCCCGTTTTTCCTCCCAGGAACATTGCGGGGTAGCAGCCCTTGGAAGTCTCTAAACACCTAACGGTTTCACCTCTGATATATTCTCCTGGCTGCGCACAAAGTCGTGGCCAAGCAAGGTTAGAGATGTAGTCGCACCACCTGGTCCTTGGTCGGTCTTGGGTCTATTTACTGTGGGTGTAGCCAACAGGAATCGCGTGCCATTCACGAATCTACGGCGTGCTACATTGGGCACGCGTGCCCGTGGGTCAAATTCGTTCCGCGAAGAGATATTGTCAATAATGAAAAAATATTATTTTTCCGCAACATTGGTTGATTTGGTAGAATGTAACATATCTTGAAACTATGACATTACGTAAGATTTCCGGCCCTCAAACTGTTGTTTAATAGCTTATGTGGCCCTCTGACAAGAAAGTTTGGAGACCCTGGTATAAACTATGAAGAGCAGTAAGACACGCACTTTTGTTGGAGTCTAACACCTCTATACGGCGAACGTTTGTGACTTTTTGCTGGCAGCACGGACACAAACTTTCGAGCACGAATACAATGACTTGATGACCGGCAGCAGGTGATCGTCGACCCCGTACATCTGCGAAATTCCTCAATGATTTTCTTGATGGACTCGGTCGTGTTCTTTTACGATCTCGACAAAACAAGCGTAGACGTCTTTGGCGTTCTCTCAAGATTTCTCGAAAATTGTTGAAGAATGAAAATTTAGTCTGTTGTTTCACGGCCAGCACGAAAATCGCATTGTGTATCCGTCAGCTCAGGTTCAGTTTTCTCTCGGCATCTTTTTTCAATACACTTTGAGGAAAGCTCGGGGAGAAAATATCCCGGTAGTTAGTGTATTCCCTCCTTGTGGTCCAGGATCATTCGCTAAATCAAGATGGTTCTGTTGCGAAAAGCAGATTTTACACCAAAACCAGCTGTGTTAGGTTGTTTGTCCGAGTCAATCGTACTAGTTCATTCTTTATCAGCAATTTGCTGGAAAAAGAGGGGAAAGAGGAGAAACTTTTTAGTATCGACCACTCCCTTCCAAGCGTTTGGTTTCCAACTGCGACGAACCGGTCACTTCATTCGCACTTTGTTCGTCAAGTCTCAGCATTTATATCCGGTGTCAAGCGAAATTTCTGACCTATTATTGTTTANCAGTTATTTTGCTTCTCAGAGTGAAGGAACAACGTTTGGCGATTACTTTTATGANGTGTGTTGTGTAAATTAAAACTTTTTGGTTAGATGTCAGATACCCACAACAAGCTATGGTACGGGAATAAATATAAGCACTGAAAAATNTTGGANTTAGTCTTAGACCTCAATTATTTTTCTAAAACTAAACCCTGATCATCACTTTTCTCAGTGTATTTGGTATGTAGAATATTACTCTGAGCATGCGCACATGGCGTGAAGTCAGAAATTTTGCTTGACACCGGAACAGTGGTATTTGAACACGTATTTCTCATTAGTTTCGTGTGCTCTGCAGCTGGTTTTGCCTACGCGGTTACCGTAAAAAGGTAATTAATGCGATTTAGCTCAACACCTGATCTGTTTTCCTTGCAGGAGCAATTCCACTGCATAGCAGATGAGATGGATCAAAAGCAGCCGACGGAGACGCGTCGAGAGGCTTTGCTACGTCTATGCCAGGTTCCGCCGTCTGACGTCATGGCAGGCGAGAGCTGGTCGCAACTTCGCATTTCTCTGATGGACGCGCTAGCTGATGATGACGAGTTAATCTCACAAACAGCGCTGTCGTTTCATGCCAAGATGTTTGCAGGTATGTATTACCATCCATACAACCGTACAATGTTTGTCTTGCCCCAGTTATTTTACCGCTCCCCTTCCGCGTAAGTATACACCAGGGCGCCTGTTTTCCTTGCCTGTTGTTTTCACAAAGACCTCCTATTGGATTCAGTTGCACGCTGCTATTAATTTCCGTGCAAGTAAATCTTCGTTCGTTCTACAATGCTATGTCATAGTTAGTCACATATTTTTAGCTGTCTTAAAACTTTTTCACGGTGGATTTATTGATTCTTCTTCTCCAGCAGATTTATTCGCTGATTGGTTACATGCCGTTAGAATTCATGATGTAATGCTTAAATGACAGAAAATCGTGTCTGGTAATTAACATTTCAATGTAGACCACGCTTCAAGAAAGGTAGCAATAGGCGAAAATTAATAACAATCTTAAAAACTCGTAAGTTCCACCTTCTTCCACCATAACCAGCATTCAATACCTGTGTAGTTTTCACGGTACCCTCGAAAGTTTTTTTAAATCTTCTAAATTAATAAAAGAGTTGCAATTGATAAATCCTTCACGGCAATTTTATTTTGTTTTTCCAGTTTCCAATTATCAGATAATGCGGGAAACGTACACGTGCCTGGCGGAACATTTGTTCAAACATTTCCAAAGTTATTCGAGCGCGAATGACAGCCTTCCTGCTTTGGATGTAAACAAGCCGACGACGATACGAGTTTTGAAAAGGTTGTGGAAGTGGTTCATCCGCATCACATGACGTTTTTCCTCATCCAGAGCTTTCTTTGCAAAGCGAATCACTGTCACGAAGACAAACACGATGAAATCGTTGATAACAGTAAACGTTGGCGTCATTTTAATTTTTGAAAAATGTCCAACAGCTGATCGTGTTTGTGGTTGTTCGGCTTGGAACGTTTATAAATTTTATTGTGTCACGTGCACCCTGAACTCATCGCTCACTCTGAGAAAAATAACTATTTGTGACAAGAACTCCTGCTCATGACTGCTTATCAAAGTAGTTCTCTCACTTCCGTCTAAACGTCGTATTGAGACCTTTCTTTTCTCAGGATCCGGCTCCTCAACGAATTCCAGTGCGAAGTTCCATCGATCTGGGTTCGGTTCCCGGAAAGTTTCCTGGAAGTAATTCTGAACAGCACCTTTGCACTTCTGACTGTGCATCTGAAACCAGGTGAAAGACCGCTGTTTTGCAAAGCGTTTGTTGTTTCTTCGCTGCTCTAGTCAAGAAAGTGCTGCGTGAACAATGTTGTGATCGAAAATATTTCTTTGCTAATCGTTCAGGTACGTAGTGCTCGTGCGAATGCTGTTCGGTTTATATGCAACCTACTAGCGCGTTTGCATGGACATGAGTCACACTGACAAAGGTATCTGTTAGTAAAACCTGTAATTATTTCATACTGATCCTAGTTTTTTTGCATGGTGCTGCTGAACTTTGAAGCTGCCGTACGTATCGCTGGTAATTTTCACTGACGTGCGCTGTTGGAAGCTGCGGTGCTGGTTGCTTATCGCATTGTGCATATCACCAAAAATACTTGCCGCAACCAGCAGAAAATTTTTTATTTCAGAGAAAAACAAAACAAACAGACAACTATCTGCGCTGCACTATTTGTCTGTAATCGACACCCAAGCTAACTGGTTCAGAAGGTGGTTGCATGGCAACTACAGCAGAGCCGCCATGTTGAATCGATTGGCCAATGACTACAGGTGAATACACATTGCTATCTATGTTCGCCAAACGAGGCTTGTGTTGCGAATTGGTTTGAAGTTATTGTCTTGTTTTCAGGTCGTTTTTAGTCGAGGCTGTGTCGCGTTGCCTTGCCTTTTCTGAAGATTTTACTGGTACTGGGAGGGGGCCGCACGAACACGCATCACCAGCGGCAAAGCAGAAGTATGTTATCGACGACGACTTTTATTTATTAGGTTGTTTTTTTGCTAGTGTTGGTTATCTGTGCAAAACGCGTGGCATTGCAGTGTTTCAAGCAAAACGCTTCATTCATGAACATCCGTAGTGTTCCTGGACATTGTGAAGAAGCGACTTGTTTGATGCATAACGTTATTTCCGACAACCGGTGGTTTGCTTTGGCAACATCTTCTGCGAAAAAACTTTCTCGGTTTAAAATTACCGATGACTACTGGAACGACAGTTGCAAATTACGTAAATGTAAACGTGCTTTCCTTGTGGCAAATTGCAGCCAAACATTGCCAGCCTTTCAGAAACAATAAAACTTTGGAAAATACATTTCTCCGACCTTGCCACACTACAATTCCANGAATCCACAAGTGGGATATGTTGTTGTCATATTGCACAGTTGCTTAATCAAAATGGCCAAACAGTAGAAGCGCNAAGTAATCAAGAATGCCGATACAATTTGAATGTATATGACTTGCCACAAACAAATCAAGGAAAACGTAAGTAATGATACATTGCTTTTTGTATGTAGACATCCATGGCAGTGTGAGTGAAAAATAATGTATCACACCGAAAGTAGCAAAACGCGATCTTCAACTTTTTTAACTGTAGAAAGTGTAGATGCCGTGTTTTTTAATTTCAAAACAAGCATTTTAAGTATGCCAAATGACACCAGCACAAAAACACATTTTATTACCACAAAAATGTGGGTTATAATGTTTTCCTTTGTGCGGCAGCTTTCTCGTGGTTTTGTTAGTTTTTGGCAAGTTTGGAAATATTGCACTTTTGAAAACTGTTTCTCTTTCAACCACTGTCCATTTTTGCAGTCTTGCGTTTATTTATTTTAAGAAATTCAGTATTCACTGTCACATCCGGGCGTTCAAATCATCACCATAAGACCTGGAACATGTCAATCAAGTATTTGCTGGTATAGTTTAGCTTGGATAAACCNTCGCTCTGGCCGAAACGTAACGGTGCCTAAAACCCGTTGGAGTTGAGCCACCGGAGATTTTGCGCCTACTTGGAGCAATATTTCNTTTTGCAGTCNTCGTTGCTCAGTCATCCTTGACGCGCTTGGCTTGCAACGGCCATCGTGAAGCAAACCGTCAAAATTATTGAGCCAACAGCTCAGTATAGTCGTTTTTGAGCTCACATTTCTTGCTTGTTTCAAAACTTCTGCTTCGTAGCTGTAACCCTTTTCCTGCAAACACGTGCATGGAAATATTTTTTGAAATAAAACGCGAGATATTACGCGCCGATCGTCGAACCTGAACGTTACTGCTACAAAGTAGAGAGCAGGCAACCTCGCTCTCCCCCGGTTCGAATGCGCCTAAGCGATGTTCGCTCATTTTCAATATGTTCGCAGGAGAATCTACTCCGCCCAGCAGTTAAAATATACTTGCTTTGTTCACTCAATCTCGATCGTGTCGCGACTGCTGCTTTACTCGGGGGGAAGGCAGCTCTTTCCTCTGAGGATGGGGTCATCTGATAATGACGTGGTCACCATACCTCAGCTGCTAGTATCATGGGTGAAGGTATGCAGTGTTAGGTTGCTAGTTGTTTTTACTGAAATATAGAAGAACCGTTTTGTTCTGTACAATCCTTGTTGCGGCAGGCGTTGAACGCGTTTGTAGGATCCGCCCAAAGACGAAATGCCTTGTCTCGCGATGTTTTTTACCTGAACGCGAAAATGTGCGCAGTTTTTTTTGTCGACTCTAACGTCTATTTAAAAAAAAGCAATACATTTATGCAGAAAATGAAAAGACAGCAATGCACTGAATGCTTGCGATGGGGCAACGTAATTTAATGCAAGGCAATGTTATTTTTGTGTTTCTTTTTCAGTGTAGCTCAATCCTTCTCTTTGCGACTAACTTAAATAGTAGCTGAAAATCTCGTTTACTGTAAGTATGGGAGTATAATTGCAGTGCATTCGTTTTTTTATATATTTTTTATTTAGCTGTAACTTAAAACAGTATATATTCTGCCATGTTTTTTTCTTTAATAATGTTGACCTAATGCACTGTAAGCATGGAACGTTTGCATTGTTTTTACAAAAGTTTTTTCGAAACTATTTTGTGCGTACGGCTTGATTGCTAGCGTTTGGTTTTAGGAAAGAATTTCCTGCAATTAAGGTTTGTCCAGGTCTATTTGCTGAGATAACAACGTTTTCCATGTTGTTTTTCTTTGAAACAGCTGCTGATCTTAGCACAGATCAAACCCAGAGCTGGCAACAAACTCCAGGAACCTGCTATTTTTGTTGGAAAGGTAACTGCGTGAAGTTAGCGCTCGCAGGGTTTTCTTACCGTTGAATACGTGCCTCTGGTTTGTGCCCTTTTTTGCGACCGACAGGCACGTGGCAATATTTCTTCAGTGCAGTGGTCATTGCACTAAAGGCGGTGCTTTGTTGATCTAAATCATATTTCTGTTAAATCTCTGCTGCACTTTCGGGAGATTCAAGCCGAGTTATTAATGTAGTTGTTAAAGTGCAAGTTTCAGTGTTGATTCTCACTGGGACTGCTCTAAATATCAGCTAGCGCCACCTCGGTTACGATAAACAATTTAACGGTTGTTAGGTCGTTACTGGGTTAGCGCTTGCAGAAGTCCTTAGTCTCTAACAAGGGATTCGCTTCACAATGTTTTAGAAAAACCGAAACGAACTTAGTTTACGTACAAGATATTTTACATTTGAATGCAAGCAACTGCTTTCCAAATTCTAACATGACGACTGGTGCTTGGTTTCCGAGAAAGGCAATGCAGGTATATGTATGCACCTATCTGGTTTTCCTGTTCTTATTCCAGGCGTGAGCTTGCGCTAGTTCATTGTCAGGATGCAGTATCTGGCATTGACTGCATAAAACTGATAAGTTACAGTTCGTTTTACGTTTCAGGCGTTTTGCGATCTGTGTTGTTCCAATGCGTTCGTCGAGTCATGCGTTGACGCATCAGTCGTGACCTCTCTGCTTCAACCCGTGCAAAGCTGGCTAGGTACCTCGCGTGCTTTGGTCGTTTAAAGATTTTAATTGGATATGAAGAATTTGATGATCTCAACAGTGTATGTAACTTTGCTGTGCATTTATGGAAAGGAAAAAGTAAGACGGTTGATCGTGAAGTGTCAGCAACACAGCGTTGTTTATGCGAGGAAACGTACTTGGCAATGCTTTAATGTGTTTGAAAAGCAAAGCATTTGCTCGTCTGCTTGATTTCATTGAAGGTGATAAATTAAGGTGATCGAACTGACATCATAAGGATAAAATTCATTTTATGTGGTGCTGCCTTCAACTCATGATTCCCCTTAATATTTTTCTGATATGTTGTAAGCCTAAAAAACTGACATCTTGAGTGGGATAAGAAAAAAAACGTACGGGCTGTGTTATTGCAGAAATACTAACATTTGAGTTCAACATTTCATAAAAATAAAAATATGTAGAAACATGTGTATTTCTTAATTTATCAGCTGTTATCTTATTTTCGATTGTAAAATTACTAATGACTTAACAAGATCTGCTATATTCTTACGGTTCTTAATATGTCTGTTTCTTGAAAATTCGTTTTTTTTTGCAAACAATCCTTCCATGTTCAGGAAATCATCTTGAATTTGATATCGACATGCGCACATTTCAAAAAATGATTCGCATTTATTTTCAGACACGAACTCGAACTCGAGCCGATCAAACACAGCCGCCATGTTACACATATCCGAGGTTCTTGCTTGCCTGACATCGACCAGTTCCGGGAGAAAACTGCTTTTATACGAAAAACTTTCTGACAAGAGGTTGGATTTTACAAATTTAGGTCAACCTTTTTCCAAGCCATGCTCACGCAAATCCGAACATTGGACGGAGTAAAAGTTGGAGTATTTTATTTTTAAGCCAAGACTGGCAAACAACTGCGTTTTTTGGAAACACTGAGAATACAATAATAATCTTTTGTGGTTTTCCGAGCCTTAGAAATTTGTGCACAAAATGTTAGATATACTTCTACAAATCAATATCTGTACTCAAGCTAAGTTTAACCAAATATTGCCAGATTTCAAGACGTAATTTCCTTTGGCAATTTTTTGCCACATGCAATTATCCCTTTGACAAACGTTCTTCAAATCGCAGGTCAGCTGGTCACGTGATCGCAGACTTCGCCCAACGGGCCCTCGGTGGCAACCTGTCCATCGGAGCGCTCGGCAAGTCAAGCGTCCCAAGCTACCCGGTCGTGGGTGCGTTTGTATTCGTTTGCCGCCAGCTGTACAACACGTGCGACGGCCTGCTGCTCCTGCTTCCCTACGATCTGCCCAGAAGGATTGCAGCCGCTTGGAAACAGGTATTTTTCTCACTTGCTTACCTTGAATTGGACTGAACCGGGCTGCGGATGAATTAGTGTGTGAATCAATAACATCAGCATGCTCCTGCGAATTTTTTCGTTTGAAAACTTTTATTTTTTCGCACCTATTTCTTCGGCCTAGATTTTTCATATAGTCGAAGTGTTGCGCTTGTGTTGCTCATCAGACCAGCGGTTCCAAGCAGCACTCACACAACCCGTTGTCTGCTGAACGCGACGTGCTCGACTTTGACCAGCAAAGCTTGCTCACCCAATCAAGTTCGAGAAACTTGGTCACGTGGGAAGAAAACTTGCTAGACAACCTGCTTAACTTTGCTGCCACCCCCAAGGTTTGAAACGCTCTGCTCCAACGTTGTGTTTTTTAATAAAAAATTGTCGAGTTAAAAAGCGGATGTCTGATAGAAGCTATTGGTTTGCGACGTAAAATGGCGACATGTCGTGTTGCAATGTACAAAGTTGGTTGATGCAAGCCTGTACCTTCCCAAAATCGGAATGACGTCCTGGAAACACAAAATGACAGTAAGAAAACATCTGAACAAGGTTATTTTGCCAAGAGTTGCGCTGGTTGCCATGTCGGCATCCGTTTCTTGACACTACAGACGATACGGTAGAGTGCACCCCAGCGGCTGCAAGTTCATGTCATTAGTTGAAGTGCAAACTCGTTATTGCTTATCGAAGAACAGTCGCAGAGTGCTTTAAACGCATTAGAATGCAATAGTTGGTGTATACGAAGATCTGAAGGAAATCAAGAGCTCAGCAAACAGTTTCCCAGCACCCCTTGTCGACGACTGCAATTACGTTGCAAATACTTAGAAGTTTTAAATCGCAGTGCACTTTTTGTGTTGGCGCTTGTTTGTGAAAAGCGGAACGAAAGCGGCGTTTCCGTGACAATGGATCTCGTGTGTGTTTTGCGAAGGGGTTGCTGCTGCTACAACAAACAGGTGCAATCAACGAGTGCGTTGCTTACATGCAGTCCAGATATACCAAGAAGCTGCAGGTGAGAACCGTAGCATCAACCCAAGAACCAAGGCTCGTTGTCTGTGCGGTTGTCTCAGGACCAGCATTGCTACGTTTTCGTGCGGAATTGTCAATTTAGTGTTTTCAGTGTATAAAAGTCACGGTTTTTAGTGTGTTTAGTTAGAACAACTGACGGCTTTACAGTATAATAAGAGCAATGATTGTAATAAGGGTCTTTTGTCAAAGCTCTAACATTTTTTCTATATTCACTAAATAAGCCACTCTACTCAAGTTTGTTCTACATGTTCACTGTGAACGCATCTTGTGCGTGTTAATTAATACCAAATGTTTTGGCGATGTTGCTGATTGGTTTGTTGACGCTTCAACGATCTCTGAATTTGTTATCAGGTGAGCAAGTGTGAGAAGTTTGGATACGGCGTCATGGTCACGCAAATAGCGTCGACTGGAGCTGGAATGGCTGGTAAGAGTGGATTGCTGTGAAAATGTCTTTCGACCAAGAACTTCACCTCATGCTAGCGTACCAACCATGTCGTAATCTGGTGGTTATATCTGGTTCGTTTCGATGCAATGAACAGCTGGAAATACAGCAGAATTGCACTCAGGGTTTAGAGAACGCGTCGTAAAAAATTGACTGATCGATAAAGTTCTCGCGCGCCGGGTTTTTTTATCTCCAGTGAATTAAAACGATGAATGCATCATTGAGTGGACAACATCAAGCGATCGTTTTTCGCCCCACAACGAACAGGAACGATCTGACACAGCTCATAAGCAGTGGCGTAACTGACAAGGGGGGCAAGGGGTCGAGCCTCCCCCCCCCTGGCAAGCTAATGTAAAAAC
>JGI24022J15233_10005547_pt1 | contig 13405 bp, 11 predicted proteins | sample Ectturendosymbi2_FD_15233 | JGI IMG/M metagenome (IMG submission 15233) | reverse complement strand
ATGCTAGAAAGTCCATCAAACCTTCTAAAGACTCGTATTGAAGCCTAGAATCCAAAAAAACTTCGAGTCACCAAATCTGATGGATGGTTCGAATCCCCGGAAGTGACGTCATTTTTCAAATGCATAGAAATATGCATGAACAACCTCTGAATATGTAAAAATTAACAGAAAACCCGTGATCTCAAGCTGAAAATTTTTTTTTCAGTCTAAACTACTAGTCTTCACGAATCTTTAGAGGGTTTGAACAGCTCTCTAGTCTATTCTGACAGCAAGTTATGGCCATATCGAAAAGGGGTGTTATTCTACCCTGGTTACTTTTTTTAGGGGTAGGATTTTTGACTACTTTTTGTTTTTTGCGGCATAATTTTTCATCCAGATATGCTAGAAAGTCAATCAAGGGCTCTGAAGACTCGTGAGATAGCCTAGTTTCATCAAAATCTTTGGGCCAAAACGTGGGCCCATTAGATGGGTGTCCAGGGCCGTGCAAAGTAGGCCACAAAAATACGAAAACACCCCCACTTGTGACGCCCCCCCAAGATAACNCCAAACCCAAAACTGAAAATTTTTTTTTTGACTCGAAACTACTAGACTTGCTGAATCCANAGTGGGTTTGAACACCTCTCTAGCTATAGCGACTGGCGAGTTATAACCAAAAAAACTAGAGCCAATTNATTGGCTTTTGTGGTCGTTAAAGGGACACTCCATGACAAGTGTGCAGTAGGCTGNACTACGCTTGACACTCCATGACAAGTGTGCAGTAGGCTGGAATACGCTTGGTAGAAACTTAGTAAACCTTANCGTAAAACTTATTAAACCTAAACCACACATCTGACCATGAAAGTTTGGAAACTTGAAAAAAGTAAATAAAAACCGGTACCATGAAAAGTGCAACCACTACAACCAAAACAAATGGTGCCCGATTACGACAAGAGTCAGCACAAAAACCATTCACACAGTAAGAGACGCCTACGTGACTACCATGACAGTGCTGCTAATGTGACAAACTGAGCACTTTGTTCTGTGTCGCTGCCAGCGGACCTATAGCCACTTTAAAACAAAACACACTGTCATTTTGAAACCCAATCCATAAAAAGAACATCACATGTACACTTTCAAATGTAAAAACAGAAAGTGAATGTATATTTTGCTGTCAGAGGTACAGCTCTGCTATGCTTATTTTTCCATTTCAATTTGAACTGTAGTGTATCTGGCTTTGTCCACTTATAACACTGAGTTCGTGGCACTAGCAGTTTGTACGATGAACCTGGTTCAAAGGGAACACCTGCTGTGCGAGTGGTCGTTGTTTGGGCTCTCAGCATTGTTGTTTAGGCTGGGCTGATAGAGACGACCCTTTTCGTGGGAAACTTTTGATGTAAGCTACAGCACTTTTTCAATAAGTTTTGAAAACCAGACACAGGTTTATAATTTGGGTTATATGGCAAAGAAGATCCACTAATCCATGGGTATAGTCCTTGTCATATGACCAATTCGACCTGCATCAGCTAATTGCAAAAGAGCTCCAGCATTCAATCAATTGATAAAATGAAATTTGTAACACTGAGAGTAGATCACAGTAAAAAATAACTGTGTAGCTTACAAAAACTACATTAATCAAACTGTCTTTTAGCAAGGTTGACTGCATAAAAACTTAAGGTAGAATGTTTAAAATTCTAACCAAAAGAAATGCAGCTTTAAACACTGAAATAGTCCAGTGGTGGCCAACAGGTTGATCGCATCAACCAGTTGATCGCACAGTGTCACTTGGTTGATTGCACCTGATTTTGCGTTGAATTGACAAGCTGCCTAAAAAAAATTTTTCAATCAATATTCCAGAAAGTAGGCCTACATAAAAATTACCTATCAATTGCTTGGTCACCTATATTCTTTGGTGCCTCTTGACATGGTTGACCATAGGCTAGCTCGGCAGATGCCACGAAGGTATTGAAATAGACTACGTTTTTCTGTTACTGCGTGGCAATCATGATTTAGGTGTAACATACCCTTTGCCTTCTGTCTGTGCATCATCACTTACTAAGGCGATGGTACACTGCATTTGCACATGTGATACTCTACTTTGGCATTTTGTATTTGTGACTATATCACCAACTGGTAGATCACGAGTTATCAAGAAATTTTCTAGTCGATCCCACTCAAAGACAAGTTGGCCACCCATTAAATAGACTATATTAGCCTACACAACATACACATAATATGCCACTCAGCACAACAAAACAAAACAGCATACCAGCAACATAAAAGCAGCTTACGATTTCCACCTCGCCGGAAAATATTTACGAAGCAACACGAATTATCATCGATTGTGATGAGTGCAACACATACTGACAAAATCATTTTGATTTTTTGTGAATATAAAAATCATAGCAAAGAAAACAACAGCACCATCATTTGTGACATCTTGACTGAATCATTATCAGGAAAATTTCGTAATAAAAATCAAACCAATATCCTGGTCCTGTCCTGATCCAATTTTTTTCAAAAATAAATATCCAAATCCAATCCTGATCCAAAAAAATCGCAAGTATCCTGCAAGATATCCAATCCTGATCCTGTTCATGCTCACCTCTGGTAGAGAGACGGCTCTAACTTACTAATACAATATATATTGTGGGGCCCCTACGAATGGTCTCCCCCCCAGAGCGGGGGGTACGGGGCTGCCTTGTCACGGATACTGCCAACGTTTCGTTGACGGTGCAGTCAGCTTCGTTAGGGCGAATGAAAGAGTGGCAAGAACATTTGTCAACCAAGCGTCGACCGGGGCTTAGGTATAATCATTAGCAGCGCGCAACACGAGAATCGGGCAGCGAAAGGCATTTTGGTGATAGAGTACCTTTGCCATTTTTCTTCTAATTTCGTTGAAACAAAACTAACCCCGCGATTTTTTTACAGATCAGTAGTTCGATAAATTTCAAAGATGTTGATATAAAATTTATTATCAATACCCCTCGGAAAGTATTTTAATATTAAATTGAAATCGATAGACGCGCAACACGAGAATCTGGCAGCGAAAGGCATTTTTGGTGTTAGAGTACCTTTCTCATTTTTCTACTCATTTCATTCAAACAAAAATAACCCCCGCGATTTTTTTACAGATCAATAGTTCGATAAATATCTAAGATGTTGATATAATATTTATCATCATAACCCCTCGGAAAGTATTTTAATATTGAATTGAAATCGATAGTCGCGCAACACGAGAATTTGGCAGCAAAAGGCATTTTTGGTGTTAGAGTACCTTTGCCATTTTTCTTCTAATTTGGTTTAAACAAAAATATCCCCCGCGATTTTTTACAGATCAACAGTCGGATAAATTCCGAAGACTTTGATATGAAATTTATCATCATAACCCCCTCGGAAAGTATTTTAATTTGTAGTTGAATTACCACTAATTTTCAAAAACATGCTTGTTTTAAGCAATTCGTATTCGTATGTGCTTGCTACAACATATTTGCAAGTTTTTTTGCTTTGGATGTTGTGTCAGGACTTGCTCTTTCATTTGCTTGCGTTTATTTTGTCGTAACAGGCCATTTTATGTCTTTTTGAGGTCTTTCAATCTTACGCGCGAACTTCGCATCCACTGAAAAAATTGCGGATGGAAAAGTGGGCTCACCTCACCTAGTAGGTCTGAGAAACTACTACCACACAACAATCTGTGGCGTGTGGTTGGGAATGACGCTATAATCCTTGCTTTGGTGGTGCTTCATGATGCAACTGAAAACAAATTTTCTGTTACTTTTCAAGGAACCGTTATTTTTTGAACACCTGCAACATTCTTCGGTTCGAATAATTAAAACTAGGTTTATTTCAAAAGTTTTCGCCGATCTCAGGTTGCCTCATCAGATCTCTACGAGAGTGAAATTAATTAAAATTAGGTTTATTTCAAAAGTTTTCGCTGATCTCAGGTTGCCTCATGAGATCTCCACGAGAGTGATAAGGGCCCACACCTAAAAATACTGCCGGCCACGTGCCGGCACTACACAAGCACCAGCAGCTTTAAATGGAAGGTAGAAGTGTAAGTTTTTAGTTTGTGTAAGTTAGTACTAGGCATAGTGTGAGGCCCGATAGGAGGCAATCGGTCCAATCGGCTGAAGGCCGGCCCTGATTGCTGTGATTACTAAGATCGTCAAGAATGCGAAGATTAGAAATTAATCTTAATAATCTCAGCGATCTTACTAATCTTAGTGATCTTGTGGTATTTACAGCTGTCCAATTTTAGGATGGGCAGTTTTGCAAAAGACTGTCTTCAACCATTATTAGTAAACAGAATTCCAGTCAAAACTTTAGAGAAGTATTGACTTAGCTGTATATTGACCTATAACTCAAAACGTAGGAACATGGTAGTTAGTTGCAGCCACAATGATGCTGCAAGGTAGACTAAACCATGTGATGGTATGCTACACGCAAAGAGAAATGCTGAAACTGTTGAAATCAGAAAAAATTATTAAAAAATTTGTAGATGTTGAGTGTGGAAGAAATTTATTTCTGTATTTTTAAATGCAAGTTCTTTTGGTGGTTCTACATGCATGTAGAATAGAGTGGAGTAGCTGGTTGTTTTTTTTTCATGAAGTCGAACAGAATTTATCGGTATTAACTTGTTGGCTAATCTTGATTGTTGACATTAACTTATTCAGGGACGCCGGAACAGCAGTAGGGTTGGAGGGGACAATTAAAGAAGACAATGAGGACTTATATAAAGCAAAAAAATCCTTACCAGTTATGCTTGATTCTGTGCAGCAACAATGTTGATCTCAAAAATAATGACAAAAAAAAACATTCTAAATTTTCTGGATGCGTGAATAGCTGCAATAAATTTGTTTGAAGTCGATCTTGATAACCCATGAAATTACCTATGATACTCATAAAGGCACCTCTGCTCCATTGCCCTCCTTTTGAATTGGCAGGGGACAATGCCACCATTATGGCCCTGCTCTCCGACATCCCTGTAATTATTGCCAATTCGTACTTTTACTTGTAACAACAGATGCATGCTGTACGTTTGTCAAAGTTAAGAATGCTGATCATGTTGCTGAACTATATTACCATGTCCAGTAACAAAATTGAGTATATTTCATTGATAAATCATGTCATATGTAACAATAAAGCAAAGCATGATTAGTGTTGCTTTTAAAACGCCTCAGAAAAACAAGGTTGGGAATCTGTATTTATAAAACTTCATTTTAGCATTGACGTGATCACTATATTGGTTTCACGCCAAGTTGTCCCCCCACATTTTGCATCAAAATTGCACCCATTGTTGGGGCATTGTTAAAGTATTTTGCTCCTTTCAGTGTTTTTTCTCATAACATGCCGAAAACAAGACAGCTAATTAATTAAAACAAGCAAGGTAGCAAAGTTATCAAGTTGATTAATAAATGATAACAGCAAAATGTAGGCTACTACAGAAACATAAATGCCAAATTATAAACAGTAACACACAACATTCATTCGTACAACACAGATAATGACAGGCAAGCAATGGGTGAAGAGTTGAGGCATGTACAGATGGACAGGTGAATCATGCACACAGGTGAGAAAGGTAAGCAACAATTAGGGAAATGAGGCAGAGAGCAATGCCATAAACATAACATTTCCAAACAAAAGCAATGGCAAAAACATTTTCATCCACAAATTATGAACATGTAATTGCGTATTCAGTGTTGGCACATAACACAGGTCAAAAAACACTTTGTTTTAAACAAGAATGTGACAACTTTTTTAGATAAAATTTGGGTGCTGATTCAAAATTCACTTTCTTATGGCACATCAAATTTTGAAATTACAGTGAAGGCTTTTGGGTATATAAGCAGTTGTATGCTAATATATTAGTTTTTGTTTCCAAGTAAAAAATGACCTGGTAATTCAGTCTATGTAACTTTTGTTAATTTATTATGAATGATAAAAAAACAAGTTGAGCAAATAAACAGGACTCATGGCTTTGATAGTGGAACTCATAAAACAAGTGTTTTGAACAAGACTTTCTTATAAAAAGCGTTGTTGGATCACTATGAGACAACATCCAGCAGACAATACCATCGTTGATTTTTTTTCAGAACCCTTGTTATCTTGCTTTCATAGCTTGAATATTATTTACCCTGGTAGTCACTCATGGCATCAAGGTTTTCCAAAAACGTTGGTGTGAATGAAGAAAATGCATCTTTAGAGTTATATGCATTCCATTTCCATGTGAGCTAAAGCAATTCTGCAACTCCTGCTTGAAAACAAAGAGCCTTAATATTTCCTATAAAAATCGAGCCTATCCACCTGAATGCTTTCTGAGCTTGTACTCTAGTGCGTTCTTAACTGGACATTCTTAACTCGAAGTTCCGATCTGTCAAAACCTCTACAAACCTATAGGCCTACAAAATTCCTGATAAGTGAAAATTTTGGACTATGTTGTTTACAAATGTTGTTTTAACATAAAGTCAGAACATTTGATACTTTAAAACTCTAATCTATACTGCTGCAACACAAGTATCTAAAAATGATTATAAATGGTTATTGACTACTGGGAGTAGTGTAGCCAGCCCAATACTTGGAGGGCAAAGATTTGAGGCCGTGGCTATAGGTCAGCCAGCAGACTTTCAATTTTGAAAACTTACTTGTCTGCCACTTGTAATGTGACAGTAATGCATGACGAGTATGCAATAGACTCAAACTGCAGTACGCTTGGTAGAAATGTACTAAACTAAAACCCAAAAACTTAGCCTAAATGTACTAAACCTAATCTCCAAACTGTATACCTGAACAAAAAAGTTTGGAAACTTTTGAAAAAAGTGAAGAAAAGCCAGTTCCATGAAAAGTGCAACTAATACTACCAAAACGAAAGGCCTTGGTGAGATAAAAGTCTAACTGAAAACCATTCTCACAATAGACGTAAACCCATCCGCTTGACGACTTGAATATCCCACTAGAGTAACAAACTCAGCATTTTATTTGAACCGTGTCACCGCTGGTGGGCCTACAGCCATTTCCAATATTTGACTTTCATCGAACAATACTTTTTTCTTTGGGACACTGCTTATCAAAGCAAAACATTTGAAGATATGCTAGAAATTTGAAGTGGGCATGGCTGTCATGACTGTTCCTATTTTACTAGGCAAGCGTGGTCCAACTGCTCTTGACCTACAGGCCATTTTATTAAAATGTGACTGTGACAACTTGCAGGCCACTTCGAACAAAATAATGTATAAAACAACAGATTCACAATATTTGAAACTAAAAATGGGAGATAAGAGAGACTTTCATTAAAACTGTTGCGGTCGGAAATCCTGAGCGGCATGTGCACAAAGCTTTGCACTGTGGCAGCAAGCAAAAATAGAGTTCACATGCCATGATCACTCTATTGTTGCTAGTTCGCACCACATATATGTATGGTGTTGTTCTTCACGCACATCCCGTTGGTGGTGAATCACACATTTAACAGATAAGGCTGCGATGGGTCATTCCATGTAAAGTAGTCCAGGCTGACACTCGCTCAGATTTTGATGTAATTTGGTAGGCTAACTAATAGGAATTTGTCTCCTGATGACAAAAACCTGATTTTTTAAAAAAGTGGGCATCTGTACTGTAGCGAGAATTATAAGCGTTTAACATTAACCTGTTTTTGTGGTCACTCAGCAGAAAAACATGATAAATTCCATATGTATAACTTTGAAGTTTTTCTAACGTCATCTGAACAAATACTAGAAGAGTCACACTTTACATATTATAAATAAAGTATACTATCTATGAGGTAATTCCTAAACACTAACCACAAATGACATGTTTGTTGACCTTTGAACTCAGGCTTAATTAAAAACAACTTTGTGATCTCTCATGTACGATGCCATTTTTAATGGGTAATATCTCAAAGCCTAGGTCATCTCATCTGCAAGTTCAAGATGATGTATATATAACTATGACTTTTATCAAACACGTTTTAACTAACATTACTGGAAGTTTATCTAACCTCTAAACTTTATTGTCAATCTAGTTAAGGTCTACCCTTCTTTCTAACACTTCAATTGAATGAGGTGCTTTGAACTCAAAACAAAACCTTAAGTCTTCAACTGTTTAAAGGACTGCAAAAGTGCAAAAGTTCCATAAAAAACACAAACAAACCCATATGCAAGTAATCAGAGGTAGTTTCCATATTACAGGTTTTTATGATGTCATGAATTATCAATTTACAAAACTGTTAAGTAACAGATAGTATTTGAATGTCACTTGTGATATCATAGAGCAGCCAGATTTGTTTAGAGCCAAATCTGAAGTTTTATTTATGTCTTCATATATAGTTCAAACTTTTATTTCTGTCTTCAGACTTAATAAATGCTAGTCTTGAGAATAATATCTTGTGTTGCTCATCAATGCGAATGTCATCTACTGGTAAAAATACAAAAACAGTGATAAATCAAAAACCGCATGATCAAGTTTTGCAAAATTAGTGTTAATTTTCCTAAATTTGTAGGTGTAAACATTGAGAAAAACAAACGATAACCTAACCATGTGGTTCCAAATTTCAGAAAGTTTGACTGAATTATGAAATGACCCTTAATTAAAACTTGCACTCTAATCTCGAATAGCTTGTTTCACAGTGTTGAAGTCTTGACCCTTTTCCTGGCAGTCAACCCTCAATGCCAATCAAATATGACTTCAATCAAATGAATATTACGCTCATATCTGTGGAAAATATATTAATATTTTACTTGAAATGGGTCATTTACATATCCAACATAATATTTTGCTTGATTAAAACTTGTGCTGTAATCTCAAATAGCTTGTTTTACAGTGTTGAACTCTTGACGTTTTCCTGGCATCAACACTTAATGCTGGTTAAACATGGCTTCAATAAATGGTAATTGCACTCATATCTGTAGAAAAATTATGAATATTTTAACTGAAATGGGTCATTTACATGTCTATATGTTGCTTGATTAAAATTTGCGCTCTCATCTCAAATAGCTTGTTTTACAGCATTGAACTTGTGAACTTTTTGCTGGCAGTCAATGCTCATTGTCAGTCAAACATGACTTCAACCAAGTGATTATTACAATCGTATCTGTAGAAAAATTTTTAATGTTTTAACTAAAATCGATCATTTACATATACAGCATTACATTTTACTTGATTAAAATCTGCTCTCTGATTTCGAAAGGTTCGTAACATTGCGTTGAAATTTTGACCTTTCGGCCTAAACACTCTGCTTGTCAAACATGCCTTCAACCAACTGATTATTGCAATCAAGGTTGTGTTATAGTGCATATTCAGTAACACATGACCATGTGATGATTGTATGTGCCAAAAAATCATAATCAAGATATCAACAAAACTCATCATGGAATGAAAGCATGAAATGTGTTTGAGGTTACATGATGCAGTACTTTTCTCTCCAGTTGCACCAGCATTCTTGATTTTGCAGTTGCGTTACGTAAGCATGGTTTCTAAGTGGACGCTTCCACTCGGATGTTCGGCATGCTTCCCATAGTTCCAGGTTGCTCATTTGTAAGCAAATATTGTGGTATGACCGTGGACACATGTCACATCCAACCTGTTATGAAAAAAGGCCTTGATGTGTGCCAGGAACTGTTTTACAAATAATCTGCTTTTTGATTACAAGTAAATCCAAGGTATTTATTCCTTTTTGTTGTAATTCCAACTGCTTTCATCCACAACAGTTGTGAAAGTCCTCTGAAACAAAAAGTTTAGTGGCAGATGCTTGTTTCATCTGCAGTCTGACAAATTGTGTTTTTAGAAACTCTATAATCAGGCATACGTTCATCTCTCAAACAATCACGCGGTGTTTCTCAGTGTTGCTTATGTCATGTGTATCATGTAGGCTACTGCCAAGTTTAGTGACCTCATAAAAGTCAGATGCTTTTGTCTTTTTTATTGATTACTTTTAACAAAGTAATTAACTAGTTGGTCTACTGTGAGATATTTTTGAATGTGAAGAGATAGTACTTGAATTGTTTTCATGTGGACCTTGGGATGTGGTACCAGTTTTACCTGTATCTGCTATTTGCCAAGTTGACATGCATTTTGCGAAGAAAATTGCCATTTGTAGAAAACTCTGGATATTTTAGTGTCGCTGGTAATTGCTTGAGAAATTCTGTTGCTAACTGCAATGTTACAAAACCACTATTAGCATTTTTGAAATATGTGATAGGCCCTATAGAAAATACAAAAGAAGATCCAGTAAAGCACACTCACTTTTATAACAGTAACTCCACAACTGTAGCTGTCTTTCTGGACAAGATGGTCAAACAGTTATTAGCAACATTGTGCATAGTTCAGTTCACTATATGATAAATTACTTTCTGCTTGCACCATACTTTTATATAGGCTACATGCAACAGCAACACATGGCGATTTCTGTCGTACCTCCAATGCTGCTACTACATCGTGCCACTTCCCATAGGATCTAGAAGATAGGGCTTCAATGAAGGAGTGTGAATATATGGTACAAGAGCAATGATGCTAGTAAAACAGAATAATGTTTGTAACTACATTGACAGCAAGTTTTTATTTACCAGTAGCTTCCAATGTTGGTTGGCCTGTGATGGTAGACACCAAGCAACACATCGTATTTTGTCAATTGAACCTGTTTCACAAAGAAAATATTTGAAAGTGTATTTCATATAATAGCATTTATTCATGTTCATTCGGTTTCAAGCCTTTTGTACTGATGATGAAATGTTCCTATTAGCAAATTCAAAATTGCCATCCACAATAGAGCTGACAACAAAAAAAAGTACGTAGACATTCAACTGTGTTGCATCTGCAGCCATCTGCAAAGAGTAATTGATTACCTGCAATGTACAAACAAACTCCATAACTAAAGATTACCGATCAGTAATGACAATACTCAGTGTGGTTACAAACAGTTTTTCACTGCTGTCACTTCACTGTCAAGCCATTTGTTTCCATGCGATGCCTGGAAAGATTGTGCTTTAATAATGCGTTGCCGATTTTCTCGCATGGCTGCCATAATCTGCAGAAGTTGTGTCCTATAGCTTTTCAACCTGTACAAAAACACATTTACAGAGGATACAAACAGTTTTCTTTTTTGAGGCGGACAGGCAATCCGTTGGATAGCATCACAGAACTCACCTCTCTTGAAATCTGATACCATGATCTGTGATAAGATTTTGGGCTATTCAGGTTTTTGCAAATAAATGCCAACCTGCTTGTCTGGACCTACTTTTTTCTTTCTTTTTGACCACTTTTCGTAGCTATGTTGCAGTCTTGATATTTCTGAAACACGAAACAATGTAGATTTGACCATGCAGAGATTAATTTCAGTAATTTGGCAAATGTAAACCATAAATGCATTTCTGACCTTTTGTGAAAAACTAGTCTTACAAAATCCATCATCGTATTCTGCTGCAAGTGCATCACTGTGAAGATGGTACTGAATGGCAAAACTCACTTCTGTTTTCCATTCGAGTTCAATTTAGTTCTTGTTGAGACTTTTCCATAATTCCTTAGGTTCTGTTGTGCTTCACAAAGGTCAGTATGCACACTAAAGTTGCAGCGGTCACGTGTTTTGTGAAAACCTGGTTTTGTCAAAGGTGTTTTTATTGGCGTTGGAAATACATTGCGAATAAAGATAAATGCATTGTATTATTTACCTGTCCGTGTTGATGAATTTTTTTTTTATAAAACTGAGAATATTCCTTGTATGGTCTACCTTTCCCAAAATGCCCAAGGTCTCCTGCGATCATTATATATCAAGATTAAAGGGTTTGACATAGACATGCGTGGCCTACGCTCTGCAGTATGTCATAAAAAGCAAAGACAGTTCGTAAAACACGTTGCATCTTACCAAGCATAGTGCTAGACCACAACAATGCCAAAGGCATGCAGTGGTGAACAAAACGATCCAGAAAATCAGGAGCAAAGTGTTGGTTTTGTAACAGTGTCAGTAGAACTTTTAGCCACAGCTTTAGCATTGGTAAGAACTTGGACAATATATTCAGCTACAACTGAATTTTGGCAATCCATGTTGGGTGCACATGAATCGTCCTCCTGCAAAAACAAAAGTTTTTACAATGCCACTGATCACAATGACATAAAATTTCTCATTATAATCAGTTACATGTAACCATTTTTTTAAGGCATTTTAGGGACCTGATTCAGGTCCCTANAATTGAAAATTGGGTCCCTAGAGTCAGTACACTATCATCGGGTCCCTAGCATCAGAGAAAATCAGGTCTATACCAGGTACCTAACATTGTTTTAAAAAAAACCCTGATGTAACCATTATTTCCTTATACGTGTGATCTTTTGCTAGTACAATTTTATTTATTTAAAAAGTGGAAATTTTTCCTTGCTTGNTTATCGCAGGTTGTATTGCAAAGCACAGTGAGAGAAAAAAATATTTGTAAAGTCGTTGGGCAAACCAATATAGCACCAATGGTATGCATTCCAAACTTGAGGTTTCTTGAATTTGTAACAAAAAACAGTTTACAAGTTAAAGACTCTCATGAGTTTCGCATGGAAAAGCACCAGTTTCAGTTGCATCTGCACTTTGACAAGTCATTGACATAAATGTTCGCATATAATGTATTACGCAAAGCAATTCTTGTTGCGAATACATAGCTACGATGTTTTAAAAAACATCAGCAACAGGATAAAGGTAGCATTGTTCTTTTTGGAAGTCAAATCTTGTTATCAATTGTTTGTATGCAACATTTACTTTGTAGAAAAAGAAAAGTGAATTCCACCACATACTTGGACGTACCACACTGTTTTCATGTAATGTACTGCAAGTTTTTGGCCAGCAAAAGAAAATTTATTTTTAAGAAATCTAGTGCCCTAAGTTATAATTTGGCTTGCTGCAGAAGTTGGAATGGACGGGTGATACAAGCTTTTTAATGTTTTTCATGAAGTGGCTGGCACAGATGGAAAAGGTTCATCATTGAATGATGACATTCTCCCGTGAATGATTTCCCAGCACTTTTTGAAATATTCTTCCAATGAATCTTTGTTTGAACATCGTTATCATCATCATCATGAAGGTCCATTGCCTGAACCAGGCATAAGGGCCAATGTGCAGGCAATCTTCTAACTTTTTCTGTCATGGGGAAGCTGCAAGGTTCCTGCAGTGTTTAACTCCTTGAGAGCCGGCCTACAGTATATTCGTACTTGGATTTCAGCCTAATAAACAGCAGTTTTCGGTTGCCTTACCAATGCCCTAGCTTCTCCACTGATTGCGGTAGAGAGCTGTTCAAGAGCTCAAACGGATCAGCCAGTCTAGTAGATTGCACTCGAAAAAAATTTTTTGGTTGGGTGTTGCGGATTTTTTGAGACTGACATCATAAGTGAAGTAGTTTTAGGGTCATTTTGGCTCATGTTACCTGGCCTAGGGTCCAACCGCTAGGCCAAAGTGTTTCGCTGAAGTTTT
>JGI24022J15233_10005543_pt1 | contig 13411 bp, 11 predicted proteins | sample Ectturendosymbi2_FD_15233 | JGI IMG/M metagenome (IMG submission 15233) | reverse complement strand
AAGTCATTGATTTCGTTTCGACTCTGGAGAAAGAGAAGGTGTTCGCGAGGCAAGTGAAAACAGGAGGGATCGCGTTCCACTCAGCATGCATGAAGAAAGTTTATCCGAGCTTCATCAGAGAACTCCGCAAGGTGCTGCCTGTGTATTGATATTAAATCGTACGTTGAAAGTAACACCAGGTTTAAACGTAGGGCAATGCTTGCGCAATTGTAGCCCCTTCAGTAGATACCAGTGTTGCAATTTTGTAGAAAAAACGTTTACTAGAATTTCACTTTAAACATGAGGTCTCAGTTGTTTTTATATTTTAGCATATTGGTAATAACGATCTAGGAACACAACTGTACGTGACAGGCAATGGATCATTTCCGACCATAATGAATAGTTAGAAAACTTTTGTGTCTGCAAAGATGTGAAGCTGAAGTCTGCGTTCGTAACATGAATTGGAATGCAGTCATGTGAAGAATGCCTTGAATTGAAAAAAGTTATGCCTTTTCATTGTGGGAAAATTTGATATTAAAATTCATTTGTGGCTGAGGTTCCGTTCTTAAAAATACGATATTTTATTGTCAGTTTCTGTGACTGTAATACTTCGCGTTGCGCCTGTGGTGCAAATTATTTGTTGTGAAAAGTGCGACTATTTCTCACAAAATTATATCCGTGGTGCAGCAACCTTTGCGAAAATGAAAACAACTGTACATTTTTTAGATAATTCCAGAACCTAAACTTCGTTCGAAAAATTGGATTTCCTCATCTGCTTCAAACGAAAATGTCGAAAATGCTGAAGAGTTGGACATCAGGGTCTTAAAATGCTCAGCAGAGTATCATGCAAACAATCTGTGCAGTCCAGTCATGTTTCACGATGCAGTAAAACAGATACGTGGTGATGTTATTGCAGTGGAAATATCTCCTCATGGCTTGATGCAGGTGAGACCATGCATGATCGACTGTTGGCATCACCGCTACTTGGCGTTGGAAATTTCGTACATGTGAAGTGTTTAATGTCTTTAACGCTTTGCATCATGCGATAAATTCAAATGTTTTCTACTTTTCCCATTGGTGTTAAGAACTACATACAGGGTGCACGCTCCACAGTGGGGCAATTTGATGTTTAAGGAGGCCAGTTTGAGAATTGGATTTCAATGTCGGATTTTTGCGATCGGAAAAATGTCTGCAGGAAATAAAGTCACAAACATGTCCCAAGGGGAATCACAACTCTGTAGTTGATTATGACGGGCATGACCGGGCAACGTCATGACCGGGCAACGTCAGACAGCACTGTTTTTTTGGGGAAAACAATGGAAACACAAACACCGAAACGATGTGTTACGCGATCTAAGGGCAAGGATGTGTGTTGACGAGACGTGAATTAGAGGATGTGGTTATATGGGATTAATAACATTTACTGTATTAAAACAAGTTGTAAGATTATGGCTGCTGAAAGCCTTTCAAGGTGGTTCAAAATTTTGTTTATGACGATCTATTCAAGCGGTAGGCTCACTTAACATGAAATTACCGTTGTGGAGAAGAAGCATATATATTTCTAAATAAGCTATTTTTTACGTCATAACCAGGGAAAATATTTTAAATCAACACTCTTAACAGCGGGTATTTTGCAAACTGTGAAATGTAATATAACATCTGTGCGTCTATACAATCAAGTATCGTATTTAATAAAAAATGAGCAGCACATTTGGTTTGGCCATATCACTATTCTAAATGCTCACTTAGTATTAACGCGTTTTAATCACACCATCTAGTTAATGACGGTGTTTCTCAAACATTATCTTTTAAACAACAAATCTTTGCTTGTTTCAGGTTTCCAACAAAATATTTTAACAAACAATGAGCTTCCATGTTTATTCACTATTTTGCAGGGAATCCTTAAAAGGTCCCTACCGCCTTCCTGCGACCGTATAGCTTTGGCAGATCGCAAAGAAAAAGATGGAGTCGTTGGTTTGTTTAAAGCGATCGGCAAGATGCACTGCTGTGGTGTGAACTTCAATCTCGATGCACTGTGTCAATTGCAATCCTCAAATCCTTCGCGGGATTGGTTTGGAAACCACGTGGATTGGGATCACACTGATTCCTGGTTTATCCCAAAACCAGAACAGTTTATGACGTCATCTACGGGAGGGAAATCTTTAAATGACGTTGTTAAAATTGGTATGTTGTAATTTGATTGTGAACAGTTGTGAAATATTGGTAATTGGTGTTACGTAATTGCCTTGCACCACCAATGTCGCATTGGACAAGCTTGCTGCGGTTGAAATCGGTCCAACAAGTTTACCTCCTTCACCTGCATTTTGAGTATGTTTCACTTGCATTTTGGTGAAAAGAAAGTTCTGACTTAACACTGTATTTGGTGACGAGCTCATTTTGCTATTTTTGTGAAAAACAACCAACAAATTTTGGAACGTGGATAGCTTGGCTTCAGCTAATTTTCCTGAACTCGATTTCGTATTCCTGTCGGTGTGTCACGATTGGTCTGCGGGCGCCCATCTCCTCTTGCTTGCACCGTGGGCCACGCGGCTACTTTAGCAGTGAATACTTCACTGGTGGCGAGTCAATGGCAGCACCGCGTGTTAACAGTTCCCTTGCATTCACCCATCAACGCTGAGCACGAGGCTGGGCGGGTCGCAAGTAGGCCTACCGTTTACGTTTTCGGTATAACCAACCGGGAATCGAACCCAGCGCACCAGCTTTTGCAATGCGAACTCAGCCCACCGAACCACTTAGAAGATTTTGGCCTGTGTGGGTCATACGCTAAGCAACTGATGACTTGAATGATGCATCCTGACACAACGCCTTGTTGTCAACAGATTTGTCTTCCGATTCGAAAGACCGCTTTCTTCTTGGTCACGTGATCGACGGTCGCGCTCTGCTGCCTGCCACAGCTCATTTGGTGTTCGCATGGAAACTGTTTGCTCGGTACATGCAGGGTACCGTTGAGGACGTGCCTGTCCAGTTCAACAACGTCAGTATTCACAGAGCCACAGTACTGCCGGAGGCGGGTAAAGAACATTCGATTTGTCGGTATTTCTATCCTGGACCATATTTGACTTAATCATTCGCGGTAGAAGTAACATATGCTGCTGGGAAGCATTGCGTCAAAGGCGGATAATGATGTTTCGTATAAAACCTTGCAACTAAACAATGTTCAATGCACTTCGGTGTTAAACGTGGATTGATTTTCATTTAGTGACATCTTCTGCGTTTCGTTTGGAAAACAGGATTTAGTTGGTCTTTAGCAAAACAAATCAGGAAACATATTTTCCAGATAATCTGTGAAAATGTTCTGCTCGGACCACCTACGATAATAAAATGGTGCTAAGTGTTTGTCGATCGACGTGTTAAAATAAGAACTTAAGTGCATTAAAGTGCTGCAAATTGCGATATTCTATGGGGTGGGGGAAGTAAATGACGCATTTCGTATCATAATTACTTTACACATGCCTGTTTGCCTTGATGGTGTTTTTATTTGAATGCATGAAGACATTTACCAGTTCGCAAAAAGTAATGACCAACTTCGCGCAAAGTAGTTCAGAAAATACTGAAACATGCACAGAAGCAAAGAAGCTAAAGCCTCCATTTTTTGTTGACGCGTAGGAAAGCTGGAGCTTCTCATCCAGTTGATTCCGGCCACGAATGAGTTTCGCATTTCCGAAAGCGGGAAACTGGCGGCGTCGGGAGAGATTCGAATCCTGCGCGACTCGGTGAGGACGTGCGCAACGATCACTGAAAACGGGGAGATGTTCCTCAAACAAAACGAGATCTATCGCAAGCTGAGGCTGTGCGGGTACCAGTACAAAGGAGAATTTCAAGCTTTGCAAGAAGCCACGCAATCAGGTGAGGCTAGGACTTCACGGTTTGCGCAAATTGTGTTTCGTCCACAGTTTGTACACTGCTGTGGAATTTGATATCTAATTGTAGCGATTCGAGATTGAGGAGGCAAAATGCAGCAATGTGAAGATTTTTGCAGCTTATATTTCCTTATTCAAAATGATGAACCTGACATTTAATCAATTCGAAGCAGTGTTCCTGTTCTTGGAAGTTACCAACGAAAATTCGCTTTAAATATCTATGTTAGGTAATCGTGAAAGAAAGCAAGCTTCTGAAATTTCACAATGCTTTGCTTTTATTGATTTTTATAAAAACACGTTGTGACTTGACTTTGTTGCTCCAGAACATTTTTCCTTCAGGCGGTAGTTAACTGTTTGCGTCCACATAAAACAGCGCATTCTTCGAAACTGCGAACTGTAAGTGGCTTTGTTGTTATCCAAGTAGTAACAAAACGAAAAGCTCTTCTGCTAAAGTAGTTTCAAATTCATGGTTAAAATCAAGCATCTCAAAGGTGGACTGAAATTTAATAAGCTTGTCATGTATTTTTGCCTGAAAAGGACGTTACGGCGTGATCTCCTTCAATGGGAACTACGTCACATTCCTGGACGCCATGCTGCAATTGGAAATACTCGATTCTGATGAAAAACAACTCAAACTGCCAACCAGGATAAGAGAAATAAAAATCAAGCCGGTTCCGCTTGGGCAAACCCAAGTTCCTGTTCATGTTGACCGGTAAGACTTTATAAAGCTTTACCATGAAGCGATTGCAAATACATTGATTCACCTCCGTCAATAACAATGCTGTTGACCATTTACGTTTATCCAGATTTACGCAGATTTGATTCTCGTGCTAATTCGCAGAAACAGCTGTGCCAAACTACTTATCTTAAAACAACATTTTTTCTCACACTTTGCTGATGCTCTTCATGCATTTCACAAACTATTGAATGTGATTAGCAGTACAACAAGTTCTCCGATGTGAACCACCCGCTTCAATAATGTGTGTGAAATCAGATGCGATTGCTAGTGTAGAGATTTCGGCATTTTTTTGTCATGAGGCTTTCCATGACATACTTGCAAACACATTATATCCGTCTTTTCTTTTTTAGGAATTACTCTGACCATACATAATAAAACATGGCAAACAGATTTTCACAAACATGTCAGCCATTTACTTCCGTGCAATAGTCGATTTGCTTTTTTATTATCATGGTGGAAACACCGACGGTGGTGCTACACGTGATCAGAACTTTCTGCACACCGTAGCCGGAAAGATAGGAAATGAAACAAAATTTTTGACACTCCGAATTAACAATATCTGATTTTCTACGTTTGCCCACCGAACAATTTGGTCCTAATTATCGAAGTAATGAAGCTACAATACCGTTTTTGACATTCATTGTTACGGGAACCGAAAGACTTTTCTTGGTTATATTGAATGCACTATACTATGTTGTGTCTTTTCTGGAGCATTTGTGCATCTATGCTGTAACCTTCTTAATGATGCACCCTGTGTCAGCAGCAATTGCCTGCAATCAAGTTCTTTCTTTACGTAACGTAAGCTCACAAGGCAATGCAACTGTAAACAGCATAGCGTTTACAGTACATAAACGTGTTGGGTAAATAACAATACAATTTGTGGCGGGAATCACCCTAATGGGAGATTGCGCCCATCTTATAATCTTGAATGTGCTTTCCCGTCAAATCGCAAGGGCATTCGAAACTTTTCCGTTCTTTCTCAGCTGCCTGAATCGATCAATTGCAAGCGAATGCGTGGAAGTGGCTGGCCTGCACGTGACAAACGCACCGAGGCGTGGCGATACTCAGCAGCCGTTGCTTCAGCGTCAAGTTTTTGTTCCAAATGTGGAAAAAGATCTTTCCGAAAAAGATCCCCATTTTGCTGCGTACAAGCAAGCTGTGGTGTTGCTGGTAGAGAAGAACATTTCAGTGCTACAGAAGAAATATCCCGGTTTGCAAGAACCAAACGGTGTGTGTTCGAATCCAGGCACCTGCATCGACGTAAAACGTGATAATGCCCCGTTTCTTGAGCTACTGTGTGACCTTTTGGAGAGTTCTGAAGGTAAGAGATCTCTGTCGAAATTTTGCAAGGTAAATACCTTCGGTGCTATGTCGATGGAGGCTGCTTCGTGGTGGTAAAAGCAGAAGCTTCTTTACTGTTGTTAAGAAAAGGAACCACATTCAAAGTCAACGCCGTAATAAAACAATTGAGATTACTGGCGCAAACACTACAGTTTTTTATTTGGGTAAAGTTTGAACACCGGTCACCTGATTCATGATGTAACTTTTTACGTTCGCAAGAAATAGGAAGAACCTGTGTGTTCGCAGAATACAGTGTTGTTTTTTCCTCGAATCTTTACGTTTTTAACAAACTTAGTTATTATAAATGCGGTAAGCACATGACTGGTGGTGCAATGCAAACAAGAAGTGGAGGATTGCACTGTCACACTGGAAACGTGAATTGCAGCAATCATCATAGTTTGATAACTGGGAAATTTATCACACGGAAATTCATAAAAAGTGACAAAAAAATGCTGACATTTTAACATTTTAGTGGCACATGGAAAAGTAGGCGAATGTCGCTCCTCCATTAAAATGGCTGGGAAACTAAGTCCACCCCAGTTGCGCTGTTAAGTATGTCATTGACAAGTTGAAGAATAAAGTCAAGTATCTTATGGCAGATCCATTCGAGCGGATAAAATCAAGCATTCCGTCCATGGCGTTTGATCCTATCCTGTCCTATTGCCTGTCCAACCGATCAGTGTTCACGTCCACTGTAGACATTGTCGTGGAGAATGTCGGAAATCACCTCAAAGTTGTTGAGTTTCCCGGTGTGGTTTTGGACAAAGAGCAAGGTACGGTGCAGGTCAGGACTTTTTCAAAGTCAGCTTGGATGGCACTGTTTTAGGTGAACAGAAGTTTTTTCTTCTCTGGCTATGGAAATATCCAACGATGTTTTACGAAATCCACTTTATAACAACAGATATAGTTGTTGTACAGAATCCACTGTTTAATTCCGTTATTTTTTCAAACATCATGCTACGCACTTAAACTGCGAAAAGATCATAATCTTACATGCACAATATTGCTTTTTCGTATTTTCACAGTTATTTCCAGCTTGCTGCAATCCCATTTCGATTCGGTGCCGAACCTTGGCTACGAACTCATAGAAGTGACAACAAAGGGTTTGAAAACCCCGTCAGAAAGAACTGTTGTGAACTGGGATCCGACCTGCAATGAAACGCCTCCGGAACTGCGTTCCAGCGACTTGCTTGTGTTGAACAACCCATTCTCGTTAGGTGAGGAATGTCGTCTGCTTCAGCTCAAAAGTTGATTTACGCGGCACATGGATCTGCAGACGGTGACAGTTGCTCGCACTTGCCGTCCTTTGCATCTTTTGTACTCTGTTTAACCATTTTAGGCAGATACAAATTTTTTTCTAGTGCTGTTGTTGATCGCTCGATCCTGCCTTGCGCCTGTGTGTCAATGTTCCACGCTTTTATATACGACATGATGGAACTTTGTTCCAGATAATGCGAAGGCAGCCATCACGAACGCCTGCCAGTGTCTCAAACCAAGCAATGGCTTTCTGATGCTTCACCAACGCACAGAACAAACTGCCTACCAAGCTGTCTTCGATCACATCTGCCGCAGCGTAAAGCCGGAACATTCTGTCAAGAACACTTCCCTGTATGAGGTAGAACAACTTCAATTTCCAGTTCAATCGTTTAGTTAAACCTTACCCGAAAAAATATTACGGGTACTTCGGTTACTTCTGTCTGGGGACAACCTCAAAGTATCTATTTTCGATTTCATGGACAAGAGGTTCTTTTACTCAGAGACATATTTTTTGAAATGCAATTTTAGGAAAAATCACTACATTGCCTTTAGCAGGTTTTGTTCCTATTTTCTTTTTCAGATCGAAAATCTTCTGAGTGAGCTGGGGATGGAAGTTGTGGTGGAAAAGTCTGATACTGCATTTGGAACGTGTCTGCTTCTCTGCCGTCGCCTGGGATCCTGTGAAGTCAGCGAAACGAAAATCCTTGAAACAAGCAATGATGATCTTTCCTGGGTTGATGACTTGAAGGTACACTGGACCCCAAATCGAAGACCCATTTTGTTGAGCATCACAATCCTTGTACGCGAACTCCAGTTCTCAGCTCGGGTCATGTTCATATGTATTGTGTTTTGTATCTACGTACGCTTTTAGAATCACGGCCAACAGCAGAACGCTTGGGGTTTCCCTATAACAGTTTCAGATTTTGCAGAATGTTCTGTAGAATTTCGTTTTCACATCGCGCTGCATCGCCCCCCTTTTTCTGTTGATTGCGGTCGTAGGAAGTCCTGTATCCAGGGTGGGGGCAACCGGGCAAATTGGTGCCCTCCCCGAATTTTCCAAAAACATGTTTAGTTGTTAGGTACAACAAGTTCCAGTGATTTTGCCCTCCTAAAATAGCGCAACAACAATATGCAATCATTTTGCTTCCGCCCAAAAGCAGTGGCGTGCAGAGGTCTGGTGATGCCACGGGCAGCTGCTAGATTATATGCCCCCCTACGGCTTTGGGCAGTAGCGTACGGTGGTCATTGTTACTGAACATACACTGTTTCTGACGTCATGCTCACTTTTGCAAAGCAACGTCTTGGCGAAATGTGTTGACACAGCATGCATGTTATTCTAAACAGGGACGCCGGAACAGCGGTAGTGCAAGTGGGGGTTGAGAGCAACGCAACCATTACAAAAAAATCGTTACCAATTGTGCTTGTTTCTGTTCAGCAACGATGTTAACCTCACAAATAATACCAGAAATTATAGCGAGCCATTCTGAAGTTTCTGGGTGCGCAAATAGCTGCAATCAAAGTGTTTCAATTCGATCCTGATAAACCACGAAATGCTTATGATATTTTATAAAATGGCACCTCCCCCTTGTTGCCTCCCTTATGAAATGTCAGGTGCGCCAATACCCCTGTCATGCGCCCGCTCTCGGGCATCCCTGATCAGACACTCACTCTCCTTACTCGTTGTTGTACAATGTGTCATTGTAATGAACATATCATCGAGCGAGGTTTGGAGAACGGAGCAAAACACATCACTCAACGCTAAGACAGAGCAATTCACAACTACAGAAACATAAGGTTGCCCATTAAAACAGTGGAGTAAAACATACTCAACCAGTCCCGTTGCCACGTGGGGATTTTGGTGGGCTTAGCCCCTCAATCAAAGCTCAAGACCCCAAATTGAAAGGTGAAACACTATGAATCAGTGGCGTTTTTGTCAATTTTTAGAATGCCAAGCTCTTCGCACAAACACAACTCCCCGCAGAACCGCAAATTCACCTATTGAAAACTTTTCTAGCGACGGTTGTGCACTCAACGTAACGACAGGGCAGTTCACAACTGCAAAACCATCAGGTTGCATGAATGTCTCGTCGAATAGCAGTCGAGCACGGGATGTATGTGGCTGGGATGGCGGATAACCAGGAATGAACGTTTGAAATTTGCTAAATTACACAAGAATTGAGAATGCTCATAAAGTGCGCAAGAAAATTTCGTTTGTTATTATGTGGCTGTTATATGTACAACTAGTCAACTACTGGCGTCAGAACAGATACGGGTTTGTGTCAGCCGTTATGATCAATCCGCTTGAACTGCCAATTGATGACAAAGCTTGAAATGATGCGCACATTGCAAGCACTATTGTGCGGCTGTATTAGCACAGAGCCAGGTTTGCCACGTCAAAAAACGAAACCGGAAACTAGTGATGCATCAAAAAGTCAGCTATATCAAGCAAGTTGATTGTGCACTTTTGAAATTAGGCTTAGAAAATCCATTAAACATCCATAATTGTTTTTCTATCCATTTTTGTGATTTTCCCTTGATCGCGCGGTGGAAAAAGTCACGTCACTACCAGTTTGATTGAGTGTGCGCCGCTCACCTGGAGTATAGGTCCCTGGTATTGAAGAATGCAGGAGTTATTATGCAGCATGTGTTGGTAGCTTTACAATACGAAAAATAATCTAGTTACAGGATTTTAATTTTTGTTATTTCACTCTCTGGCTGCCAACCGGCCTTGGATGCCTAAGGCCGTTGCCTTGTTCGCCCCCCCCTCTGCAAGGCACTGCCCGAAAGTATGAGCTGGTTGCGGCACTGTTCGCAGATAAGATCGCTCTCGTTTGAAAACTTTTTTGACTGCCAACATTTTTCACGGCCTTTAGAGGATATTTCACTAACTTGTTTTGCAGTCTAGGAACCCCACACAGACAAATTTTTCATTTTGTGAAGTATCCATCTTGACTGGTGGTAACAGTAGAAACGAAATATTAAATACTTAAATTTTTGCCAGTGAATGTCATGGAAAGTAAAGCAAAATAAAGGACCCTTGCCAAAGGCAACAGTTGTCTAAACCAAGCCTGGGAGACGTTAGATTCATAACATTGGAAACGAGATGAAGAATAGACGACAGCACCAGAGATTGGAGAACGTTGCTCAAAACGCCACCATTGTTGCCTGATCACCCGACATGTCGCTTTGAGATAACAATAACATGACGTAAAGAAATTTTAACCATTGCAAGTGTTTTCAGCGTTGTGCTAGCTTTGTGAATCCTTTATCGTCATCTAGGAACGCATTGCGTCATCAGATGAGAACGTCTGGATCAGAGCAAAAGAAAACAACAGCGGAATTATCGGATTGATGAACTGCCTTCGCAAAGAGCCTGGGGGAATGAAAGCCAAGTAAGCAGTGATTAGGATTTTAGTGTTTCTTTGGTGATCAATTTATTGGCTGGAGTGGAAAATGTTTTCTCTGCATTTGAACATTGAAGTTGCTTTATTGGTAGACGTTCCCTAAACTCATTGAGTTGTTACCTTGCTGATAAAAAGGTCATAGTGCCCAAACTTTCACGAGTTCCGCATAAAACGTTTACTTTCAAAGGATAATTAATCTCTAGGTGCATTTTCACTGCGAATCTTGAGGCCAAAGACGATTACTCTGTCGATACAAACGAAATTATTCGTCGTGGGCTCGCTGTTAACGTTCTCAGAGGCGGTGAATGGGGAATTTTTCGTCATGTTGAGATCTCTGCATCAAAAGAGGTACTGATGCGCATTTTCACGATATGAGGACGAAATGAGTGAGTATGTTGTAGATATCAAGTTAAAACTCTCTTGCCGACAACGTGAAAAGTTCTATAAGCAGGTGTATACATTCAGTTCTCTTTTGTGCATTGAGACTTTTTCAAGAATTGAAAGTTGGCAGAGCATACTTAGCTCAATTTTAATTAACTTGATGAGTTGATAACAATGAGTCGTTAATCAGATGAATTGGGTGACGCTGTTCGTAGTGAATAAAAATTGTTTCTGAATAAGGTGAACTTCGGTTATTCCTGATTTGATTTGACCGAAGACTTTATCCGAACTAGACGAAGCTTTAGTAGATCTGAAGACGGTTGTTCCCAACCTGACGTTATCTAGGTAGCAAGATATTGGCAAAAAAACACTCCTAAAATTCAACACATCAACCACCCAACGAAAGACATTTCATTGAAATAAAATGGATTTATTTATGTAGTCCAATCACACTGACATATAGGGCGTATTAACAATGATATCTGGTCTGTTATGAACTGCTTGAGTTGGTGCGAAGAAATAACTGCATCTTTCTCTTTGAGTAGTAGACTGCGTAAACTTGCGTGTATATTCTGAACCACTAACTATTCTACTTCGATACAATACAAAAACGAAGGACCATATGAGCCCCCCATGATTGTTAAACTATGCTCAAAACAAAAGGTGCTTGCGATATGTTAGTCAAGTGTAAGTCTGAATGCTGTGCGTCAGCAACGAGGCATACAAGCCAACGTCACTTGCAACACTCCGAGCAATGAATATTGACGTTTTGCGCTCAAATGTTTATTACATCACAAACGTATTACAATTCATCTCGCGATGTTATTCTGGGTCAAAGCGGCAAAAGGTACTTGCAATGACTCAATGACGAACCCCTCTGACCCTCCATTACCTTTTTTCTACAAACATCGGATACATCGCTGGTAAAGTAATTTCAGAAACAGGTTAAAATTTAAGTAATATGACGGAATGGAAGCAGGGTCGACAGAAAAAGCAATTGATTTCTAATGTTAAAATTGTTATTGTGGGGTATTTAAAGCTTTGTTTGTGGGGAGGATAAACGCCAAAAGTACCTCGACCAGAATGGCATTGACGCTGAAAATTCTGGAAAACATTTTGAAGATCCGGATTATCCGACTTTCATCAAAAAACTGTGCTCGTCATTATCAGTTAATCAATGTGTTACGTTTCCTGCATGCCTGCAGATCAAGTCGTCCCGAGCTTATGCAAGCTCAATGACGAAAGGTGATCTTTCGAGCTTGCGTTGGACCAGCGCTGAAAATCGAGTAAAAAACGATCCGGAATACGAAGTTGCCTTCGCTGCGTTGAACTTCCGTGATGTGATGTTGGCTTCAGGAAGGCTTCCAGCCGAAGCGATTCCTGGTGAGTACTTTTTAGCGTCATTTTTAAAACCCAGAAATCTTTCCGACTTTAAACTGAACCGTTATTATTTGACATACTTGATCAGCAAAATCATGGCAGTTGACAAAGCTCCCACCTTTCACGCTGGTTGAAGTGAGTAGAGAAGTTGGCAGTGAAATTAATTTAAGCTGAGTATCTGCCTCTGCAGGTTATCAAGCCGCATTCTGCATTTAGTGAGCTATGCACAGGAAGTCATGGCTCCCCTTTCAAATTGCCGTTTTTTTTGTTTTGTGGAAACTCAATTCGTCTAAGTTCCATTCACATGTCATTGTCGTGCAGGAAACTCTGAACAATTTGCTACCTTGCTCGGTCTCGAATTCAGCGGATATGACGCAAGTGGAGGGAGAGTCATGGGTTTGCTGCCTGCGGCGGGATTAGCTACGCACGTCACCACGGAGCCAAAGTTCACATGGAATATTCCAGAACGATGGTATCATCGTGTTTTTGCATATTGTTTAATGTCTTCACAACGGAGTTAGCACACATTGCGCTAACAAGGAAAGAACACGAGCATAGATATGTGGCGGTAATATAACAAACCTATGCATAGATGGTGCTAAGACTTTTACTTGAAGGAAAATAAGCATTGATATATGGAACTAGTCGTTTGTTCTTGTCACATGGTGTGTCGTTTGTTCTTTATGTCACAGCCAAAATGTATGGAATAGACTCTGCAAACGCAAAGATTCGTTGGTTTAGTTCGTTAGTTACGAAAAAATCTTTCATGTGCCCCTAGTCAATTTTATTTGATTTCATACGGTAACGTAACGTCTACACCTGTGAGAATACTTTACTTGCGTTCTTCCGTCACGAACTCCTTTCTCAGTTTGTTCGTTTAAACGTTTCTATCTGTTCATGTTCAGGAGCATGGCGGACGCGGCGACCGTTCCAGTGGTTTACGCCACTGCTTACTACGCCTTGATCGTGAGAGGAAACTTGCGCCGTGGTGAATCGGTTTTGATCCACAGCGGCGCCGGTGGCGTCGGTCAAGCGGCAATCGCCATTGC
>JGI24022J15233_10005542_pt1 | contig 13412 bp, 8 predicted proteins | sample Ectturendosymbi2_FD_15233 | JGI IMG/M metagenome (IMG submission 15233) | reverse complement strand
CAGAATTGCAACTAAACTTGCAAAAGCATATCAATATCTGTTGTTGTAGTTTCAATAAAGTATCGATGAAGAGAAAAAAACTCTGCTGCAAGAAAATTTAGACCTAACGATAAATTTTGACCTAATGACAAATTTTGACTTTGTTTTGACCTAATAACTTGGGATTCCTTTATGGTATAAGCGTGAAATTTGGTTTGTGGACGTTTCATGAACTTTCAAAACGGCAGAAAAATTTTGACTTTTGGTTGTCCTAATTATGATGGTTTTAGGCAAAAATTGTTCGCAAACTTTTCACTTCACGAACACATCAGAGTGTTCTACTTGTTTGCAACATCACTTCAAAAATGACGGACAATAAAGATCCCATTAGTAAAACATGTAGAAAATCAGAAGAAAATTATTAAATTTGGAAGTTCATGATCAGCCGTGTGTTGAAAACATCAGTATATTTAGTTAAAAAATGCAGCATGCTTTTTATCTGTAACAAGTAGAAAGGATTGGAGAAAAACAGTAACTTGAATGCAACCGTTTCTTGGCTGTTTCGGGAACAATGTTTTCGGAGAAGTTTAACACTAGGTTTGAATCAAATTTGTTGATACTGCGTATTTGCTGTTTGTAATGACACTTTGCAAAACTTTTAAGGTTTTATTAGAGGCAAAATAATGAGCATTGAGAAAAAATACCGAGCACTGAACTTTACAAATATTTACTGAAAAATGTGAAAAGGAAAAGAAAGTTAAACAAGCTTTATTTAGTAATATGTGGAGCTCAGGGTCTGGATTTGTACGGTTTTGGATGTGTTCTGTTCAGGAAGCGAGTCTTTGTTTTCCAGATTTTCAATATTGCAACATGATTTTGATTATTTTCTTATTTTTCCGTCATTGTGATATTTTTCATATTTTCGCGCTATGATAATATCTTCATTTTCATTATTAATTTCGTATTTTAGAGATAACTTGTAACTTCTTCGAGGTTTTGTCTAAACCGGCCACTTCATTGCTCTAACCTGTCATTGATTGGGGAAGGTACAAGATAAATAAAACTGTTGCAACTTGAAAAATATATCCATCACACTTTCCACAACCACATCCTTCTGTTTGAATCTAGTTTTTACCGATAGCCAGGTGTGTCGGTATCCATCGATGTTCCAGACTGGAAGTATTTGCCAATCAAAGTGTTCGAGGAGTCTTGTTGCTTCAGCATCGCCATCTCTGTAATCCTGAACCAACTTGTTCGCGACCCACAGCAAGGTGGCGCCAGTGATCCACTCTCTCGCATGGATCAGACCGTCTTGCCAGAAAACTGGTTTGGTGACATTTCTTGGAAGCCCGATCTGGAATTGCAGTATAACGTTGCAAGTTACTTTGGTTCTCCTCTAAACCAGGGATGGATCCCCTGTTCATTCTTATGGACCGCATGAACTGTGGAATAACGCTGACAGGCCATAAATATTATTTCATTTTGTTTCAAAGTTCTAGCTCTATCTTTCTAAGGAGAAAAGAGAGAAAAGTATGAGAACGAGCGAGATACTGCAAATTGTTTTGACTTACTGTCTTAGTATCTAGTTATCACTGAGCTTCGTTTTCCCCCTTGCTGGATAACAAAAACTTGGATAACAAAAAGTCTGATGCGGGCCATAGTGAATGGTCGCGTTTGGTCACGTGCCGCAGGTTCGCCACGCCTAGTCTACTAAACTGATTCAAATCTTTTTGTGTCAATACCTTGTCTTAGTAATTGATGATAACAAAACAGCTAAGGCAAAGTGCAGCGTTGTCGACATTGAGTCTTGTCCATTTACAAAGTTAAAACATCATTAGTCACGTCAGGATCATTGTGTACGGATCGAGTACACTCGATGAGCCATGGAAGTCACAGTCAATGGCGTAACGTGAGGTTTGAGCACGAGGAAAACTTAGCTGAAATGGGGCCCACTAGCAAACACTCAGAAAAAAACCTTGAGAATTGATAGTGAATACGGATGTGGATGGCTATACCAGAACCCCCACCGGAAAATACTCTGAAAAACGCAAAAAACAACAACCTACTGAAAACCGAAAGAATGCTAAAACCGAAATATAAGCTAAGTGCGGGGCTATTTTTACATTTAGCTTGCCATGGGGAGCGGTTCGCACCTTTACCCCCGTCATTTATGCTGCTGGTCACAGTCTCACTCACGCTACGCCTTGCTATTACCCATGTTTAACTAACACAACATCTTGTTAACCACACATGTCCAGCCCACACCACACCTTCCCTCCGTACTACGGCTGCTACAATAAACATCGATGTCTTGCAGTCTTTTTACAAATATATTTTATGTTTCTGTACCAGCTGCCGACGTTTCTCTGCTTTTGTGTATTTCCGTATATCCGTGACGATGGCAAGAATAAACCTGCACTACCTCGTTTGCAAACGCAACAAACCTTCACGAATTACATGAACAGAAACAATTGCTAGCCTTTATGGTAGTTTGCTAATTATAAACGATAACACTGCAGAAGTTTCTTTGTTACATACTGTACGCTGATTATCCCATTGTTACGCAGACTAACAGCTATTCCAAAACAAACCTGAGCGTGTTCAAACAATTTGTGTGACCATGCAGTATGCCATGTGTGAGTTAACTTTGAAAGGATGTAGTAATTTGACTGTTTGAAAAGTTTACTTTGAAAAAAAATTAATAAATGACTACATGTTACTAATTTTCTGGTCGGAAATAGAGATGACATGGCAAACACCTTGTGGTCGGCTGTTGGAAGCAGGTTTATAAACTATGAATTGTTACTCTTAAGATTTGTGGATTGAGGCACGTATCCCTCCTCCTTTCCCCTCCTGCAAGGACCCATGCTACCAGCTTCATGCAGATGATTGATTTGGGCCAACCATTCCTTTTCAGTTGCTCATCACCACCACCAAAAAATCGCTCTTTCTTGCACTGGCCAGGCTTGCAAACATATTTACGTAAAACACTGGCCAAAGAAAGATACAGCATGAAATTGTCATATCCAGTACAGACGATGATATCACTCTTTAGACTTGCAGTGTTTCGCATCTAGAATATTTTACTGCAATCATGCAGCGGGGCTGCTTCAAGTCCCTAAAATGCTGAGTGAGAGGAAACCAATTGTTAACAATTAGTAGGGTCGGGTTCGTACTTCCGCCGACAAACCAAAATCTGTTGTTTATCTGGCAGTTAGAAGAATAAAAAAGACAATAATAACCCCACATTTTTCTGTTTATCTTTTGTTTTATTTACTTTTAAGGCAAGAATTCTTCGTCCTTCAAAAGTGGTTCCGACTTGAAGTATGGAGACTATATCATGGTTGGAGCGGACAAATTTCTTCATCCAACGAACGATCTGAAGAATCAAAACCAACTCACAAGTGGCATTTTAGGATGATAATTTTGTGACATTTTAGGATGAAATTTTTGATAATTCTGACTTTTAAAATAACTGTAAACCTACTTTCCACAGCGTGTTATCAGATTGCTCAAGAAAAGTCTAGATTTCCAAAAAAATAATTCTGAATCATAAGCGCGGCTACATCTATACGTAGAAATTAGTATTAAAGTTGAACATTGTGCTTGATATTGGTTCCATATTTTTGTGTATTTTGTTCAGGCGGTACTGCTTCCATAAAGGTTGTCTGAACGAATATTGACGTTTATTAGGCATTGAGGCGCCGTTATCAGTTGCAGTGAACAGATGACCGCCATGTAATGCAAAGCGACCAACAAAGTTACTTAAAGATTAAAAGTTGTGCTTATCAGTCTCTTTTAGTAACAACGTCTGAGCAGACGACAGAGAAATAATAAAAAAGCATCGAATTCTCACAGCAGCATTTTCTGCACCTGTCGATAGTGGTGGTATTCACTGAAGCGGAACGGCCGCGCTTGGCGTCTTCGTCTTTTGCCAAGATTTGGTTCTGCTTGATCGATCAAGCGCTGCACATCAGAGATCAGCAGCGATGACGTCAGGTTGATTTGGTTCAGCGCCTCCTCGAACAATCTCCGGCGAGTGAGAGGGACCATGACGTCATAATGAAGTGCGCCTGGCGATGGATGTTTCCAGACATCAACCTGCGGTCAGGGATTGTTTTGCAAATTTGAAAAAAATATTTTGGAAAAAATTTCTGAGTTTCTTAAAATTACCCAGCGACCACCAGTCTGGGTCTGGATGGTGTGCGTGTAAAGTTTGCTGTGTAAGTCAAATATCTTCGTATAGTGCAGTGGTCCCTAACCGGGGGTTCCCGGACCCCTGGAGGCCCCAAACAAGATTTTCAGGGGTCCGAAATGCGATTTTCGAGGGTGAGAGTTTGCATGTTCTTGGATGTACTTTTTGAAAAGAACCTAAATATATGAAAGGTTGCAAGTGCTGTTACTAAGAAAAACATTACTCAGCTTCATTATACCAGCTAACGTTACTAATATAGCGATTTTAAATTGTTGAATGCGTGCATTGCTATTTCTGCTTCACGCCTCGGTTACCACGCTGAAGATGGCCGGTTGTAATCGCATTGTGACATTTAAATGTTTATGGCGCAATTATGGCGATATTACTGTTTGTTTCTGTAAAACTCGAAAAAGAAAAAAAGTTGATGCGATTGTAACGCATTGGATGTATGACGCAACTGTGGCGAGATAGTTGTTTTTTTCATAGACCTGCATGGTTTCTGGTAATCTAACCATGAAAAGTTATAAGAAATTGAGTAAAAAAGCCCTGCCTATTCCAATGCTCTTTGCAACAACACATTTGCACGAATCTGTATTTTCCTCTCTACTTAATTGAAAAACAAGCATCGGAACAGTTTGAACCCCTCGAACGATTTTTGCGTGTCTCTGAGTAAATGTGTGCCAAAGTATGTACGGATAATTTACGAGAAGCAGCAACAAAGTAATCACTAGGTAATGGTTTATTGTTTCATATGACTCAGCCAATAAGCAGAAGCACCATAATAAGCAGAAGCACCTAGGTTTGTTTCTAATAAGCAGTAAGGCATGAATGAGTATGACTGCGTGTTTTGTGTTGTAATGTCAGTAGATGCGTTTTGGGAGTAGTATTTAAAAAAATAAAAATTCTACAAAATCGGTCAGTTTTTGTGATTTCTACGCCTTTTTTGAAACGAGGGGTGCGAACATCGCATTATTTTTCTGAAAGGGCGCCAGCTCCAAAAAAGGTGAGGAGCCTAAGGTAGGCGCTTATTAGTGTCTTTGTCAGATCCACAGTTGTATTCAGACACGTAAAAGCTCAAGTGCAGCGCACCACTTTAGAAATATTTTTGCTCAGCGCTTTACCGCAGTTAAAAACACCCTGTTTCGTGCTCATTGCATGATAATGTACGTCTGCCTGTTGGCTTGTTCCTCCCCGCCAGTCACCATTCACATTAAAGTTCCTGCTCTGAAAGTCATTCGCAACTTCCCTTTCATGCGTAACAAATCAGAATGGACGAAAAATCACCCAAGGCGGCGATTGCGCCTTTGAATGAAATGTTTTGAGCCATGTCAATCTTTCTCAGAACCTTACAAATATTTACGTGGAATGTAAGAAAAATTGCAGAGAGGAAAGACGAAGCACCACATGCAGTAGTTTGGTTTAAATGGCGACAAGATAAACATGCGGCACATGGCTTTCATGTGCGGCGGCAATTACTCGACACTATGGATGATGTCAATGGATATACATGCGCCTGAAAATGATTGGATAGAAGTTGCAACCAAGCACGTAGCTACACGCGCTGACCACATCTGAATGATGATAAACAGCGATCACGCAAATGAAGTGTAATAAAAAAGTTAATGTAACCTTTTGCAAGGTTGCCAGATTGGCCTTTTTTAAGCAAAATTTCAGAAATCTGGCTTTTTTCAAGTTGGTTGGTCTAAAAAATTTCACTTGGCTTTTTGCTTTTTTAAGCTGCAAAGCTTTCTCTATAGAAAATATTTAGTATTCCACTTTTTTCGGCAAAACCTTTGCAGCATTTTTGTGATAAATGCTATATTAGACCGACGCCCGCGTTCTTATGTAAGTAAGGTTTGATGGATGCGAGAATCGAAATAATTTTTTGCGCAAACACTGGAAATGCTTGCGCTGAGTCATTTGTTGTTAATATGCACTAAACAAACCTCAAGGCAGGTCTGCTATAGAAATGATGAGAGATATATTTAGTGACGGTGAATAAAGTCCACATATTCACAGATAGGCGAAGAAAACAGAAACCAGTACTTAGCAAGCGAATAGCGATGCATATAGAAAACAATACTACAAAACAGGGACCGAGGTTATGGGGGGACGGGGGGACATGTCCCCCAACTTTTGAATAGAGGGGGACATAATATATTTTGTCCCCCCGACATTTTGTGATGAAAAGTAATGTAGTTGTTCAAACTTCATGGTTACATTACTGTTGGAAACGTTTCCCCAGCATAAAACCAGAAAAGAAATGAGAAAAATGAGCACTATCACTGGATTATCTGTAGACACAGTAGGCCTATAAGCTACAGATTTCCTATGTAAACTGAATTCTCATGATTGTTGAAAATTGTGTGAGTTAATTTGAATTACCGAATCGGTGTGCACATGAACTTCGCTCAATCAAGAATTCCTGCGCTGGTCTGTAGCCTGCAATCACAATACGGTTGCCACCAGGCACGTAGCTATGGGGGACAACAGGGCAATTCCAACCCCAATTCCAAAGTTTTCAGGTTAATAAAATATTTGAAGTATAATCCAAAGAAATACTTCAGTGCAAATCAGCGAAACTACCTTAAGGAACCTATCCTACTTCAGCTTTTAGTCGAACACAAACTTGTATCTGACCTTTTGTAATCATAATCAATGACCGCAGATAAAAACAAGCAATGCTTTTCGCAGCTGGTTTTGGCGCACCAGCTTGCTTTATCCCACTTAATGGTCATGTAAGCTTCATTTCAAGACCATCACAAATTCCTCTCTGATAACCGTGGATGTTACAATAATAACCTATCCTTGTTTCCGGTGTCAGCGTAGCCTTAAAGCAATATCGTAGATTTTTGTTGTTGCACAGATCTAAAACTAGATGCGTGAATATGGCGGTGATACAAATTTCATATGTCTTGAAGATCAAACTTTGGCTAAGAAGCGATTCAGTTTCAAAGTCTTCATCATTGCACCATAGTAACTGTTTAGCCACAATAGCGTTCATTCTAGATATTTATTCGTGATGACATGCATTGCGACGGTTCAATCACAATTATGTGGAGCCTTAACGTTTGTGGAGCCTTAACGCTAACGAGCATATAACATGAATTTCCATGTGAAATAGACGCTACCGGTATCATAAACAAATTCGCTATGGCAAAACCTAGAGAATGCAAAAGGTTTACTGCTTTTGACAATCGATTTCTGCGCTTATACTGAGACTAGACTGTTTAGATATAGCAATGATCAAATTTGTTGATGAGTCTGGAAGCATTAATTACTGTCTCTGTACGGTGCTTGTGAGCTGTACAGTAATGTATTCCGTCTTGGTAAAAAGATACATTTATACATGTTTGGTAAAAAAGATAGGTGGCATATAAAGTCAACCAGTTGCTAATAAGCACCAGGTATTTCGTTCTTACGAAATCCAGTATGCCTAATGGTAGTCACATGGATGCCCACAGAATTTATGATTTAATAGTTGTTCGCTTGTTCAAGTTTTTTTTTAAGTATGGGCCTCGCTCTACCTCAATCCGGCACTGACAGGAGTAAATGGAAGAAGACTTTTGTATGAGTGCAAAAAGTTGCGGATGGGTCAGAGTCTGCATATTGCAAACTGTGGCACCATTGTACCCAAAGTGTGCAATCTCACAAACCATGAAAAGTCAGAGAAGCATCAGGAAAGAACTCCAGTACAAGGCCAAGCAAGACTTAATCTCAATCCGAAGAATATTTCAAGTGATATTCTTATAATTTAAGTGTTTTTCTGCGACAAACGAATAGCAATGAAAAGTTTGAATTTTTCTGGCCTTTAAATAATGGGTTTGACTTTTTCCTGGCCTTTATTTCAGCACTGTTTAGCATTTTATTGAAATTTTCATTTGGCAATCCTGGCATCGTGAATGTAACGACAGTAGCGTGCCTTTATAAAACTGCACAAAATACTATAAGCTATGCATTAATGATCTGCAAGTTATGCACGAATGATTTGCAAGTTATGCACGTTTGATCTGACCTGAAGAAGATCGAAGAAGATGTTTGATTCCAGGAGGGCTTGGTCTGTTTCGGCCGGAACTCTGAAAACTTGATATCTGCGAAGAAGTAACGACAAATAGTCAAAGACGGAAAAGGAACAACGCTTGAATATGTGTTCACACTGCTGACAAGGTGAAGCTGGTGTCGGAATATATATGCAAAAGAAAGCCTTTGTAGTTATTTATTTGAAGCAATCCGGTTCCAATACAGAAGTACAACAACATGAACACCTCTTAATGTTGTTTGTCGCCAGGCGAACGCCAGCCGGGGCTTGTTTAGGGGTATGGGTTGTGGGTAGGTGCTTAGCCCACCCTTCCCCCCATTGGCGACGGGCCTAGTGTAATATCTCTGCATTTACACATCATGGAATGCGCGTCACAACAAGAACGAACTTTGGCATTTATCTATCGAAGATACTTTTGTCCGAAACTACTGAAAAAAAACAGCAAAACACCAACAGCATCGTCAAGCAACTACTGGTTTTGCCAAATACATAGCGTCCAGTGGAAAATACAAGGTCGCCTAGAACGTAAACAAAAAGCAATCAAGCGAAACGGCCGAGTTCAATTTTGACATTCAGCCACTCGTTACTCTTAAACCAAAAACTTGGCAATCTGCAACAGACAGGCGTACGTTTCTTAACTAACTGGCGTTATTTAGAGAGGAAATGCTCGTGGGAATATTCTCTCAGACTTTATTTCTAGGTCATAGATTTTGTGAAGACATAAGGGCCGGACAGAGTTGTTCAACTTTTTTGCAGCGAGTACAAAAAGTAGCAGTCATTCAAGCTGATATAACATCAAAGAGCTGTGGGCTTAAACATCGGCAAAATGATGATGAACGGTACAAGTGCATGATCGTAAAGTCGTTTGTTGGTTGCCGCGATATACAATCCCTGTGTTTGAGATGAGTTAAGACGAAAAATGACCTAAAAATCCAAATAACTACTTATTTCATTCAATTGAACTGCTGTATTTGTTTTTTTCCTGAAAGGAAACTATGGTATTTTCTCTTTCTTCTACAGACATTTTCTCTTTCCTATATAGACGATTTTCTCTTCCTCTACGTCCGGCACTTATTCGGAGCGCATTTGTTCATTTTGATAAAATGTATGTTTTTTAAAATTAGTAATAGCCATAAATCAACCAGTTCTCACTAAAAGGGACAGCGGGAGTGAGAGGAACTATTCCCACACCCATTGGTAGGCGAGAAGAGAATGTTTTTTCGTTTGTTTTAGTAATCAAGCCTTTAAATCAGGGTTGCGGAGTTGGAGGCAAAATAACCGACACCAAATCCGACCTTTACAAAATTTCCGACTCCGACTCCTTAACGTAAAGGGACTTACTGTAAGTTTGACTGAAATCAATGAATCGTGGTGCACAGCACGAAATCTCTGTTTCAACAAAAGTTTCAAAAGAAATTGTACCATTTCAACAGGAATTGGCAACTTAGGGATGTGATGTAAAAAATGATCCAGTTGGACATCCGCAGTCGGACAAAAAATTCGACTCCGGCTCCACCCAAAAACCTCCGACTGCTTACGACTCCGCAAACCTGCTTTAAATGACACATCAGTATTGGCTTCAAACAAAATGAATGCGGCCTCCAGAATTTACAGTATTGGAGAATCAATCATCACAGTTGTTTATCCCAAAACTAAAGTGAAACTTAGCGAAACCACAGTTTCCCCAACATCTTTGCAAGTCTGCATTGAATACTTCAGTGCTGGATACCATTTTCAGGTCAAAGTAGTATTTTCAGCATAACAAACTTACAAAATGTTACAATGCACCTGTCTTTTATTTATTCTTTGAATCACAAGCGTTCCTTCCTGAATTGAAAAAAATCATAAGAAATGTAAAGAGTCAAAACAATGTAGAAAATTGATATTTTGCAATAACTCTGTTACAGCACATGGTACCGGTAATGATACAACATCAGACGATGATTGAGACCTACCCATCATATTGCTTCAGGCGCTTGAATTGACGAGAAGCTGTCTTCCCCGAAAATGCAACCATAACAACCAGAAATGCATAGAAATGTTTTTGTTGAGACGGCAACATTTTCACATAATTTAGTTCTGATCGTTCTGGTCTGCAAACAGATGCAAAGATACAACGCGTGAATATCAAGCACCTGGAACACAACTATTTGCTCTCTGCTGCGATCAGGAGAAAAGCTTCATTCTGCTTTTGATTGCTGCATTTTGCGCAATTGTTTTTGCCTCGACCTACACAGCGGTTTCACCCAATGCTGCACACCGAGCAATAAATCATATCTCAACTTGTTTTCTGCGTCTTCAGCGCTGCTGTTCACCAGCCTTGAAACATATTCATCTGAGCAGGGCCGCACATCGCGGGAGGTCACTGCCGGCCAGACAGCTGCAGATGATTCAAATAACCTGCGTTTATTAATCGCTTCCGAACTCATCTCAAATTTCCCTCGCGTAGCGGCCACAGTGCCCTGATAATATAAGTGCAGCTTCTCTACAAATGCGTCCTCCATGAACCTGATTACCACCGCAGCATTGTGATCCTTAAGCGATAAATGATCTGCTTTCGTTATCGCAACCACCGCGGCGCTGACAAAAGCAAACTAGGCGGTTGGCGACGCAAAACAAAGTGCGCGACAGACATTCCGCGATCGCGACAAAGCCAACAAAGCGCGATCGCGTTATCCGCAGCTGCTCCGACCCTGGCGCCCCGGTTCAGCAGCTGCTCCGACCCTCCTGCCCCGGTTCACGACCACTTTCAGTGTCCGACGCAGTTTGATGCAACAGAGCGCGTCACAAAGACGCTACTGACTGTCGCAGCTTGCGATTGTTGTGTCACAAATGAGTAACAAAGCAAACTTTTCAAAAATCCTTGAAAGGTCAGAAATGTAATGCGATGCCAGATGTTTAAAAACGCGTAAAGAAAAATTTGCCAAAAACTAATAGTTAGTCTTTCAATTTGGTGGCATTGGCATGCTAAAGACTGTAAAAGTTCATTAATTCACTAGGTTTAGTGGATGAAACCAAATAATACCCACAATATTTTCTTAAAATTTCTGTTTGCTCAGCAACAACTGAGGCATGGCACGGTGTCAACGGTCATTTACTTTACTTTGGGGCGAAGTTTAAGGGGTGTAACAAATGTCATTTTAGGAGAGTAATAAAATGCCAAAAGGAAGCCAATAGAACTTGACTTCCAAGTTGAGAGGTGCCCAAAACAACAGGGGAACAAAACTACGTGAACAAAACAAACTATATCAAACTAACAACAAAACCAACTATACAAAATTTGGATCAATGCCACCTATTCGTAATCCGTCTGTGTTCCACACAAACGTGGAAAAGTGGATTTGCCTTTTGCAGCATCACAAACGCGATTAATTAACCGTTGCAACATCTCATCAAAATTTTTTTGTAACATCTCATCATACTTTATTGTAACATCCCATGATAATTTTTATAACATTTCATTATAATGTTTTGTAATATCACATCACTTACACACAGGGTTGTAGTGCTAACAAAAAAGGTGTGGGAACGCATCCAAAAAATATCCATTTCAAAATAGCTTCCAACTCATTTTAGAGCAAAACATGAAAAAGATGTGGGAACGCCGTTCCCACCCTACAACAACCCTGCTTACATATATCACATACTTTTTGTAACAACTCATCATAATTCTTTCACAGTCTCATTACAACTTGTTGGTAGCATCCCATCATAATTTTTCGTAACATCTAATCATAAGAATATTCGTTCAGAAAGATGTCTTCATGGTCAAGTCGATAACTTTAATACCTCTTTGTCTCTGATCATTTTCCCTGAATGTACACAAACTTGGAGGATGAGTTATATCGACAAAAAGAATGGTTTATTTTATACTCGCAGGGATTTTATACTAAGCCTGAAACATTACGGAGTTGAATTCATGTGGCTTGACATAAAAGTTACTCGTTTTTGACGTCCATTGCTTCCAATATGCTATTAACCAACGAATTGTGATGCTACTTATCGAATTAAATTTATGATTAACTTTCGTTTAAATGGCTCTACCGATACTCTTACCTTCATGGGTGACTTTGATGATCATTGTGTTGGAGCATTCCATGATCAAAATGCTTTATACAATCTGCTTACTTTGTTTACTCAGCTGACTCACCAGGAACTCAGGCATACTGTGCGGCTTCAGGACAACAGCCCAGGACAACAGCCACCTAAGATAACTGCCACCTGGGATAATGCGTTTTGCACATCACATACGAGCTATCAAATTAAGTTTGGAATACTGCGTTGCGGCACATAGAGGCAGTTCTCGCGGCCAGTGATGGGCCTAATATTTTGACTTTAGTCGAGCAACAGTATTTGGTTTGGAACACCACCAGGCATGTAACCAGCTTGGGACATCAAGGGGGGCGAAGAGTTTTCTGAAGAGGTACCCAAATTTTTTAAACTATGTCAGGGTTTTTTTAAGGTGTTTTAGGGACCCGATTCGGGTCCCTAGAATTTAAAGTCGGGTCCCTAGAATCAGAGAAAATTATCATCGCGTCCCTAGCATCAGAGAAAATTATCATCGGGTCCCGAGAATCAAAGAAAATCGGGTCTCTAGAATCAGAGAAATCGGGTCCCTAACATTTTCCTAAAAACCCTGAACTATGTCCAATCTTTGTAAACTATGTCCAACATCTTTCCAGGGGGCCCGAAAAAATGTCCAGGGGGTTTCGCCCTAGGTCCGTAACCAGGGGGGCGAAGCCGCCCCTACAAAATTTTTCGACTCCCCTGAAAAATGTAAAAACTGGGCCCCTTTACTTGACATTTTGATATTTAGTTTTCCTTAGGTTGTCGTTTTTTTGCGTGTTTTGGGGCGTTTTCGTTTTTTTTCTAGTATGGACATTCACGACATCCAGAGATTCACTATCATTTCGTAACTTTTTCTGATTTTCGGCTAGTGGGCCCCTTTCAGGTAGACTTTGCCCTTCCTGGCTCAAACCTCAAGTTACGCCACTGGTTGTAGGTCGTTTCATGTAAAACCTGCATTGTTTATTGAACTGTATTTGACACTACAAACTGATTTTGCGACTCGCTGTTGTTTTTGGTTTTCTGCCAATGACTCTTCTATTGAACAAATTTGCCCACCCCTGCTTTTGAGATCTTTTGTTAGGGCATAGTAAAAAAACGTGCGTTGAACCAAAACAAAAATACAAGTATAAT